>JAEEGL017019869.1_pt1 | contig 11641 bp, 8 predicted proteins | sample 9134231 | NCBI WGS metagenome assembly JAEEGL01 (sample SAMN16246548, study PRJNA631951) | gut metagenome | biome: gut microbiome; feature: rumen; material: fiber-attached | host: Bos | place: Iran: Karaj | collected 2018-10 | reverse complement strand
ATCCTAATTATTCTCAAATCTTGGCACAAAGATAGAGAAATTATGCTGATTATTGGTAATTTTGCCCTCACATTTAAATGAATTTAGGCAAAAGAGCATAAAGGAATGGATGTAACTGAGTTACATGATTAAGAAAATGCTGGTTCAACTTCAGGACAGACGAGTGTATTACGGCAGTTTGGATGCAATTGTCAATAGCCATGATCCGTACACTTTGGAAAGTAAATATACAGTATTATTATTGCAAATAAGATTCGATTTGAGATATGTCGTTTAATTGTAGAGTCCTGACATTACCATTTTTCTTTGTAATACCTAATTCGTCCAGACGAAGCAATATGCGATGAGCTGTATTAAAGGAATAACCCAACGCTTTCTGTATAGCAGCCTCATTACATTTTTCTGAATGGATTAATATTTCTACAGCTTTCGGTATTAAATCATCGGTAGAACTGTCCACAGAAATCTCTTTTGATAGGGTTATTGAAATGTTGTTAGAAACATCCAGCATGTATGTTTCATTACAAGAAGGTTGGGAGGATATGAATTGAAAGATGTACTTCTTCATATTCAAGTCGATACATGGGGAGGAAAACCGAGAAACTGTTGATGATGTAGTGTCAAGAAACAAGCCATCACCAACAGAATAGAGGTTGGTTGCATCAGGAACTTCCAAAATAGTTTTTGAGTCAATAGAAGTTTCTTGTCGGAAAGAGATTTTTCCTTGAAATGCCGCTTTCATTTCTTCAGAAAGCATTGTTCGCCTTATGCGGTGTCGCGTAGCGGCGATGAGATGAAAACCATATTTGGCTCCTTCAGATAGAAGGACAGAGAGAATTGACTGAGCATTAGGAATATTAACAATATCAGTCAGTTCATCTATAGCGATAATCAAGCGAGGCAGGAACAGATGTCCATCCGCAGGATTGAGGTCGCCAGTCAGATATTTACTATTGTATTCTTTAAGAGAACTCACAGCAGCTTTTGCAAACAGACTTTTCCGAGTAGAAAAGTCATTCTCTATTCCGGAAAGGAGTTGAGAGGTTTCTGCTTCGGTTTTAGCACGACATTGAGTGTCTGCAAATGAAACTAAGAAAGGCTTGGCTATATCTTCATAAGTAACAAATGCAGCACCTTTCAGATCGAACAATGCCAGTTTTACCTCATAAGGATAGTGTAGGCATACGAGGGAAAGAAGAATGGTATTAAGGGCACTCGTCTTTCCACAAGATTGTTGGCCACCTATCAGGATATGGCCAATTTTTTCAATGTCTGTGTAAAGCGGGTTGCCATCTGGTGTGATACCTAATACACATGTAAGCTCATTTTGAGCGGTATTCTTCACCATCAAAGAATTGAAAGAAGGCGGCAGCGGGTTTTCTTTCAACAACTCAATGCCTACGTTGTTGGTGCCAGGAATAGGAACTATCAAGCGGCAACCATTAGGAGCTAATGATTCAGCAATAGTATCTTTCAAGTATATCAGTTTAGTCATTCTGATATTGGATGACAAAGAAACTATTGCAAAGAACATCGATGGGGTCTCAATGAAATTGATGTCAGATGTCTCTATCTTATACTGCGATAAGACGTATTTGATATGGTCTTCGGTAGCTTTGGCAGTAGCACGTTTCAAAATATCATCTACACTGTCTGTCGAATTAGAGTTTGCTAATGAAGATTTCTGAAACAGTCCGTCAATAGGGAGAGTGTATGACTTAGCTGCAGCAGCGCGAGGATCCTTTACCTTAAAGGTTCCTTTAATGAAAATTTCCTTTATCGGGGCTTCTTTCTCAACCTGAAGGATAGTCTCAAAAGGAACTGTCTTTATTCCAAGTCCATCAGACAACCACTTGAATACAGTTATCAGTTTCTGAACTTGATAGCCAGTCTTTTTATGCAATTCCGAAATAAAGGAGCAAATTCTTAGGCTGTTATCCTGTCTGTCCGGCTGGAGGTTAAGGAGTTGTTCTGCATACCCCTCCTTGATGATGTCCATTAAGATACGCCTTTCTGCAGGGAACTCCTTCAAGGCGCCAAAGTCAGCAAGTATATAGACAATGCGCTTTTCAGCGATTATCTCCCGGCCATAGGTTTTAACAGCCTGAATTATGTGCGGTAGAACTTCATTCATCAGCGTTTCGGGTATCTTTCATTAAACTCTTTCAATATATCGTTTTCGGCTTTCGATGGGGTATCTTTTCTGACTGCTTGATAACATCTGGGGCAAAGGCAAGTGAGATTAGCCTGTCTGTTGTCTGCCCTTTTGTTGTTCTTGTGATGGACTCTTAGGAAACGGTAGTCATACGTATTTTCAATGTGAACTCCACAGGATTCACAAGTGTAGTCAACTTTTGCAAGATAGGCATTTTGAATTTGTCGCCAGTCTTTTGTGAATCCCCGGAAGTCTACTTCTACATCAGCCTGAGGCTCCAGGGCTTCACCTTCTTCCTTCAGTTTCTCAACAAATTCTTTCGAGGTTATGACCCTTGGAAATTCTGCACTGGCCAGACCCTGACAATATTTGCACAATGGCAACTCGGAAACAGAAGTTTCCATATTATTATTGTCGGTGTCGATGACTTTGACAGTCTCTATATTTGCGCCACGATATTCAGCATTGAAAGAACCTCTTCGCATGAAGTCGCTTATTACTTCGCATTGCCTGATATGGAAACGCGGTTTCCCGTATTGTTCCAGATGGTACTTGCGCTTATACATGAAAATCTTGCGCAGTTCGCCGTCATCATCCTTGTAATAGATACCATCGTCTTTAACGACAATGTTACGGATTTCGTCTCTGCCAATATCTTTAGTCTGCATGGCCTTATACCCATTGGCCGTGCGGACATTATAGCCCATGGAGCGCAACAGGTTTTGTAGTCCTCCAAAGCCATAAATCGGCTCCACCTTTTCAGGTGTCTCTTTTTGCGGAAAGCGGGAAATCTTAGCCATGCTTCAGTCTTTATTGCGTTTCACGAAGTTCTCCAACACTTCTTCACCAGAAGTGACGATGCGGAATTCAACACGGCGGGACTTGTCCTTGTCGATTTCTTGCCCGGACTCATAACAAAAGTTTCCTTCCGCATCGAGAGAACGACCATAGGAAAGTCCGTTTGCTGTCAGCCAAAACTCAATTGTTCGCTGTTCTTCCTCTGTATAATGAGAGAATGCCGGCATTGACCTAAAATGCCACAAAACGCTCACTGCTCTCAACTGAGAAAGGATAATATTGGCTATGTACGGGTCAGAATGGAATTGAGGGGCTGGCACATTATCTGTATGTCCCTCAATTCGTATCTCTTTGATTTGATGCCTATACACGGTGTCCTTCACAAGAATGTCAAAATACTTGGGGAGGAATTCGTCAAGAATGACCTTGAACTCAGGTGTGAGGTCATAACTACCAGTCTTGAACAGGACATTAGGATTGGTAAATGTCATGTTCAAGTCGCGGCCGATGGTCATCTGCCATCGGGCGGTGTCCGACTTGAATTTGTCAATCAACTTATCGTGTAGTTCTGTCTTCACGTCCACGAAGTCAGACAACACGGTTTGGTTTTTCTTCACGCGACTGATATATGCAATTGCAATGAAGAGAAATATAATCATCAGACCTGTCATCAGGTCAGAGACAGACATCCATACGTTGTGCTTCGCCATAGGTTATCGTTTCTGTTTAACCATTGCCTGAATACATTCATCCAACTGAGCCAGCGTCTCACCCAGTCTGTTGTAGAAATGCTGATCCATATTTTCCAGTTCCTTTCTTTGGAAGAAGGCAGCGTTCTTGACCAGACCAAGCCCCTCTTCAAGGTTTTTCTTAGTTTCCTTCCAGAAGTCGCCGTTGAAGTCTCTCAGTTTATCCAAGTCCTCCAGTTTCTTTATGAGATCCTTCACCCCTTCCACGAAGTCGCGCTGCTTCTGAACCCAGACATTCAGGTTGCGTGTGTACTCCTGGTACTCCTGCATATTCTTCTCGTTCATTTGCGCTGCCTTCTTCATTGACTCGGCGGTGGCAACAAAGGTCTTGTCTTGTGCCATCACCAGCTCCAGGCCCTCAATAATCTGTTGTAGTTTACTACCATCGCTGACAAGTTTCTTAGTGTCATTGCCGACAGTCTGCAACGTTGTCGAAGTCTGTTTGAAGTCCGTATTCATCTGTTTATATTGAGCGGTGAGGGCTTCAATCATATCCTTGTTATCCTGCTGCCATTGAACCATTGTAGCCACACTCTGATTCAATTGCTCGAAGTTCTCCTGAATAAGTTTGCTAATAAGTGCGTTCATCTGCTTCTCAAACTCCTCGGTTACGCCCTTCATTACTTCAACCAATGCTTCCGTGTTGCTCTTCTTCAGAAGTTCCGAGAACTCAGCGAACTTTTCTGTCAGCAGCACATTCGTTTCACTCATCTTCTCCTCAATCTCTGTTACCTCGTCTCTGATAACCGGGCTGAGTTTCTTGATTTCCTCAATGATTTCATTCTGCGTAGAGTAAGTGCCAGTAGCTGCTTCCACAATTTCTGCCACGTTCTCATTGACATTATTAACGGCAGAGGTTTGTTTACCGACTGCCTCTTCCACGTTGCCAACAGAAATAGTAATACTCTCCAGCCTGCCATCGATGGCGTTGTTGAGGTCGTCAAGCTTTTGATTAGTGGCTTCCAATTTCAGACTTGTTGCTTTTGAAGATGCAGCAGTTTCCACTGCCACAGCATTCGTAGTACCCAAAATTGTTTTAGCCTCATTTGCATGGTTGGCTATGACAGAAAGAGCAGTTCTGATTTCCTGTTGGTTCTTTGATTGTTCCTGAAGGAATCCCAATAAGGCAGAAAAGAAACCATTTTGTTTCTCTGCCATAGATTCAAGCTTCTCAACAAATTGCTTTTGAGTATTCTCAATAGCCTCCAGTTTCTGAGCATTGGCCTTTTCCATATTGGAAACAGACTGAGTAATCAGCCCTGCAGCATGGTTGATGTCAGAAACACCTTTGTCCTTATCGTCGTAGCCGGAACTGACGATTTTTGACAGCACCATTGAACCAAGCATACCAGCAAGCGAAGTGAAGAAAGCGGTCTTCAGTCCGCCCAGAAGCAAAGGAATACTTTCGTCAAGGTTATTTGGGTCGAAGTTAATCAGGCCTAAAGTGATACCAGCGAAAGTACCGAGCACACCGATAGAAGAAATTAGGGTCGGTAGATTTTCAATCCAGCGACGCTTTTCAATGAGGTGGTCTTTCTTCCTTTGTGCTTGGAAGTAAGCCCATGCAACAATGAAGCACAGGACAACTATGCCAAGCGAAACATACGATATGATGTTGAGCGTTTCCGCAGTAAATAATGGTTCTTTCATGTTTTATCTTAATTTTCTAAAAATGGTTTCTAATGTATATTCATCCTTAACTAGAACTTCACGAGGTTTCGAGCCGTAAGCACGTCCAACAATGCCAGCCTTTTCAAGTTGGTCCATTAGTCTACCAGCGCGATTATATCCTATGGTAAACTTTCGTTGTATAAGTGAGGTAGAACCACTTTGCTGTTGAACAATTAGACGAGCGGCATCTTCAAACATTGGGTCGAGGTGAGTCATGTCAACATCGTGAGAAGGTTCTGGTAGTGGATTGGTATCAGGCAATTCGTAAGGATCAAAATAGCCTTGTTGACTTGAAATGAACTTACAAATTCTATCCACTTCCATATCATTATTGAGCGGTGACTGTATTCTTGTAAGCGACAAGCCTTTAGAATACAGAGCATCACCGTTTCCTAATAATTTTTCTGCTCCAGGTTGGTCAAGAATTGTTGCAGAATCCAGATGGGTAGGAACACGGAGCGCGATTCTTGACGGGAAATTCATCTTAATGGATGGTGTCAAGACCTTGTTATGTGGCTGTTCTGTAGCCATCACAATATGGATTCCAACTAACTTACCACGCTGAGAAAGTTTGATGATTGTCTGTTCAAACTCAGCCCCTGCCACATTTATGTAATCAGTATATTCGGCTATAGCGAGAACAATACGAGGCATGTATTTATGTCCCTTCTCAGGATTAAGCTGCCTCATAACAAATCGATGGTTGTACTCAGCAATGTTTCTTACGGCTGCAAGCCTAAGAAGGTTTAGGCGAGCATCCATTTCTATGCAAAGAGACTTTAGTGTTTCAACAGCACTGTTTGCTGATGAAATGATCGGGTCTTCTGAATAATTCCAAATAGCAGCGAGGAAATGCTTATCTAAGGATTTGTAAACATTGAATGAACTGCCGATAGGGTCTATTAAAACCAATTTCATTTCAGCCGGATGCTTCTTGTAAAGCAAGGAAATGATAATCGCATAAAGAACGTCTCTCAAACCCTGCCCCATTGCTCCGGCAATGAGGAGGTTTTCTGTAGATAAGTCATGCAGTATGTTTGCATTTTCCACATTTCGACCTATCATGCAAGGTAAATCACACGATGACTCTTGAAATATCTTCGTGTTAATCAATGAGTACATTGACACAGGAGATGGGCTGTGGTTCGGTAATTCAATACCAATTGCACCTTTCCCGGGAATAGGTGCGATAATGCGGCATTGAGTGGCCAGACGAATAGCGATTGTCTGTTCGTTATTGCGTATTCTTGAAATACGCATACCAGGAGCCGGAGTGATTTCATAAAGCGTGACCGTAGGGCCGACGATACCCTTAATAGAAGATACCACAAAACCTAAAGTGTTGAGTACTTCAACGATGTTGGTTTTGTTTTCTTCTTGCTCGTCGGTATCTATATATGGGATGCCGTCGTTATCATATACGGTTAATAGGTCAAGCGTTGGGTAATGATAATATTGCAAATCCAATTTTGGGTCATATGGTCCTAAATTGATTGGCCCTGAGGAAACAGGTTCAAGTTCAATTTCCATTTGCTTTACTTTTTCTTTCGATGGTGTCGTTGTTTGACGCTCCTCAGCAAGTGTAGGTTTGGAATCTATAAATGACAAACCGTAGCCAAGAGAATCAACAACATATGATACTATTGATTCTTTAATGGCATAATCAGAAACCAGTTTCTTTTTGGCAGAAGAAGCAACCAACAGGAAAGAACTTGTATTAACCAGTTCTTCCATAAGGCCGTCTTGTTGCATATTAAGCAAAACACTTCTGATGGCCTTTTGGTCTTTCAGTAGATGGAAGTCGTTGAGAATGTTGATGAATCCCCTCGATGTCAGGTAATCTTTACCCTGCATCGTGACGATATACCTAATTCCTTCAGGTATGTCGGCAGGTTCGGATAGATCATCTTTATTGTCGAAGACAACGGTCTGCGTTTCAGGGTCGTCAAAAACAATAGACGATTCTTTGTTAGCAGGGGATTCCTGACTGCTGGCTTTGTCAGGCAAATCCTCTTGTGGTATGTCGAATTTTCTGGAGCCGAAAAGCTTTGAAAATATACTCATATATTAGCCGTTTATAAGATTGATAACATTCAATACAAAAGAGCAGTCAAAGCCTTGGAAAGTAAGGCGCTTGACATTATTTCCGTCGCGCTGAACTTCCATACCATCAGAATAAGGATTGATGCCTATGATTTTGGTGTATGGTACTTTGATGCTGCGCGTTTGTCCCATAAAGATAATATTCTTGTTGGTCACATACAAGCTGCCCAGACCCATATTCTCCATGTAACTGGTCTCGACAGGGTGGCCTTTGAAGCCGCCAGTACGGTAAGTAACTCCTTTCATAATCCGGAAGCTGAAGCCACCTGTGCGGCCAACATATTCACGACGTACCTTCTCTTGGTACATCGTGACATTGTTATAGCACCAGAGGGCGGTTTCGCCCTTTGTCAATATGATGGGGGCTTGTATGTTATACCGTGGTGTACGTCCTTGCTGGAGGTCAGTAAGGATGGAAGCCTGCCCAAGTTCCTCAATGGCTGTGCCTTTGAGAGTTGCGGGCAGGTTGCTTAATGACAAACCAAGAGTTGTAACATATTCATCTACCTTTTGCTGTTCCGAAGGTGTCATAAATCCATCTTTGAGGAAGTTCTTTCCGGCTTGTCCCAGCATCTCATAATAAGCATCTTGCTGCTGCTGTCTGCTCAGGGGCATGGTATGCATGATCTGTTGAGAGATTTGCAGCGACCTTTGGAGCGTTTTCTGATTGGTGAAATACTCTGCCATGAAGCCGCGAAGCATCTTTTGACAGAGCCTGTCAAGAGATCCATTAGCATTGATGGCATCGTAAGACACCCCAATGCAAGCCAACAGATCCTTAACTTTCTGCAAATGTGGCGTGTGGAATGGCCAGTGAATGACATTCGCCCATTCGTCCAGGCACTTGGCTGCAGAAGATGCGATGTCAGAATCAGAAGCATAGTGCGCCTGTTTGACGAGCGACACGACACGATGTAATTCAGCAGCGGGCGTTGCGTTTCTAAAGAACGAACGCAAGGCCCCTTCCAAGATAGTAATACCTTGGTTATGCTTCTCCTCACATTCTTTATGTGCGTGGGAGAAAATTCCTGCACTTTTGCCACAATACTTACAATCTCCCATAGTCTATATCTGTTCCATTGAGCGTTGATGATTCAATTCTTCTTGGAGGCGTTGTTCCTGACGTTGCCGTTCCTCTGCTTCGCGGACAAGGCGTAGAGAGTCGTTTTGTCGTTTCTGGTATTCTCTTGCCTTTCTTGTCTGTTCTTCATTATGTTTTTGCAGAAAATTTTCAATTGCCCGGTCGAAATATATTATGTTAGCAGCATCATTGTAATGTCCATGTTTATAAGAATAGTCTCCTTTTCGGTAGTCTATTCTAAGAATACTGTTTTTATAAGTCCAATAGTATTGGTCTGGTACAAGTTTGTCATCCATAATAGAATATGCGATTGAATAATAGTCGGATTTAGAACCTTCATATTCAGATGGAACATATTTAGAAAGGTAGGACTCTGGCTCACCATATTTTGAAGTATAGACTGACAATAAACTGTCGCTGTTTGTTTCTTCTGGAGAAAATTCAATAGCGACCAACCGCTGGTTGGAAAAATACATATAGATAGTAATTTTCTCGTTGTTCCAGTCTGTTCTCAAATTAACAATGGAATCTACTATTGAGATATAATCCTTCTGGTTCATTATTAAATGATCAATGCCTCTATCACTGTAAACAGAGAAGCTATCTTCTTTTTTTATTTTCGATATGCATGCTGAGTAAGATTCTCCAAGCTTGAATTGTGCAAATGAAAGGTCACGTTTTGTTTTGATTCGTTCATTTCTTATGCTATCGCTATGGTGATTTAAAGCGTTTATTTGCTTATTATATGTTTCTATCTGTTGTTTGTATATATGCTCTTTAACAATAGGTATACTGAAGAAATAAATTCCTTCAATAATAAAGATTGCGAAAACAGCAAAAAAGCCTTTTCTGAAAATATGGTTGTTATATAAATCATTAAAGTTATCAGAAAACTTACCTTGGTTCTTACGCCAATTTGGTGAGAAATTAACCACAGTTTGGCTTAGGCCAGTACATAAAATTAAGGCGCAGAATATGTTTCCGAAAATGGTTATTATCCATGGGAAGCTTTCTTTGTTAGGAGTAAAGCCCCAATAAGATTGTACACTTTCCAACCCCCAAAAGAAAGGAAAGGCAATCCAAAATAATATCGCAAGAATATACAAAGAGCAAAAGCCTCCTTGTAAAGCTGGGTGAATTTTATTTGGCTTAAGTAATTGAGAATTATCATAAGCTATTGAAACTGGGAAAACCGTTACAAAATGTATAATGGCTATGACTATAGATGTTGGCAACGGCCACCATTTATTAATATTAATCTGTAAGGCATAGACAATGGGAGAAATAAGCAATCCGATCACTCCCCATATCAATATTGCTGTCTGCTTTGCTGTAGAATTGTATTTTGTTGGCGGTTGGATATTTTTTTTATTCTGCTTAGTTGGATTAGGATTGTTATTTTGTGACGGAGGAAATGTCTGCTTCTTTGCTGGCTTATTCTTTAGAGCCTTTAGGGCATTATATTGAGCGGTGGATATTGTACCATAGCCAACAGCAAGAGAATAAAGTATGCTTTCGACCAAATACTGGTCGTAGCCATATCGCTTGGATAGTACAGCGGTTGCGGTGGCTACCTGATGTTCTATGTTCTTAACATTGGCATTAAGTACATCCTTCAGCAAGTTATCTTGAATTAAAGATTTGATAATCCTTAAAACCGCAGGATTGTCCCTTTCTGGGTACAAATCAGATAATATATTCACGAAGCGTTCTTCGTGAATAATGCTTCGCCCGAATTGAGTGATTATTTTGACAGTCGCATCTACTAACTTTTTATATAGTACACTGTTTTGCATCTTATTTTGAATAGATTAAAAAGCAGCAATAGGCAAAATATATTTAGAATGATTTTTTTCTCCACAGGCAAATGAGTCAAAAATAAAAGTCCCACGCTTTGAGGTTGAGCCATGAAAATGCACATAAACAGAATTAGATGAATCTGCTTGCGAAGCTGTCCAATAATCTGCCCATGACATGATAATGCCAGGATAACGATATCGGGTTAATTCGAAAGACAATCGTTTAAACCAATGTATACTGGGAATAAACCATGAGCTTGTACTTTGAATCGGAATATGTACAGGATAATTTTTCACTGCCTTAAAAGCAGGGAAGTTATCATAGTTATTTATCGAAATATATTGTTCTGACTCTATCGTTTTAATTTCTTCCCAGTGATTTATATCATCATTTGTATAATGCGAATGTGGAAAGGGTAAATTCTCATTAACAATAGACCATTGTAATTGTTTTGAACGTAATTCACTACCATCACCACTAACAGCAATTAAATATCCATGTATCCATCCTTGAGCTGATTCGTATTCTGTCGTTTTCGTAACTATTACCCTCGCTATAACTGTCTTTGATTTACTTAGTTCATGGGCAAATGTTCCGTCAGAGTAAAGATAGTCTCCGGTTTGTAGCTTGTCTTTGTCAACGAAATAGATATCTATATGATTATCCATAGGGTCTATTCTATTGTTTGCACAGAATAGAATAGCATCGTTAATTCCACTCATTGCTTCTGCCTTAACCAATTTAAGCCATTGATCATTGTTTAGCTTACCTAAAGAATAAAGGCATAGATAGTAACAGAACATGCTATTCTCAAATCCTTTTATTTTGTGTTCTTTAAGTTGCTCACGCAATTCATCTATTTTAAGATTCACTTCTACTGCTTTCCTTGCAAAACAGTTATTGAAATCCGAAATAGCCTCGGCAAAACATCCCAGTTTCATGTTTATATCACCCTTTAATTTGAGTTGAATGGATGGTACAGCAGAATTATGAAAGAGAGAGACAGATTTCTCTATAAAACTTTTTGCCTGCGCGAACTTTCCTTCATTGTAGAAGGTTAGAGCGATAGTATACAAATCAGATGGGTTTACGTTCTGATTTTGATTAGCATTACCAGAGTTTGGTGATGGATTTTCTGGGGCTTCTTCAGGAATATCAAAAAAGGAATCCACATCAATGTCAGGAGTAATGCTTGGCTCATTTGAACCAAGTTGGAGTCCTATTCCGTAAGCAATCGCTTCAAATACATATTTTACAAGATCATCCTTATAACCACAAGAGTCT
>JAEEGL016868695.1_pt1 | contig 11641 bp, 5 predicted proteins | sample 9134231 | NCBI WGS metagenome assembly JAEEGL01 (sample SAMN16246548, study PRJNA631951) | gut metagenome | biome: gut microbiome; feature: rumen; material: fiber-attached | host: Bos | place: Iran: Karaj | collected 2018-10 | reverse complement strand
CCCAATCCCCATTTATATTTTTAAAATCAAATATTTTGTTTGTTAATACATTAATAATTATAATATATATATTAATTAATTTTAATTTCCAAAATGGATTTCCAAAATATGAAAATGATTAAAGAAATAAAGCCTAGTGGGAAAATGTCTCGATTAATTTCTGAGATAAAAGATGCAAAATATTTATTAGTGTTAAGTGCTGATTCTGAACAAGTTTCATATATAGATATATATGACATAAAAGATTATAATAAAATTTTCACAGAGAAAAGGGAAAGTCTATGTTGCATTAGAGAGTTGAGGACTGGTAGTTTTGCTTTATCTTATGAAGAAGGAAAAATAGAAATAGCAAATATAGACCTTGAAGCAAAAAAATTAGAAGTCATTCAAACATTAGATAAACATCAAAGTGATGTTTATGATATAAAAGAATTATCAAGTGGAAATTTAGTAAGTTGTTCTAACAACGGTGAAATTATATTTTGGTCATTAAATCCTAGTTTGAACAAATATGAAGAACTTAAAGCCTTAAACACTCATCCAAATGAATATTCATCTATTTTAGAAGATACAGACAGAAATAAATTAATTTGTGCTCCTTGCTTTGATTCAGGTGGAACATGTATCATAGATTTAGATACATATGAAATTAAGGCTACTTTTGATGAAATCGCTGGAAATGGTGGAAATGAAATATATTTTGTAAACGATAATATAGTAATAGATAATTCAGCCGCAGATGAAATTGGTCTCTTTTATATTGATATGGATAAGAATCAAATTGTAAAACATGATGAAAAATTTAATGATAATAAATCATCATGTTTTTTAAAATTAAATAATGGAAACTTATTATGTGCATTAATAGTAGAAGCTAAAAAATTAAATTATTCAGGAAGTGAAGATGAAGAAGAAAAAGATGATGGTACTGGCAGATCTGATATTCAATGTTGGGAAATAGATGAAACTGGTTTGAATTGGAAATTATTATATACTAAAGAAAAAATTGATAATTATCCTATATCATATATGGCTGAATTAAAAGATGACAAAATTGCTATTTGTTCTAATATAGTCAAAATTTATCAATAAGAAAAAAATTATTTATATATGTTAGGGTTATAAAAGGTATAAAAAATATTTAATTAAATTTTATTTGAAAAAATTTAGCTTATAATTGGGTTTTTAATTGGGTATTGGGATTTGGGGATTGGGGATTGGGTCTTGGGGCTTGGGCCCAATCCCCAATCCCCAATCCCCAATCCCCAATCCCCAATCCCCAATCCCTGATAAACCTTGAATGAAAAAGTTAAAATTATTATTTTATTTATAAATAATTAAAAATAATTTTGCTGTTAATTTTATCTAATTATTAAGAAAAGAAAAATAATTGATTTATTTTTTTTAAAGATAAAAATTACAATTTAAATTAATGTTTTCAGAAATATATTTCTATAGGAAAGGTATTAGATATTAAAAAAAATATTTTAATAATTTCAATAATATTTTATTTTAAACTTGATTAATTTAAATCTTTAAGGTTTTAAGGATGAATTTTATAGATGAATTGTTTTCAAAAATTCAAAAAAAATTTAATTATTTATTTAAAAAAATGAAGAAATTCACATTTATAATATATATATTTTTAATCTCATATATTTTATCAAAAAAAAAAAACTCCAGTAAAAAAAACAGAGCAACAAATAAGAGAAGAAAGAAGAAGACAAGAGGAAGAAAGAAGAAGACAAGAAGAAGAAAGAAGAAGACAAGAAGAAGAAAGAAAAAAAAAAGAGGAAGAAAGAAAAAAACAAGAAGAAGAAAGACGTAGAATAGAAAAAGAAGAATTAAAATTAGATTTTGAAAAAAAATTATCTAAATATCATTCTTCTGAATTAATGACAATAAATTTAAAAGCAAATGAAGGAGAATATTTTTATGAAGAAATAAAATATAAAACTAAAATTGAAATTGCTATATTTACAAATAACCAAGAACAACAATTTAATTTAGTTATTTCAGGTCCAGAAAAAAATGATAAAAAAGGAAAGCAGATTTTTAATATAATTGATAAAGGATATTTTTTAAAAACATTTGATATAAATGAAGTTGGAATTTATGAATTTTTTATTCAAAGTTTAAATCAAGAATGTGTTATTTCTTTTGGTTTAAAATATGAAAAAATTGAAGATAATGCCTTAGAAGGAAAATCAATGGATTTATTAAGTCAAAAATTAAATAATATAAAAGATAAAATGAATATTTTAACTATTAAACAAAGTTTAGTCGTTAAAAGAACAGAAAGTCATAATCATAGTGTTAAACAACATAATAAAAGTATTATTATTTTCGCAATTATTGAAGTAATTACTATTGCACTTATTTTTATCTTTCAAATATGTTATATTAAGAAATTGATCAATAAATTTTAAAGATAAAAATTTATATTATAATTATAATTCATATTATGATTTTAAATATTTTTAAATTTTAAATTTTTACTTTTTTAAATAATAAAAAATTTATGAAAGTTAATTTTAATGAATGTATAATAATATAATTAGAATAAGAATATTTTCTTTGATAAGGTTGAAAGTCTTTAAATTCTTTTATTTATTATAATTTTTTCAAAAAGATAAAAATTTTGAAAATAATGACTAGAAAAAAATAGTATAAGAATTTTTTTGATAACTATTTTACAAACAATATTTATTCAGATTTTTACCTGATTGTTTGAAATTAAGTTTAATTAATTAGATTTTAACTATTATAAGAATTTTTCTAATTTTATTAAAGAAATCAATTAATAAAGAATTAAATTATTTGAATCTATATAGGGCTTTTATTTTACTTTAATTTTCTTTTACTCATAACATTTAGAAACTAATTCTTATGCTTCTATCTTGTGTGATAGGAATTTGTGAACTTTTTAAATTTCATTTATCGAAATAATATTCATTAATAATTGATTACTAATAAAGTTCTAAATAAAGAATAATATATTTATTTAATTTTTATTTTTATTTTTATTTCCATTTATTTTAATCATTTATCCAATTTAAAAAAGTTTAAACTAATATTTTAAAATATTCAATCTTATATTATTCAATAAAAGATAATTAAGGATGATTTTAAGGACATAAAAAAGAATTGATTGAATGACAATGGTTAATAAAAATATAAATCTAATTATTATTTTAAATATTATTTATTTATTTTTATTTAAATTGATTTTAATGGAATTATCTGTATCTAATGATTTTTTAAGTTTATTTCTTCCAGAACAATCTGAATTTAAAACAGAAGAAATTTTAGAAGAGTTTAAAATTTATATTTTTAAATTAATGAATATTACAGTTGATTCTCTAATCCAAGAACAAATTAATAATGATTTTGAAAATTCAGAATTAAAAAAAAAGTATAAGCAATTCTTTTCCGAAAAAATTGAATTAGTTTTAAATATATATAAATTATATGAGCAAATAATAGATAAAACTAATGTTATAAAAGGGTCTCTTTCAGAAAATGTTAAAATAATTGAAAAAAATAAATTATATTTTGACCCTAAAAACATTAATAAAGGAGTTGAAAATATAATTAATGATATTCAAATGAATAAGCTTTTAATAAAAGACTTTAATTCAAACTCTCAAGATAATATTATTAATTTACTTTCAATACCTTATTATATGATTGAATGTTTTAAAAATAAAGAATATGATTTATATTTAGAATATTATAATTATGGATTATTATTTTTTAAAGAACAAAAATTATTATTAAATATAAAAAATTGTATTCAATATGTTCATGAAATGATTATAAAATTAATTAAGAGTTTAATTAGTATTAATTTTTCTTTAAACATCTCTAGTGAAATGCTTTTTACAATTTTAAATTTAAAAATTAATCCAATATTTGATGATTTTTTTGATGAAAATATAAAAGACCAAATTAGAGATTTAAGTGTTTATTTATATGAGATTGATTTATATATGATTGATAAAAAAACAAATTTTACTTTAGAAATTTTAAATTATTATTGTGAAAAATTTAATTTAATTCTTAAGACATCTCTTCAAAATAAATTAATTTATGAAAAAATTTATAGAACTATCTTTGAATTATATTTATTAAATATAATAAAAGAAATATTAGAAAAAAATAATTATAATGTAATAAGAAATAAAATTATAGATTTTATAACTCAAATTGAATTATTTAAATATTCCCCTATAAATTATAATGAAACAGATGAAATAATGAAAAAACATTTTTTTAATTCTTTAGATAAATATATTTCAAATAATGAAACATATATATCTAATTATATTTCATCTTTTTCAGACACAAAAAAATTTCTTTCTTCTTTAATACCACAAAATATGGTCAATAATAATTCAAATGAATTAAAATTTGAAATTTGTTTAGTTATATATAATAACTTAATTTATATTAATAATTTTATTGTAGAAGAACATTTTATAAGATATAAAGATAAAATGATGGTAATTGAAAATATTGTTAAACATTGCAATAATATTTTGAAGACTTTAAATTCATTTTTTAATAGTCATCTACTTATTTTCAATTTGAATTCTGAAATTATTAATACTTATAATGAATTTAAAGATATTATTCTTGATAAAATTCTTATTCCTTTTTTAAAAGATATTTTTTCATTTTTTCAAATTTCAAATGAAATGGATATAACAAAAGAAATAGAAGAATATGAAAATTTTAAATCGATAATTTCTTTTGAAGAAGATTTATTTTAAACAGAATAAATGATTTAATTTAATTATTTTATATATTAAATTTTCATTATTTAAATCTAATTTAATTTTTTGATTTTTAATTTTGTTCAATTATTACTCAAATTAATTAACATGTTTTAATAATATTACCGAGCAAAATATAAAGGATTTATCTTATAAATAATATATGATGGAAAAAGATAAAATTGAGGAATTGATATGATAATGATAGATACAAAAATTAATTAATTTAAATTTGAAAAATTCAATGAGTCTTACAAGATAAAATTATATATATTTATTTAGAAAAAAATTTATTCAAAAATTTTTAATAGAAAAATCTTTTCTCAAATAATCAGAAAAATAAATACAATAATCCACAAATATTTAAAAATAGGAGAATAGAGGTAATTATTAAAGAAGAGAACAATAAAATCAATTAAATTTTTATCTAATTTTAAAATGAAGATTATTAATTTTACTATAAAAAAAATTATTAATCTTGTTTATAAATAAATATCATTAAAAAAATAAATTAAAAAGAAAAAAATATTATTCAAATTTGTAATATAAAAATATAAAAATAATATTTCTATTTTATTTAAAAATGATTAATTTTTTAATCATTTTAGAAAACATTACAGCATGTATTATCATCTTTATCTTTTTTTTTTCTTTTTAAACCCTCATTAAAATCTTCTTCATTAAATTCTTCTTTTTCTTCTTCTAAATTTATCATATTTTTTAATTTTTTAGGGATTTTAATTAAATGCTTATTATTACATATATTACAGTCAAAAAAAAAGTTTTCACTCTCTTTCTCAATCTCTCCTTGTTTTATTTTTGATTTAATTAAATTTGTTAATTCTTTAAAACAATTTCTACATAACATATGTTTTTCTTGAGTACAATTAAAATCATTTATTTCATTATCTTTAATAATTTCAACATTAATATAACTTCCTTTATTATTTCTTTTTTTATCAGAATGAAGACACCTCATACAATATTTTAAACAATAATCTTTCAATCTTTGATTAGCTTTTGTTTTATAATTTTCAATTTCATCATTATTATATAACAATAAAATAGCATTATCAACTTCAAATGGATTTCCACAAGCACATAAAGAAGGTTTCTTTGTAGACTTTTTTTTTTCAAAATTACATAAAATTATTAAATCACTTGTATCTTTCATTATTGTTTCCCCTATACAGTTTCTACATAATCTACATCCACAAACTAAATTTATAAATTCATCTTTTGATTCATATACATTTCCACATAATAAGCAAGAATTTATCATCAAATATATTAATTGAGATTTTATTGTTGAAGATTCACCAAATAAATATTTAAATTCTGGATTTGATAATTTCAAATAATTATTTTTATTAGAATCTGTTAATTCAATATCTCTTAAATAATATTCTGGATAATTAAAATTATCTTTTGTTATGTTTTTTATTCTATTTGTTATTACTTTATTGACATTTTCAATTAAACAATTATTACATATTGGAAATTCTTTTTTTATTCTATCTAAAGTGATTTCCATTGATTGTTTCTTACATTGTTCACATACAATATCATCACAAAATAATTGAATACAATCTTTATCGTTTTCCAAAAAATCTACAACTTCATATACCAAATCATTCTTATATGTATTATAAAATGAGTAAGTATAGGCAATTTGGTATTTTTGCTGTGAATAAATTAATTCAATACATAATCCATTTTGGAATGGAGAATTATCATGTATTAATTGAGTCTTATTAAAACCTTCATTAACATATAATTTTAAATTTACATTAAAAGTTAAAGGAGTTATTAAAAAGATAAAATAATCAGGATCAGTTTGCATCATTTTTACTATTTGCTCTAAATAAAATAAGTAATTAAATGTTGTTAAATTTTTATCAAAATATTTTTTTGGTATTATATCATTTGAAATTAATTCTCCTATATTAAATAAATTATGATTTTCTTGGATGAATTTTTCTAATTTCACTTTCATATATTTTATCATTGTTTGACAGAAATTATCATTTGAAGAAAAAGCTCTATTTAAAGTTAAAATTGCTGAATTAATATCTTCTTTTTGAACATTTGATAAAATTATTCCTAAAATCACTAATACTTCATTTTTTTTAATTTCCGGATTTCTTTCTTTAAAAGGTTTCATTATTTCAGATGAACTGAAATATATTATTTGCTTTAATTCAAGAATATTTCTAAAGAGAATTAATTTTTCTAAATAACTAAACATAAAACATCTAAAATAACTATCCCCATCATTTTTAGCATTTCTAAAAAAAGCGATTTCATTCCAAATATTTTTATAAATAGATTTATAACAAGGAGAAATATTATAAATAAAACTTTTAATATAATAATCTGAATCATCATATTTAATTAATGATTCTTTTATTTGATCAATAATATTTTCATCATTTTTTTGAATTTCATTTAACTCTTCATTAACTTGAAATGTTAAAATTTCTTCTTCTAATTTTGATGGAGGTTTTAAGGAATTTATTTCATTTATTTTTGAAATTTTTAATAAAGAATAAAAGAGATCTTTAATGAAATTATCTTTTTTATTTTCATTCAATTCTTCATTTAGTTCATTTAAATTATGTGGTTTATCTATTTTATCTAATTTATATATATCTATAACTTGATAATTTTGTAAGTTTTCATTCTTTCTATTATTATTATTGTTACAGTCATTCATATTTTTATTATTTTGAGGTTTATTTGATATAAAATTCCCATTGTTAAAATCATTTTCAAAATCAAAATCATTTTCAAAATTTTGAAAATCCAAATTCTGATTATTTTGATATTGAGGGATATTATTTTGATTAGAGATTATATTATTATTATTTTGAAAATTATTTAAATTATTTTTATTTAAAGGAATATCATTATTTTGATTATTATTATTTTTTTTTTCTTGTGTCTTTTGAATTAAATCAAAATCATCTAAAGGATTAAGCTCAGGATATTGATTTTTAATATTTTCATTATGATTATTTATAACGTTTTGGTTTTCTTCTGTGAATTGTATTTTTCCAATTATATTGTCAAAATCTATTTGTTTGTTTTTTTCAATAACATTATTTATATCATTTTGCAAATGTTTATTATCATTATTTTCAATATTTAAATTATTATTAATTTCAATATTATTATTTTGATTATCATTATTTTGCTCATTTAAATTCTGATTATTTTGGATATTTGAGTTCTGAGAATTTATATTTTTCTTAGAAAAATCAAATAAATTAATATTAGAACTGTTTGTATTATTAAATTGGTGATTTATAATATTATCTTCATTATTATTATTTTGAACATTATTATTATTATTATTTTGAATATCATTATTAAAATTTTTTACATTATTATTATTATTATTTTGAATTTCATTATTAATATTTTGCAAATTATTATTATTTTGAATATTATTATTATTATTTTGATAAAATTCAAAAGAATTATTTTTATCATTATGTACATTCTCATTTTGAATATTACCTATATTAGATTGGACATTCATTTTATTATCTTGATTAACATTTTCATGAAATAAAATATTGTTTTGATTCAAATTATTATTTTGGTTATTTTCTATATTTTTACTACCAAAAAGGGAATCTAAAATATCATTTTTATTTCTCTGAGCATTAACATTATTTTTTTCTTGATTATTAATATTATTATTTTGAATATTATCTTCATTATGAAAATTAAAACCTATATTTTCTTGATTAGGTATGTTATTATTGTTTGAAAAATCAAATCCAAAATCTTTATTATCATTTGACTTAATAAAATTATTGTTTTCAACATTAAAATTATTATTATTTTGATTATTTATATGAGCATTTTCTTTCATAAAATCAAAATTTACAACATCATTTGATTGACCAACATGATGAGGAACAGCATCTTCATCATCATCATCATTATCAAAAAGGTCATTAACTATTTTTTTTTTATCAATATCATCAGACATTTTATTTTAATTTAATGTCATAAATGGATAATTTATTTATATTAAATAATGATTAAATAATACATTTAAATATTTTTTTAATAGACTAAGTTTATATTTATAAATAATTAATGCTATTATAACTTAAATTAAAAATGTTTAATAATCAACATTTATTTCTTCATCAGAACTATATATGAAATCATATAAACCGGGATTTATAAGGGCAACATCTTCAATTATTTTTTTTTTATGTTTTATCTGTTCTGATGAAAAATTTTTTTCAATTTTTCTTCTGGGAAGAAAATAGATTTTATTATCTCTTTTTTTAATTTTTTCTTTTAATTTTTCTAATTTTTTATTCTGTTCATCTTTTTGTTTTTTACTATTTTCAATTTTTTTAGTTTTATCAATTTCACTTAAAATTTTTTTGAATAAATTAAAACCAATATATTTATTATTTTTATATTCATTTATCTTTGATAAAAGATAATCAACAATAATTTCTATTTTAGACATCATATCCATCATTTCACTTTCTTTAGAAAAAATTTTTCTATTAATTAAAATTTCCATATTTATTATTTGATTTAATTGAATTTGAGAACAAGTTTGAAATAAATTAGTAATAGAATTATATAAATTTGATTTTTTCTTTTTATTTAAATCTGAAGATATATCAAATATACTTTTTCTTTTTTCTTTTTTTTTAATATTTTCATTATTTTCTGTTTCTATCATTAAATTATTTAAATTATATTTTTCCGTTTTTAATATATCAAATTTATGCTTTTGAATTATTAATTGATTTTCTTTTTCTTGTAAATCTTCATTTTCAATTTTTATTTGATGTTCTTTTTCTTTTATTATTTCATTTCTTTCTTTTTTTAATTCTCTAATCAATAAAAGATTATTATTATATTCTTCAATAAATTTAAGAGTTGTATATTCTAATTTTTTAATTTTATAAAAGAATTCTTCAGGAGTTTGATAACATAAATTATATTTATAATTTCTAATTCTATGAGCTTCTTTCATAGAAATATTTTTATAAATACTAAGAGTAAAAGTTGGTTTTGATGTAAAAGAATTTTTATTATCTAGAACAATACTTTTCCTAGTTGCTTTTCTTTCTATTTTTTTTTTTGTCATTTGCTTTTTAAATTTATATCTTAAATCATTATCTTCACTTGAAAAATTTGCAGGATTACTAAAAATTTTTCTCATATTTTCCTCTGTTTCTTCTATTAAAGATTTATAATGATTTGGTAAATTTAATTTTTTTTCTTTAACTAATATTTGAAAAAAAATCCATCTTATAATATTATTTTTATCGTATTCTTGTTTTCTAATTTGAGTTTCTATTTGAGTTAATTCATTTTTTTGTTTTATTATTTGTTGAATTAAATTTGTATTTTTAGCTTTTTCAATTTCTCTTTGAGTTTCTAATTCTTTAACATAATCACTAAATTTTTGAAAAAATTTATCATGAAATAACTTATTTGTATTCTTCATTATCGTAATTGTATTTTGAAATTTACCTATATTATTTTCATTTATTTCTTGTAAACGAATTGTTCTTTCTTTTTTCCTATCTATTGAATATTTATATAAAATAATATCTCTTGTTTTATCAATTATATCATGAATACTTTGTTTTTTTAGTTTTAGTTTATTTGTTTTTAAATCAATCTCTTTTTTTATAGGAGAAATTGTTTCAGTAAGATCATTGGTATTTTTTTCAAATGTTTTTAATAATTTTAAACTGGATTTTTCTTTTTTAACTCCATTTTCTTCTTTTATTTCTTTTTCTTTTTTTTCATTATCAGATGAAAAAGTTCTAAAATGTTTACTTATTCTTTCAGTTTGAATTGTTCTAAAAGGAGATTCAGTTAAATAGAAATTACTAATAGTTGAATTAGTATAAATAGAATTAATATTATTTAAATTTGAATAAGTATTTCTTGATCTTGCACTTTTAAAATCTAAAGAATCATAAAATTGAATTGAATTTATTGTTCTTTTGCTTTTGGAACCTTGTAAAGAAGAAATTTGCTTCATTGATGAATTCATTGTAGTTAAGGTTGGATAATTTGATATAATTGGAAATTGAGAATTGTTTCTTTTGTGATTTTGGCTTTGTGTTGAATTAAAATTACTTTTTCTTTTATTATCTTCTGATAATATTCTTTCTTTTTCTTTTTCCTTTGCTTTTTCTTTTTCTCTTCTTTCAAAAAGATAATTATTCGAATATTTTAAATTTCTAATTTTATCAATCATTTTTTATTGAAAAATTTTCCTTATATTTTAATTGTTTATTTTTCAAATCATATAATTTTAATTTATATGAAAAATTCAATAAATCAAGAAATTAGAAAGATGATAAAGAAAAAATGAAAAATGAAATAATGTTAAAAAAATTAAGGAATTATCATCATTGAGAAAAGAGAAAAAGTTAATTATTGAATTTAAAATAATAAATGATAATAATAATAATAAATTGATTAATATGGTTAAAAAGAAAATTTTAAATTATAATTTTGAATTATGATTTTAGATTTCAATCTAAATGAACAATTTTTCAAAAAAAATCAAAAAGAGGATTTTATTCAATTTTTACAAAGAAAATTTGATTGAAAAAGAAACATCCAAATATGTCACCTAATAATTTCCATTATCCTTTTCTTTTTATTAATTTATTGTCAATCATCGAAATTAATTCTTGTCAAACTTAGTTCCAAAAAAATGAGAGTGGATTTTTTTGCGTCCTATTCGCGTCCCGTCCCGGACGCGTCCTAGGACGCCAAAATAAGTTTATACAAATAAAATAAAAAAGTATGTCTTATTATCAATTTTTAAATAATTAGTAAAATAAAAAATT
>JAEEGL015453048.1_pt1 | contig 11641 bp, 10 predicted proteins | sample 9134231 | NCBI WGS metagenome assembly JAEEGL01 (sample SAMN16246548, study PRJNA631951) | gut metagenome | biome: gut microbiome; feature: rumen; material: fiber-attached | host: Bos | place: Iran: Karaj | collected 2018-10 | reverse complement strand
CACATACTCTTTATAGCCATATTTTAACAATAACGATTTCAATTTTGAACTTTTAATAATAGTTCCTTTTTTTAAATATTTTTCAACAACAGTTGTATCTTTCATAACTTGAACCTCAAAAAACAATTATTCGTAATACATTATATACTACTACAAAATTCTATATAGTTCAAGTTACGAAACGACAACGTGGGGACTTGAACCCCAACACCGCTTTCACGGCTACTAACGGTATTCAAAGCCGTTTCCTTACCAATTAGGATTACGTTGCCAAAAACGTAAGGGTGACACTAAGCGTATTACTCCTCCGAAGTTTTATCCCTTACTGACCAGAAAAATGCAGTTTTCTGGAGCTTAGACATGAGTTCTTTATCAGGCGATGCTGCAACACCATCCTGAAAGCTGCGCGACAACGAGAGGACTTGAACCTCCATCTCGGTCAAAAACCGATACGCCGCACTTCCAATGCGGTCTCTTACCAATTAGAGTACGTTGCCGAATCAGCAAATAAAAAGAACCTTGTGAGTTTCCTCATAAGGTTCCTTCTATGCACTATTATCGTTTCACTATTTAAAAGAGTGAACATCCTGGAAGCACTTAATGATGACTACTCAACTGATTCCTCCATATTCAATTTCACGACTAATAGACCAGCACTGTTGACTGGACTGAATTCGTCTTGATGAAATTGAAGAAATCATAAAGTTTTTCATCGTTCAATAAGTTCCTTTCATATGTTATAAAAGTATTGTACTATAATGCATAATACTTGTCAACACATTTTTTATTAAAGTTCAAATCCTCTTGACGCACTGGAGTCTTCATACAAAGACTCAAGGTCCTGCAGTCTGGAAGCCCTTGTAGCTTCGAGTTCTTTCTCTTTTCTAGGAAGATGTTTCTCCTGTTCAAGTTCAGGAAGAGAATACCACAAATGTAAATTCTCATTATCGATATCAGAAAAATATCTTCCAACTTCGTCTTTATCAAAGGCAAACTTAGCATTAGAATTGGATGTAAGCCATCCAGCATTGTGCAGTTCTTTTATCTCAAAAGCATAAACCACACCATTTTTGTTAGTCATACCAGCAACCTGGAACTTTACATAGCCTGATTCACCGTCTTTTGTTAGATATATTTCTTTACCAAGGTCTAAATTTATCACATCACCTTTTCTATCGTGTTCAATAGCACCAAGCTGACAGCCCATTTTCTCTGCTTGAGATTTCACATACTGCCTTCTTCCAGCCCATGTTTCCCACATACCCTGTGGATAATTTCCTACAGAAGGTACAGCACCAAAAGAAAATTCACCAGAAGGACACTGTTTTGATGCAGACATACCCATGTAATAATCAGGATGATTTTCTAAAACCCATTTCTCAGCTGTCTCGATTGATGCAACACCATCTTTTGCGCCAACAGTCCACTCTTGCTCTTCCTTCATCTGGTAAATACCACGGGCATCCTCGCTTTTTTCAGGAAAGAATGAACCCAATATCTTCCAATCAGCAGCATCCCGAATCTTCTCAAATTCCGCTTGCTTTGCAAGACAAAGTTTAGCTTCATCTTCAGAAAGCAAATCTTCAGTAAAAAATCTTTCATCCGATGATACAATTTCACCGAATTCAGGTATTCTGCCCATCATAAGCTGCTCAGGCTTTGAATCAATTATGTTTAACACTCGCATTCGGGTGTAATCACTGTTCTCCCTCGCAGGCAAAACGCCCACAAGCGCTGTAAGATACGGTTCTACATCAGATGGATTTTTGATATTATCATCATCCATTCTGGCGTATTCAAAAGTTTCTCTGTCATAAACTTTTACTTTTGCAAAACGAGCATACTTCATAACACATTGTCCTTTCTTAGATTACTCACCAAACTGCTTTTCAGAAACACTATCTTCACCAATATCAAATGTTTCTCTTTCAGTTACATGATTCCTTTTCATATCAGACACCATCTGTCTGCGATTCTCTTCTCTGGCAAGCTCCATCTCGGCATCATGCCTCATATCGTCAGGTAACTTGTCCAAACTCTCATATGCAACAAGTGTATCACCATTGTAAAAATGCTCATATCTCGGTGACTCAGTAGCCCAGTACACACCAGCAGGGTCAAAAGCATGTTCTTTGACATAATGTTCTACTGCCTCTTTTGTGACACCATCATAACCAGGGCCCGTATAAAACATCATATAACCGTCAGCACTTGCACAAGGTTTATCAACAGCAAATGCAGTATCTTTAATAACATCCTCACTTAATGCAAACTCGGACTTAGTATACTGTGCCATAGCATTCTGAACATAACTACAAGCGTAATTCACCTGATTTTTGGTGAATTCATATTTGCTTTTGTTTAAATCTGAATATGAACAGATTCCAGATTCATTTGCAGCCACTCCTATTTCTACTGCAGGTTGAGTTCCATCTTTATAATCCATATAACGGACTATGCCCCTGGTTGTTTTATCGTGATATGCACCCATCTTATCAGCGTCTTCATCACTCAAAGTCCATTCATATGAAAAAGCCATAAAATGTCTGACGCCTTTTTCATCACATGGGCTATAAAGTCGTGACACTCTAAGTCCCAAAGCTGCGTTCTTTGCAATAGGGTCACTGTAAACAGAGCCGCTCAAGTCAAATTCATCCTTTTTCTTAAACAAATTTTTTATCATAATCACTCACCGAATCCTCTCTGCATATCTCTTTCGTCAGAAATATCACTTGCAGCCTCTTCTCTCACAGACTGCTTATCACGCCTTGGAAGGTCACGTTTTGCTCCAGCAGATTTTACATCTGATTCAGGAACAATTTCAGCAAACTTTTCAGGATTCTTAGCATAAAAATCACTCATCCATCTATCCTCAGAATTTGTATCAATAAATACCTGTGTAAGTTCTGACAACTTTTCAGGATGCTTGTCAAAATATTCAAAATACAATTTACGGTCAGCATTTGGAACATTGTTCCATGCACCGTGGCCTACAATCTCGTTGTCTTTGTGATGAATAATTTCATCAAAACTCTGAACATATCCTTCTGAATAGTTATCTGAAAAACGAGGAATCTGACGAGAACCACCATCTTCATAATAAATGGTAACATCACGATTCTTAGTCTTATCTTCTGATGCTGCAATGAGAAGACCAACAGCATCATGTACACCTTTGCACTGATTCACAGTAAATCCAGGCTTATGTGGTCTATCTTTCATTGCTTCATGAAGCCCATATGCTTCATCAGAATTATAGCAGTTTGCTAAAATATCAATTTTTTCTGATTCAGGTTCTTTACCTACATATCTGCAATCTTCAAGATAGAAGTCTACCATCTGTCTGATTGAAGAATCTATATTCTGATACCTGCGAACATCCTCAACAGGTTCATTTTTCTCAAAACGCCATCTGGCATCACAAGTCTGATATTCTTTGTGTTTACAGCCAAAATACTGATAATCCTGTGGAAAAGCTTCATCAATGAGATAGTCCATCTCTTCTTTAGAAAGACCTTTGTCCTGAGCCTCAAGAATCTCAGCGCCAAGATGAAGAACTCGTCTTGAATAATTATCTGATGTGAGAAGCTCGGCAGGAAGATGTTTATTCATTCTCTCAAGATAGGGAAGTAATTCAGCCATACGTGATAGTGCCTGATTGTTAGCATAAATATCGCGTTCATCTTCAGGTTCGGTGTAGCCATCTCCATCATAGCTCATCACACCAGGGACATTCTTGTTTAAATCATAAAATCTATCATTGGCCTGACTCACTTCTCTTGGCAGATGCTCTGCAAATGAATCAATACTGTAGGTCAAAAGATGTTTACCATGAATATTATCCATGTTATGAGCGAGTTCTACTAACTGTGCATATGTAGCCATATTTTTTACCTATATCCTTTCGTATAAAAATATCACATCACATATACTATATATTATATTAATACAGATTGTCAACACATAATAATAGCCTGAACCATAACGGTCAGGCTATTATACTATCATAAATCATACATGATGATGGGTTCGTTGCCATCAGATTTCATATTTGGAATAGACGGAATAGTATTATATTCCAGAAACTCCATAGCCGCAATCTCTGCATCCTCTATGGTTTCATAATCATCTTTGTATGAATTAGCTAAAGAAGTAACCAATTTACTATAGCTATAAACAAGATGTTTATCCTCTGTAAGACCCACCGCACCATCTGCAAATTCATCACCTTTGAGAATTATTATTCTGGAAGAATCAGCCTCATCAGGTACCAATTCCATAATTCTCTCACGCAGTTCTTCATTTGTCATACACTCTTCCCTCCATTGCATTTTAATCGATACTCATTACGAAGCTTTTCAAAAGCAAATTCATAATCCTCTGACCCCATGATAATCACTTTCTGATTGTACTTATTCTTTGTCTCATACAAAAGTACAGTAACATTCGGGTCGTCAATCAGATTCTGTCTTTTAACGAAATATCCTGAATCGATTTCAAATACAGTAAGAGGTGACCCTGCAAATCTATCATCAGGTGCAGCATACACGAAGCGGCCAGCATATCTTGAATCATATTCTGTTTCAAGAAATTCCTTCAAATCTTTAGGAACACGGAATGGCATCGGTATGTCGTCAGGCCAAAGCTTACTATGATGCCATCCACAGACATCACAACGTTCTGAAATTTCAGATGTATTCCAATAACATCCAAAAGCATGTATATTACCACACGCTGGGCAAGTTATTTCCTTGTCAAAACTACTCATTTCAGCCTCCAAAGTAAGCATCTATGCCATTAGCTATACCATCGACAATTTTCCCCTGGTAAGAATCAGTGTTAAGTAATACATCTTCCTCAGGATTAGACATGTATCCTACTTCCACGATAGTTGTAGGAAGCTCACACCAATTGATACCAGTCATAGTATCTGTTTCCCACACTCTTTCTTTCTTAGCACCAGTTTCATCACATAAACCATCAAGAACAGCGTTTGACAACGCATAGCTTTCATCATGATATTCAGCATTATAAGGATTATCTTTAGTCTGACAAATTGTCATAGCGCCATGTGCTGAACTATTTTCGCTACCATTAGCATGAATTCGTATAAAAGCATCTCCATTTGACTCATTAGCGATAACCGCCCTCTCAGCATTGGAAATATCAACATCATTCTTTGTCCTGACCATCAGAACATCATATCCACGATTTTTAAGTTCAGATTCAAGCTGAAGTGCCAGGTCAAGAGTCAGTTCATACTCATAAACACCTGTTGATACACCTTTTGTTCCACCTGTTACTTTTGCTTTATATGTAGTCGCCCCAGGACCTACAGGTTCTTTGCTTGAATTCCCCTTACTTTGGTGTCCAGCATCTATAACAATCAGTTTATGTTTTGCTGCTGCATGAGAAATTGTCTCCTCATTTTTAGCTAAAGACAAACCATCATATTTCAGAAGGTCATAATTCTCAATAGCATTTAAAAGTTTTTCCTCATAACTATGGCTTGTTGCATATCCACCATCATTGATAATACTGACAGCTTTTGCAAAATCTGAACAGTTACGGATACCTGCATATCTAAGACCGTCATCAGTCTTTGCATTTAACAAATACGCTGAATGGTCTTCCACACAGTCATTTATGGTATCATATTGCCTGAAATCAGCTGTTATAGTAATATACATACCATTAGGGAGTTGTTCACCCGTCTGCTTAGTATATACACGGCCATCCCATGTTGAGCCCTGCCATGTGTTCTCTGAAAGTTCGGTCTTCATGCCGAACACATTATTAGCAGAAACAGCAAGGTCCGACTGTCCCCAGCCTGACTCCACGATAAACTGCGCCATAGAAACTGATGCAAGTATACCAGAGTGCTTTGCATTGTACATAAATATTGGCGCTATCTTTTCCAGAACAGCATCTTCAGATAAACCCTCTAACTCTGAACATGTGATAACGGGTACATTACTAGCTGTCCAATCGCCATAGGCCGCATTGTTAATTACACTATTTGCTGTACCAGGTCTTAATGGTTCGTTATCACGAACAACATCTTGTGATTCAGATGATGGTGAATTATCTTCGATATCAGATTTTTCTGATACATCTGATATACTAGTGTCTTCAGAAGACTCATCTTCCTGAGTACAAAACTGTAAAATACTTCGATTTAAAGGCTTATTCTCAGCCGCCATTGCAGTTGTAGAACTCATAGTAAAGCAGAATAATCCTAAGATTATTCTGCCAAATATCTTATCAAAATGGTGCATTAGAATCACTCCTCATTCTCAGAATTTCGCTGACGTGCTTCTCTGGCTTTTTTGAGATTAGCAACATGTATCTCTTTTTCTTCCTCCGACATCTCACGTCCAACACGAATAGATACATGAATAGCTTTTGTAGGGACATGTGCGACAATAGACCCATCGGAATTTTCGCAGCAGATTGTTACTTTATCAGGATACTGCTCTGCCAATTTTTTTACCTGACGTATATAACGCCTCTGGGTAAAAAATACTGTAGCGGTACCACTGTCACGCAAAAATTCTATCACATTTTCATTGCTTACGACATCATTAACGGGAACATCTTTGTCCACTTCCCAGGCAGCTTTTTCAAATGCATCCATAGTTTTTATCCTCACAAAACAAACAACTTTTACGAGCCTATTATACATGAAAAACGCTCATAAATCAAGTAATTTTGAGCAATAAAAAAGAACTGATACAGGCACTTAATCAGTTCATCTTACTTTGATATTCTGTCTGCGATTGTGGATGCTACAAAACTATCAGGTTTTGTTTCACAATCATAACCCATGGATTTTACCCATCCAACAAGTTCAGGTATAAGGTCTTTTGTCTTACCCTTCTCTGAATTACCAGCATCAATATGAATACTGATTGGACAAGACAGATACATCTCATGGAATGCTTCGTTCTCTTCAAGATTATCAACAAGCCTTGTAGCCAGACCCAAAGAATCATTGGTCTCTACATGGAGTTTTGTGCGGACATCATTTATTCTCATCTGGCGTGTAATCTCATAAAAGAAAATACCACCATGACCCTCACATAACATACAGATTACCCTTACAATCTTAGTATCAGAAAAATTCTGCGAATCAGTTCCAATAATAAGCTGAATTGGTGATTCTGTAGATTTCATCTTATCAAAATACTCTTTCAATCTGACACACAGCTCATTGAAACCCATTTTGCCGTATGTCGGTGACACAAACATAATAATCACCCCTTTCTTAAAAATAATGCCTGCAGTGGGATTTGAACCCACATCGTCGCTGTTTAAGAGACAGGTGCATAGACCATTCTGCCATACAGGCTAAGTGCGTCCGACGGGATTTGAACCCGCATAGGCAGATGCCCGCATGATTAAAAGTCATGTGCCATACCAGCTAGGCGACGAACGCATAATGTTATTTAGGTTTGAAATATTGCTTCTGTTTTCGTTTCATTGTTTTTCCTCCTTTAACGGTTCTTATAGTACGGGTGATGAGACTTGAACTCACACTAAAGTAACGAAGGTTTGAGCTTCGCCCCTCTGCCAATTGGGGTACACCCGCATACCCGATATCAGATTTGAACTGATACTTTTACGGTTCTGGGCCGTATGTCTCTGCCAATTGGACTAATCGGGCAAAATACCCGACACGAGATTTGAACTCGTACTGTATGCGTTCTTAGCGCACTCTCTCTGCCAATTGGAGTAGTCGGGCATATAATGCGCCCGAAGAGACTTGAACTCTCACGCTTTAAAGCCACAGTTTCTAAGACTGCTCTGTCTGCCATTCCATCACGGGCGCACAATGCGCTCGACGGGATTCGGACCCGCACTGTGAGATTTTTAAGACCTCTTCCTCTGCCAGTTGGGATACGAGCACATATGCAAAATATTCAGTTGTAGCTTGCTAAGTCGTAATCGCAACAGCATAGTTTTGTCCTCTCTTATGTTTACAATTAAGTTTACAAATTCCTTGGTTTATATTTACAAGAGCCGACCCAGGGACTCGAACCCTGAACCCTCTGCTTACAAGGCAGATGCTCTAGCCAATTGAGCTAGGAAGGCATATCAAATTGGGCGAAGGAGAATCGAACTCCCGACACACGGTTTATAAGACCGCTGCTCTCACCCCTGAGCTACCGCCCATCATTATCTGATGTTTGGTATTCGCATCTTCATAATTTCATCTCCAATCTTTTTATGTTAGTCTGATGGATTTCTACCATATGTCACAGCCTCTAACTGTGCCCACTATCTATATGCAAAACCTGCAGCATCTTACATATAAACTGTAACCCGTAATGGAGAAACACCAGTCATGACAAGCGTCTCTTTATCCATTCTCGGTTACTTTGTGGTACTGACTAAAGCACCATGTCGGACTTGAACCGACCTTGTTTCTGCTTGGAAGGCAGATGCCATAATCCAACTAGGCGAATGGTGCATAAGCAAGTAACGAGAATCGAACTCGCATCTTATCCTTGGCAAGGATACGTCATAGCCATTAGACCATACCTGCAAAATAGGGTGACAGACGGAACTCGAATCCGCACACTTCGGAACCACAATCCGACGCACTATCCAATTATGCTACAGCCACCAGAGACTCCAAAGGGGCTTGAACCCTCGTTTCCACCTTGAAAGGGTGACGTCCTTATTCCTGTTAGACGATGGAGCCATAAATCGCTGGAATCGGACTTGAACCGACACTCTTTCGGGTATGAACCGACTGCTTTCGCCAATTAAGCTATCCAGCATCATCTAATATGCACAAGTCTTTGTACGAAGTATCCCTCTGTGGAGAACTCGAATCTCCTAGCCTCTTGGTCGCTCGCAGAGGGCATTTTTCACAGTTTCAACGGAGCCTTGCAAGTACTCCTCCGCATGCGTCAAATCTGTTTTCTAAGACAGATGTATGCATCCATCTCATCTTGTACTTCCTCGTCTGAAGCCCTCGTACAAACGCTTGCATATATTAAATCCAAATTGCAGGTCCAGGAGTCGAACCTGGTATCTTTGGGTTATGAACCCACTATTTAGACCGTGTCACTCACCTGCGAGTCGAAAATGTGCGATTCGAACGCCTCTTCTACGTCCCAAGCGTAGCGTGCTAAGCCATTACACTACATTCTCGATATGTCCAGATTGCTACAAACGAACAATTTTATCGATTTGTTCACCATATGACCAGTGGGCCGTCTAGCAATCTGATAGTAGTCCCTATAGGTGCCGCCCCTATGACCCCCTGTTTGTAAGACAGGCGCTCTCCTGTTGAGCTAAGGAACTATAAGACTGCTACTTGCAACCAGCGAATTCCTCCAGTTTCCGTTTCTTCCGCTATTAAGAATCAACAGGCTTTTTAGTTCAGCCAATCACTTTCACAGAATTGCAACTTTAGATACTCATACTTACAAACTCCAATAGCAAGAGCCTGCTTTCAAAGCAGAGCCGTGAACCACAAAGTTGCCATGTGTGCGTGGACCACACGGGAATCGAACCCGCCATCTCAAGTTTGCAAAACTCGCGTCACCCCAATTGCGACCTCTGGCCCATAGTAATGGCTGACTAATTTGTGACGGTCATCATTTAAACCTGCTTCGTCGGAACAGATACCACCAAATATTTAATTAAAGTGCCCACGAGACGTTTTGAGCGTCCGACACCTTGGGCTTCGGCCAAGTGCTCTACCTCTGAGCTACGCGGGCATGTTAAAACCCGCTTCTAAATCGTGATTTCATAATTTTGTCTCCTTAATTTTTGTTAAGACAACAGGTGCCTGTTCTGTCATCTTTAGCGACTCGTATGGGAATCGAACCCATCTGAATTTCCGCCGTGACAGGGCGGCGACCACACCGTGTAGTCCTACGAGCCATATCCACCTCCAGAGTCTTCATACCCTGGAGGTCGAAAAGTGGATAATAAGAAGTGCCTGTTTTCTGATATCCACTTGAATACCCCGTAAGTGAATTGAACACTCATCTTCTGGCTGAGAACCAGACATCACTACCATTAGACCAACGAGGCATTTTAAATTTTGAATCAGCAGAGAGGGATTCGAACCCCCGAACCCGAAGGAACTGGTTTACAGCCAGCCTGCTTTAACCACTTGCATACCTGCCGAAGCAGTGAGTGTGGCAGGACTCGAACCTGCAATGCATTAAGCCAGTGGGTTACGGCCACCTGCGATACCAATTCCGCTCACACACCCATATTAGTAATAATCAATATAATAGTAATAATCGCCTTTCATAATAGTATCTCCTTTGTTTTAATCTCAAGATAAAAGGTGCCTGTTCTCTTATCTTTTAGCGGGAACGAAGGGACTTGAACCCTCGACCTATGGTTTAACAGACCATCGCTACCAGCCAGCTGAGCTACATTCCCGATATATTTATCTAATAAAAAATCGCCTGTAGGAATTTTATCTTCTATTCCTTCAGACGATTGCTTTTTATCTTCTTATGTTGAACTTTAGACTGCACCTTTAAAAACGGTGCTTGAATTCTATTTCAACATCGCAATCGTCCTACTCGTGGTTCCTCATGTCCTTCAAACGCTATCGCATTGGGATATAAGCCCACTGAGAGCATTGTATCATTATCGACAGATTTGAGGCATGTGAAACCAAGCATATTCTTTGTATATGCCTTGGTCAGATTATTCAATGCTGAAAACATCTGTCTGCTCATGATACTTTTACCAATCCTTTCTAAATATTTTATCGTACTTAATCTTGTTTCTTTTAATAAATAAGGAAGTGCTTATCTTATATCTGAACACAAATATTTGTATCATCCATCTACGCTTTTTACAGCTACGGTATGACCACTTGTGTTCAGATATCGGACAGGCACTTCCTTTATCTGTACTCTACTTTAACACATATATGAGGGGATGTCAACACTATTTTTAAAAATATTTTCAAAAAATCAAAATCGCCTCATATGCTAGAAAACACCTGCCTTTCCAGACAGGTGTCACTCTCATATCTACATTTATTTCCAAATTATTTTTCAATCTCGCTCTCTATAGGCGGATTATGTGTGTCAATAAACTTAATGAACTCAGTCATGGGCAGAGGCTTTGAAAAATAATAGCCCTGTATGTAATCAGCTTTAAGTTTCTTGCACATATTGAAATCATCCTGTGTTTCAACACCTTCTACAACAACTTCGATACCAAGTTCATGTGCCATATTCATAACGTTAGCTACAATAGTGAATGCTCTTTCGTTATGCATAGCTTTCTGAGTAATCTCTCTATCAAACTTGATTACGGATACAGGCATATCAATGATATAACCAAGGTTAGATTCACCTGTACCAAAATCATCAAGAGAGAAACTAAAACCCATGCTCCTCATGGCATGCATGTTATCTAAGATTAACATCTTCTCTTCTACAATATCTGTCTCAGTGATTTCAAGGTTCACTTTATCTGAAGTGACACCAAACTCAGAAATAATACTCTTGTATTCAGATAATAATTCCTTCTGTTCACCTTTCTTAATAGACAGATTAGCTTCGAGATACTTTATGTGTGAAGCCTTTATCTTGTCATCAGCAAGACATCTACACATATTACGGAACATTGCCGTCTCTATCTCAGTAAT
>JAEEGL014967621.1_pt1 | contig 11641 bp, 10 predicted proteins | sample 9134231 | NCBI WGS metagenome assembly JAEEGL01 (sample SAMN16246548, study PRJNA631951) | gut metagenome | biome: gut microbiome; feature: rumen; material: fiber-attached | host: Bos | place: Iran: Karaj | collected 2018-10 | reverse complement strand
TCACTCTCGCGGTCGATAGGACCGCATCCCTCTCCGTAGCTCAGCAGGATAGAGCGTCCGCCTCCTAAGCGGAAGGCCGTGGGTTCGAATCCCGCCGGGGAGGCCAAAAAAGCCCTGTATCAGGGCTTTTTTTACATTAGAGCATCCTCCTTTTACCACATTTGTACCACATATTGACACATAATGCTCGGAATGAGCCGATATGGCACAATGCGTATAACAAAGACCGCCCTTTGGCGGCCTTTGGCTGAAAGAGATACTATTTTGAATATGTTGATTATCTGCGGACGTCGTAGCCCTGTGCTTTGATCTTCAGCCGATAGATGGTGTCGCAGGCGAAGTACAGGTAGTCCAGGTTGGGTCCGCCGAAGCAGAAGTTGCGGCACATGCCGGGCATGTTAACCTCGCCCAGCTTCTTGCCTTCCTTATCGAAGACGGTGATGCCCTTGGCTGCATAGGTGGTGTAGATGTTGCCCTCGGTGTCGATCTTGGTGCCGTCGGGCCGGATGATCTCGCAGACCACCTCGCCGCCGGTCAACGTGCAGTCGTCCTCGACCTTGTAGCGGCGGATGTTGCCCCGGGCGGTGTCGTTGACCAGCATGGTCTCCTCACCGGGCTCCACGCACAGGCCGTTGGGCTGGTCGAAGTCCTTGTTGGCCAAGATCAGCTTGCCGTCGGTGTCGATGCAGTACACGCCCTGGAAGCCCATCTCCAGATCCCGCTTGATGCCGGCCTTGGGGCTGGTGCGGCCATAGGTGGGGTCCGTGAACCAGATGCGGTTCTTCTTGTCCACGATGACATCGTTGGGGCTGTTCAACTCCTTGCCGTCGTACTTGTCGGCCAAGGTCTTGATCCAGCGGCCGTCGGGCATCCAGCGGACCACCCGGCTGGTGGCATGTTCCACGGACACCAGATTGCCGTCCTGGTCGATGGCGTTGCCGTTGGTGATGTTGCTGGGCTGCTTGATGACCTTTGTCTCAAAGGTCTCAGGATCCCAGGCATAGACCTTGCCGGCCCACATGTCGGAGAAGACCAGGCAGTTCTTTTCCTTCCACCAGATGATGCCCTCCGTGACGGAGTGGCCGGTGGAGACGGATTCGAATTCAGCGTTGACGTCGATGAGATCGTGGAACTTGGGATCCAGGGCTTTGATTTCGAATTGCATGTTGCTACCTTCCTTTTTTATTTTTTTTGGTTTTCAGGACATGTGGAGGATCAATTTTCTTTGGCAGCCTGCTTTTTGGCCCGCATCTTTTCCTGGATATAGGGGACGACCACGGAGGCCACGCAGATGAGGATGAGGACGATGCAAATGGGACGGGTGACGAGGGCCACGCCCACGCCGGCGTAGCTCTTGTAGATGAGCTTGGCCTGCCCCAGGGTCTGCTCCGCCATGGAACCCAGGATGAGGCCCAGGACCACAGGGGTGGAGTCGAAGCTGAAGTATTTGAGGAAATAGCCAAGAGCGCCGAAGATGATCATGATGATAACGTCCACGAAGGACTGCTTCACGGCGTAGGAGCCGATGACGCAGAGCACAGCTACGCAGGCGGCCAGGATGTTGCTTGGTACCAGGGCCACCACGGAGAAGTGCCGGGCGCCCACCAGGCCGATGAGAAGCATGAACAGGTTGGCGATGAAGATGCCGATGATGAAGGCGTAGGTGATGCCGGCCTTGGTCTGGAACAGGGTGGGTCCCGGGGCCAGGCCCTTGATCATGAGGGCGCCCATGAGCACGGCGGCGATGGCGTTGCCGGGGATGCCCAGCGTCAGCATGGGAATGAGGGAACCGCCGGTAACAGCGTTGTTGGCGGCTTCCGTGTTGGCGATGGCCTCCCGGGAGCCGTTGCCGAAGACCTCGGGATGCTTGGAAAAGATCTTGCCCTGATTATAGGCAAGCCAGGAGGCGGTGTTGCCGCCAGGGCCGGGGATGATGCCGATGACGATGCCGATGAGGGCGGAACGGATATAGGCCACGGGATAGCGGATCAGGTCCTTGAAGCTGAACTTTTGGTTGCCCACCTCCTTCACCTTTTCCCGATGGACGATGCTCTTTTTATTGGAGCTGACCATGGTGATGATCTGGGGTACGGAATAGAGGCCGATGAGGGCAGGCACCAGGGACACGCCGGTGAGCAGCTCCGGGATCTGGAAGGTGAACCGGGGCAGGCCCACGATGGGGTCCGTACCGATGAGGGCCAGCGTCAGGCCAAACACGCCGCCCATGAGACCCTTGAGGATGGACCCGGTGGACAAGGTGGCGATGATAGTGAGGCCGAAGATGGCCAGCATGAACTTCTCCGCTGCGCCGAATCGCAAGGAGAACTGGGCGATGACGGGCGAGAGGAACAGCAGTGCCAGGCAGCTGATGATGCCGCCCCAGAACGAGGCGATGACCGCCTCGTGAAGGGCCTCCTTGGCCCGGCCCTGCTGGGTCATCTTGAAGCCGTCGATGGCGGTTGCAGCCGCGGCGGGGGTGCCGGGAGTATTCACCAGGATGGCGGAGATGCTGCCGCCGTAGAAGGCGCCGCAGTAGACCGCCGCCAGCAGGATCAATCCCGAGGTGGTGTCCATGGCGTAGGTGAAGGGAATGAGGACCGCGATGCCCATGGAGGGGGTGAACCCGGGCAGGGCACCGAAGATGATCCCCGCGAAGGTACCCAGGAAGGCGGCCAGCAGGTTGGGGAGCGTGAACGCGGTCATGATGCCGTTGACGATGTAGTCGATCATGGTCTGCCTCCTTTTACAGGACCCAGAGGATGCCCAGGGCGGGGAGCTTGATGCCCAGGAACACCACAAAGGTCAGGTACATAACGGCCGTGAAGCCCAGGGCCACCAATATCTCCACCTTCCAATTGGGTTCCGTGCTCATGATGTGGGAGAAGAACAGCACGAACAGGAAGCAGGAGATGGTGAAGCCAATGTAGCGGAAGCACAGAATGAAGGCAATGAGCAGCACCCAGGGCAGCACCTTCCTTTTTAAGAAGACCTTACGGTTCGCTTTCTTCTGTTCCTCCGTCAGGGCTTCGGCGGCCGGAGCGGGGGCGGCGGTCTTCTTGGCCTTGGCTGTTTTGATCAGCGTCATGATCAGGAACAGCACGCTGAACACCAGCCCCACCGAGGTGATGATGGCCGGGTAGGTGCGTATCCGCTGGTTCAGGTTCAGGGAAAGCAGCAGGATCGCCGCAAACACCAAAGCCCAGATCACGCCAGATATGCAGTCTTTTTTGAGCTTGTCTTGCGCAGGCATGTGGTTCTTCTCCTTTTCTTTTTTTCCAATGTACCAAAAACAGGCCCCGCCGTAAACTATGGAATCCCAATCGAAGCATAGGGACAACTTATGCAATGGGGCGGATGCTTCTGCTTCCATTGGTTTTGCCAATGGGAACATTGCCATGGCATATTTTACAAATATGGTTCTGCTGGGGTATAGTGAAATCAGCAAAACGCTCTGACGGATTGCGACAAATTCTAATGGAGGAAACACGAATGAAGGCCACCTGTAAGAAACTGGCGATCCTGGCGCTCGTCGCCCTGATGATCCTCAGCGCCGTCGCCTGTACCAAGAAGACGGAGACCGCCACTACCACCACTGGCACGGACACTAAGGACGCCACCCCTGCGTTCCCCACCAAGGAGATCACCCTCATCATCCCCTACGCCGCCGGCGGTGAAGGCGACAACATCTATCGCTGCATTGAGGAGAGCCTGAACGAGGCCTTCGGCGTGACCGTGGTCCCTGAGTACGTGGGCGGCGGCAACGCCATCCCCGGCACACAGAAGATCCTGGACGCCGCCGGTGACGGCTATACCATCGGCCTGTGCGCCGCGGGCGCCCTGTCCATCCAGCCTTACATGGGTACCGCTACCTATAAGACCTCCGACTTCCAGGGCATCTTCAACCTGACGGCCGGTCAGGTGGTCTTCTCCATCGGCGCCCAGCAGCCCTATGCTGACTTCAATGAGTGGGCCGCCTGGGTCAAGGAGCATCCCGGCGAGTTCACCGTGGCCGTGGGCAGCATCGGTGGTACCCCTCACCTGGGCCTCGTGAAAGCTTTTGATGCTCTGGGCCTTGAAGTGACCTTCGTGCCCTACAGCGGCAATGCGGAAGCCTACGCAGCCTGTCTGGGCGGCGATGTGGGCGGCTACGGCGCTATCGCCTCCGCCACCGTGGGCAAGGAGGGTCTGAACATCCTGGCCAACTTCGGCGCCACCCCCGTGAAGGGCTATGAGAGCCTGCCGAACCTGGAAGATCTGGGCGCTAAGGCCTCCGACGCCACCGACGCCTACTGGGGCATCGTGTGCAGCAAGAAGGTGGACCCCGCCATCGTTGCCATCCTTACTGAGAAGATCGAGCAGGCGGCCAACACCGAGAAGTCCCAGCAGAACTTCGCCAACATGAACATGAACCAGTACTTCATCAAAGGCGCTGAGTTCGACACCTACATGGCGGAGCAGTCCGCCGGCTACGAGGCCATCATCGCCAAGCTGGGCCTCGCTTCTAAGTAACAATCCTCTTCTTTCATACACTCTCCTTTTGGAAAGAAGCCGTTAAGGACCCCGCAGCGGGAGCCTCGACGGCTTCTTTTTGCGCCTTTGCCCTTGCATTTTCTCCCTTTTTTGATAGAATAAACTATATATTATATGGGGAGGTAGGGCAAATGCGCCTGGAACAGCTCTATTATATCGTGGAAATCGCTGACACCGGCTCCTTTACGGCGTCAAGCGAACGGCTGTTCGTGTCCCAGCCCAGCATCAGCCAGAGCGTGAACGCATTGGAAAAAGAACTGGATGTGACCATCTTCAAGCGCTCCCGCACCGGCGCCATCCCCACGGAAGCGGGAAAGCTCATCATTGAGCACGCCCGCACCATCATCAACGAGATCAACGGGATCAAGAGCCTGTCCGTGCAGAACGATTCGGAGCTGAAGGGCTTTTTGAACGTGGCGGCCGTACCCTCCATGTGCTACCAGATCCTGCCCTGCTCCATCGCCCGCTTCAAAGCGAAATATCCCAATGTCCATGTACGCATCTGGGAGGGTGGCAGCGAGCGGATCATGTCGGCTTTAGAGAAGGGGGACGTGGACTTCGGCCTGGTCAAAAAGCCGGAGGAGGCCTACCTCAAGGAAAACAAGCTTTCCTTCAAGCCTTGCGTGTTCTCGCGCCTGTACGCCCTGGTAAGCCAGGACTCCCTTCTGGCGGGACGCAAGTCCATCGGCTATCAGGAGCTGCTGGAGTGGCAGTTGGTCCTTTACAACTCCGAATACGCCATCCATCACACCATCGTCGGGGAGTTGGAGAAGTACGGCACGCCCAACATCCTGGCTACGGTCCGCAACCCTCAGACCATCAAGCGGTTCGTGCTGCAGACCAACTCCGTGGGCTTCGGCCCCAGCATCTCCTGGGACAGCGACGAGGACGTTCGCGCCGGGCGCATCGTGCCCCTGCTGGTGGAGAACAGCGCCCCCTCCCAGTTCGGCATCCTCAGCCGAAAAAACAGCGCCCCGGGCATTGCCGGGCAGAAGCTCATGAAGGAGATCCAGGACTATACCGAGATGCTGACCCTGTCAGAGGGGCCATCCGCCGAGGGCGGTCGATCCCTCAAGTGAACCGTTGCGCCGGAACGAACCGGCGCTTTTTTATTAGCCGTCGCCTATGGGACCATTGGCAACCCATATTTTACGCTGACGGCCCCTTCCGGGTACAATGAAAACAAAAAAGGAGTTCCATCCATGGAAGAACTGCATATTACGGAGCGCTTTGCCGCCTATGGGGCGGAGCATCGTCTGTCCCCCCGGGACTACGAAACCTATTTGCCTTATTTTCGCGCCTCCCTGCTGGACTGGATGGCTACCATAGCCGTGGGGCGGGAGGAGGATTGCTGCCGACTCGTGGCGGAGATGATTGACCGCCGGGGCAGTCGGGGCGTCAGCGCGGCCGTTCTTCCGAAGCGGCGGATGGGTGCGTCGGACGCGGCCCTGCTCAACACGGCGGCGGGCCACGCGATCGACTATGACGACGTCCATGAGACGGACGGGCTCCATTTGAACAGCCCCCTCCTCAGCGCTGCCTTCGCCGCGGCGGACGAGACCGACGCCACCCTGGGGGATGTATTTGAAGCGGTGGTGGCGGGCATGGATGTGACCAACGCCATTTGCGCCCTCCTCACCCGTGGCCACACCAGGAGAAACTGGCACACCACGGCCACTTTGTCCGTCTACGGGGCGGCGGTGGCGGCAGGACGTCTCATGGGCCTCGACGCAGAGGGTATGCAGCGGGCCTTCGGCATCGCGGCAAGCTGTTCCGCGGGCTTGCTGGCCAACCTCGGCACCATGACCAAGCCCCTGCAGGTGGGCTATGCGGCTCAGCGGGGCGTGGAAGCAGCCCAGCTTGCCCTTGGAGGTTTTACGGCCAACAAGACCATCTTCGACGGAGAGTATCCCGAGATGGTCAGCGACAAGGTGGACCGCGCCGCCGGCCTGGCCTTTTTGGAAAACGGGGGCGGCACCATCGCCCATCTCGCCCTGAAGCGCTTCCCCTGCGGCGTACCCACCCATGCCAACATCATGAACATGCTGAAGCTCCGCCAGGAACACGGCTTCACCGACGAGGATATCGAGCAAGTGGCGGTGGCCATCTCTCCCTTCACCATGGCCAGTGGCTGCGGCCCACTCATGAGCCGCTCCCATTTGGAGCTGGGGACCCAAGGCAAGTTCAGCGTTCCCTTTGTGGCGGCGGCGGCGGCCCGGTTCGGCCGGGTGGATTCCCACACCTTCACCGATGAGAACGTCCGGGACCCCCGGGTCATCTCCCTCATGGAGCGGACGCAGGTCTCCGTGGACGAAGCGCTCACCAGCACCGACGCCCATATGACCGTGACCTTGAAGGACGGACGGAGCCTGTACAGCATCACGAAAAACGTGCGCACCGGGGAAACGCTGGCGGACAAGCTCGCCATCGCCGAAGCGAAATTCCGGGCGGAGTACAGCCACCTGTGGACCGATGAAGAAGCGGAGAAGCTTCGGACGACCGCCCTGGATCTGCCCCTGGATCTGCCCGCCCGCGCCTTCACAGATCAGCTGATCGGATAGGAAACGGCCCTCTCAATAAGGCCCGCCTATGACAGCATAAACGCCCGGTATTTTACTTCTTCCCCTGGGTGCCGTACACTATAAGTACGACAAACGAGGAGGAAGAAACCATGGCACAGGCATTTCATTGGGAGCTGATGGACCAGATGAACCCGGAGCTCCACACCAAGTTCTCCGCCATGTCCGCCCAGATCAACGCGGACGAAGTGATCCCCAAAAAGTATCGGGAGATGATGATCCTCTCCATGGCCTGCGTGTTGCGCTGCATGCCCGCCGTGAAGGCCCACGCTGCCAACTGCGTGAAGCTCTACGGCTGCACCAAGGAGGAGCTGTACTGTGTGGTGGCCTCCGCCATCACCATGGGCGGCGTACCCGCCTATCGGGAAAGCTGCGCCGCGCTGGAGGAGCTGTTCAATTCCCTGTAAACCAAGCGTCGGGTCTGCCGTACAGCAGGCCTTTTTCCATAGCGAAACACCAACATTTTTGACATCAGGAAAGGATTGAGATCATGGCAAGCGCATTCAACGAAAATCTGGAATACCGCACGGACAACTGGTACCTTTGCCCCACCGACTTTTTACCGGAGATCCGGGAGCAGTACCATTTCGCTGACAAGATCAAGGTGACGGACTGCACGTTGCGAGACGGCGAGCAGCAGGCCGGCGTGGTCTTCACAAAGGACGACAAGGTGGCCATCGCCAAAGCGCTCGATCGCCTGGGCGTCCACGAGATCGAGGTGGGCACCCCCGCCTCCTCCGAAGCAGACAAGCAGGCCGCCTACGAGATCGCCCACATGGGCATGAAGAAGGCCAAGGCCACCGCCCTGGCCCGTGCGCTGAAGCAGGACATCGATCTTGTGGCGGATCTGGGCGTGTGGGGCGCCAACATCAGCTATCCCATCGGCGATCTGCAGCGCAAGTACAAGTTGAAGGTGGACGACGACGCTTATATCGACAGGTGCCTCGAGATCACCGCTTACGCCCGGTCCAAGGGGCTGCACGTGAACTTCTCCCCCTACGACACCACCCGCTGCAACATCCCCTTCCTGCTGAAGGTCATGGAGAAACTCCACGATTCAGGGAACGTGGATCGCATCCGCCTGGTGGACACCGTGGGCTCTGCTACGCCTCAGGCCATGACTTACTATGTGAAGACCCTCAAGAGCGTGCTCAAGGAGATCCCCCTGGAGGTCCACGTCCACAACGACTTCGGTATGGCCATGGCCAACAGCATGGCGGCCCTGTGCGCCGGCGCCGAGGTGGTCTCCACCACCATGAACGGCGTGGGCGAGCGCAGCGGCAATACGCCCACTGAGGAAGTCGTGCTGACCCTTCAGCTCCTGTACGGCATCGACCTGGGCGTCGATTGCAGCGTCCTTAAGGAGACCTCCGAATTGGTCCAGCGCCTCAGCGGCGTGAAGCTGGCCCGGAACAAGGCCGTGGTGGGACAGAACTGCTTCGCCCACGAATCGGGCCTTGCGGTGGCAGGCATGAAGAATATGCCCTATACCTCCGAGGCGTATAATCCTGCTCTGGTGGGCCAGACCCGCCGGATCGTGCTGGGCAAGAAGAGCGGCAAGTCCTCCATCGAGCAGGTGCTCACCCGTATGGGGTTTGAAAGCTTCACGCCCGAAGATGTGGTTGCTCTGCTCCAGCAGGTGAAGGACGTATCCATCGCCAACAAGCGGGCGGTGGAGGAGGACGAATTCGTGGCTATGGCCAGAGCGCGCCTGGAGAAATAAGCCATGGATCAGCGGGAACAAACCTTTGAAGCCCTGAAAGCGGCGGGCAGGATCTACGGGACCATCGCCCCGGAGCGGTTCAAGACCTTCGATGTGAAGCGGATCGACCCGAAGATCATCGCGGATATGAAGACGGTGGAGGATCTGACCTGCGAGCTCTCCGACGCCATGGACCGGCTGGGCTATCGCATGGGCCGCTGCACCATGGACGGGCAAACCATCCGCCCCCTGTCCCCGGAATATAAAGTAGTGGGCACTGCCATCACTCAGCGGACCTGTCCCGAGCGCATCCGCAAAGACGAGCCGGACAAGAAGATGAAGAGCCATATGTCCGTCCGGGACGTGCCCTGGTATGCGGAGCCAGACGACGTGTGGGTGGTGGACGCCAAGGGTTGCCCCTACTCCCACTTTGGCGAGATCGCCGCGAAGAACATGCAAAGCCACGGCATGGCGGGTACCATTTTGGATGGGGTCCTGCGGGACACGGAGACCATCAAGCGGACCGGCTACCCCATCTGGTGCCGGGGTGCCACGCCGCTGAGCGGTATGGGTCGGGTGGAGACCGTGGAGATCAACGGCACCGTCACCATTGGTGAGGTCCAGGTGAACCCCGGCGATCTGGTGGCAGCGGACGCCAACGGACTGTGCTTCATTCCCGCCGAGCTGGTGGATGAGGTGTATGCGGAACTGAAGAACAGCAAGGTTATTCAATAAGGAGGAAGCTATGGAAGAAATCAAACGTACGGCCATCGTCACCGGCGGCGCGGCCGGTATCGGTCGGGAGATCGTGAAGGAATATCTGGAAGCAGGCGTGAAGGTGTGCGCCTTCGATCTGAACGAGGAACAGCTGGCGAACCTGAAAGCGGAGTTTGGCCAGTACGGGGACGATCTCGTCACCGCCGCCGGGAACGTGACCAATTATGAGGACGTTGAGGCATGCGTGAAGAAGGCAGCCGATGCCTTCGGCCGCATCGACATCCTAGTGAACAACGCGGGCGGTTCCTTCGGTGTGAAGGGCACCCCGGACCTCATTTCCCTGGAGGATTGGGACAAGGTGGTGAAGGTGAACCTGTATGGTCAGTTCTATTTCGTCCACGCCGTGACGCCCTACATGAAGGAGCAGAAATACGGCCGCATCCTCTGCATGTCCTCCAAGGCGGGCCGTTCCCGGGGCAGCGGCAATTCCGGCACTCCCTATGCTGCGGCAAAGGCCGGCATCCTCGGCATGGTGCGCACGGTCTCCGCGGATGTGGGCCCCTATGGCATCACCATCAACGCCATCGCTCCCGGCGCCATTCTCAGCGGAGAGCGGATTAAGAGCTTCTGGAATAACCGGCCCCAGGCCGACATCGACGAGAAGCTGAAGTCCACCCCCGTCCGCCGCTTCGGTGAAAACGAGGATGTGGCCTCCGCGGTCCTGTTCCTGACCAGCGAACGTGCCTCTTTCATTACCGGCGCCGTTCTGGATGTAAACGGCGGTGCGTGGGTAGGTTGATCTCCTGATCCTACCCCTATGAGCCAGCGGTTAACACCGCTGGCTTTATGTTTTAATCAATAAAAACCAATTTGCTTGGGCACAGATTTGACCACATTTTCGGCGGCACAAGCGGCATAAGCGGCATCTACGGCATTAACGGAATACCACACAATGCACATAATAAACAAATATCCCTAAATATCCAGCTTATTTAACATCTGCTTCATATGCTCCTAAGCGATAGGTCGTGGGTTCGAATCCCGCCGGAGACGCCAAAAAGCCTGAAAACACTTAGTTTTTGGGCTTTTTTCTTTTGCCATTATTCATCACGAGTCGTCTTTCACTTTTCTGCCCACATTTCATAAGAATGTATATCCTGTTTTGATATGCATCATCGTTCTAACTTGAAACAAGCGTTTTTCGAGAAAATACCACATAATACCACATACAGCCGAATTTTCACGGCAACTACGGCATCAGCGGCACTAGTTTTCATCTATAGTTTGTTGGTCATTTCTCTGCAAAAACCATCAAATAATATATTATTTTTAGCCTTGCACTCTCCACCTGAATTTTCCGTTTTTTTTGGCCGTTATAGGTGAGGGGCAATAAAAGCTCTTTATAGCTAAAGCGAAACAGATAATGGCCTTTTTGTTCATCGACCGCAACCTCCCACGTCCATTACATCATTAAAATGTTATATTACAGGTTACTCATTTTTTAATAAAAAAAGGGATTCGCTTTGTTATAGGTAATGAAATGAATACTTGAGCATAATCATGGTAAGTAGAGGCTTTGCGTTAGTTTATGTAGTGTGATACAATACATACAACAAGATGCTATAGACATCAGCAATGCTACACATTATGTAAGGAGAAAACGCATGATGACAGATGGTATTTCGGATATCAACTCTTTCTATCAAAAATGTGTTGATCGTTTCCATGAGGTTGCTAAGAAGAATAATGTTGCAACAAGGGGTGTCATATTTGTTCCGGAAATGTATTCATATATCACATTGAGAGAAAAACCTGACATAAAAGAAACCGCAGCGGAATGGTTCCACAGCAAGTGGCATGTTCCGACGGAAGCATATCTGGAGTGCATGGATGCTTACCTTAAGGGAGAAACGGAATACGGCTGGTATCTTTGCTTGGACGGCGAAAAGATCGTTGGCGGTATGGGGGTCATAGAAAACGACGTCCATGACCGAAAGGATCTGACCCCGAATGTCTGTGCTGTCTATACCGAAGAAGAATACCGTCGCAGAGGAATTGCGGGACATCTGCTGAACATGGTCGTGCAGGATCTGCGCGAAAAAGACATTTCTCC
>JAEEGL014603080.1_pt1 | contig 11641 bp, 7 predicted proteins | sample 9134231 | NCBI WGS metagenome assembly JAEEGL01 (sample SAMN16246548, study PRJNA631951) | gut metagenome | biome: gut microbiome; feature: rumen; material: fiber-attached | host: Bos | place: Iran: Karaj | collected 2018-10 | reverse complement strand
CTAATGGACCTGTTGTAGCTAAAGTTAATGGTACTGTTATTGGTGAAGGTATTGTGGAAAATGGTACTGCTATTATTCCTACAAACCTTGATAAGATTGGTAACTACACCATAGAATTAGAATATCTTGGTAATGGAAATTACACAGAAAGTAACAATACTGTTCCTGTTGAAGTTGTTGGTAGAATTGCTAACATTACTGGTGAACCTGGTAATACAACTCTTGGTAACAGTACAGTTATTGTAAACTTAACAGATGATGAAACTGGTGAACCATTAGTTAACGCTACTGTAATTATTACTTTACCTGATGGTAGTGAAGTTAACGGTACAATCACTCCTGATGGTACAGTTGAAATTCCTGTAGATTTACCTGTTGGAAACTACACATTACCTGTACGTTACGATGGTAATGAAACCTACAATGCAACCAATACAACTGTTGATATTGAAATCTTACCTCGTCCTAGTGAAATTACAGGTGAAGTAATTAACAATACAGCTAAAAACGTAACAATTAATGCTACCGTTGTTGATGCTGAAACTAAACAGCCTGTTCCTAATGGACCTGTTGTAGCTAAAGTTAATGGTACTGTTATTGGTGAAGGTATTGTGGAAAATGGTACTGCTATTATTCCTACAAACCTTGATAAGATTGGTAACTACACCATAGAATTAGAATATCTTGGTAATGAAAACTACACTGAAAGCAACAACACTGTTCCTGTAGATGTTGTTGGAAGACCTAGTGAAATTACAGCTGAACCTGGAAATGAAACTCTTGGAAACAGTACAGTTAAAGTAAATCTTACCGATGCTGAAACAGGAGAACCATTAATCAATTCAACCGTAATTATTACATTACCTAATGGTACACAAGTTAATGGTACTACTGATGAGAATGGTACTGTTGAAGTTCCTGTTGACTTGCCTGTAGGTCCTCATACTCTTGATGTAACTTATCCTGGTAACGAAACTTACAGTCCTTCAAACACTACTGTTGATATGAATATCTTACCTCGTCCTAGTGAAATTACTGGTGAAGTAATTAACAATACAGCTAAAAATGTTACTATCAATGCTACTGTTACTGATGCTGAGACTGGTTTACCTGTTCCTAATGGTCCTGTTGTAGCTAAGGTTAATGGTACTGTTGTTGGTACTGGTGAAGTTATTAATGGTACTGCTATCATTCTTACTGATCTTGATAAGATTGGTGATTATGATGTAGAGCTTGAGTATCTTGGTAATGAAAATTATACTGAAAGCAATACTACTGTTCCTGTAGATGTTGTTGGAAGACCTAGTGATATTACTGCTGAGCCTGGAAATGAAACTCTTGGTAACAGTACGGTTAACATTACTCTTGTTGATCCTGAAACTAATGAGCCTATTCCATTTGCTCCTGTGATTATTACATTACCTAACGGTACTGAAGTTCCTGCTGTCACTGATGAAAATGGTACTGTTGAAGTTCCTGTTGACTTACCTGTAGGTCCTCATACTTTAAATGTAACTTATCCTGGTAACGAAACATACGCACCTTCAAACACTACTGTTGACATGAATATCTTACCACGTCCTAGTGAAATTGAAGCAGAATTAATTAACAATACTGCTGGTAACGTAACAATCAAAGCTACTGTTACTGATGCTGAAACTGGTGAACTTGTTCCTAACGGTCCTGTTGAAGTATATGTAAACGGAACCCTTGTTGGTACTGGTGAAGTTGTTGATGGTATTGCAATCATCAAAACTAACATTACCGAAATAGGAAACTATGACTTTGACGTAGAATACCTTGGTAATGAAAACTACACTGAAAGCAACACCACAGTAAATGATGATGTTGTTGGAAGACCTAGTGATATTACAGCTGAGCCTGGAAATGAAACTCTTGGTAACAGTACGGTTAACATTACTCTTGTTGATCCTGAAACTAATGAGCCTATTCCATTTGCTCCTGTGATTATTACATTACCTGATGGTACAAACATTTCAGCAACAACTGATGAAAATGGTACTGTTGAAGTTCCTGTTGACTTGCCTGTAGGTCCTCATACTCTTGATGTAACCTATCCTGGTAACGAAACATACGCACCTTCAAACACTACTGTTGACATGAATATCTTACCACGTCCTAGTGAAATTGAAGCAGAAGTTGTAAACAACACTCCTGGTAATGTAACCATTAAGGCTACTGTTACTGATGCTGAAACTGGTTTACCTGTACCTAACGGTCCTGTTGAAGTATATGTAAACGGAACCCTTGTTGGTACTGGTGAAGTAGTTGACGGTAAAGTAACTATTGTTACTGATATTACAGAGCAGGGTAGTTATGACTTTGATGTAAGATATTTAGGTAATGAAAATTACACTTCTAGTGATGATGATGTTCCTGCTGATGTTGTAAGTCGTGAAACCGAAATCAGTGGTGACGTGATTAACAACATTATCGGGGATACTGAAATTGAAATAACTCTTAAAGATCCAGTTACTGGGGATTTATTAGCTAATAAGGAAGTAATAGTAACATTACCTGACGGTACTAACATAACAGCTGTTACTGGTGGTGACGGTAAAGTAATATTACCTTTAGATTTACCTGCTGGTCCTAACGATTTAGTATTAACATTTGCTGGTGATGATGAATACGAGGCATCCACTTCACCTATGGTTGTGGATGTTGTAAAACGTAATGCAACACTCACCCCTGAAGTTGTAAATAGAACTCCAGGAAAAGCTGTGATAGAAATTACAGCTATAGATGATCTAACAGGCAAACCAGTTGTTAACGGAACCATTGAACTTACATTGGCAGATGGTACTAAGGTACGTGCAGTTACCGATGAAAACGGTGTTGCAAGATTTGAAAATGTAACAGTTCCTAAAGGCGGATACAACTATGATGCTAAATTATTAGAAAATCCTATCTATAATGAGGCAGATACTAACGTAACGGTTAAACCGATTAAAATTAAAATTACTATAAAAATTGGTGACTGGAAGTTAGTTTGTGTTGTAGACGAACCTGAAAATGGTGACATTGATTATAAAGATGTTATAAATAGACATGTTCCTAAGTATAAAGCACAAAAAGCTGTAAGAGCAAACCGTGCTTCCAGATATAGTACTCCTGGTAAATACAGAAAGTATTCACCAAGAAAATACAGACCTGCTTGGAACAGAGGTAGACCTCACTTTGTACCTACACATAGGCTTAGCAAAGCAAAATACCAATTATACATCTATTTATACTCTGAATACTTCAACGGTGAATTAAGTTACAGCGACTTCGTAGCTATCTTAAAAGCAAACGGTATTGAAATAACCAGTTCAAATGCTTGGGATGAAAATGGAATGTTAGTCTTTGAATATGACAGTATAGAAGATGTACCTGACTCATTCGACATCCACGATAACAGTGGACATACTTCAGACAGCAGTCAAAATATTGACAAATCTAAAGACACTGGAAAATCAGGTGTTGTAGACTCAGGTAATATAGAAGTAGAAATAGAAGTAGAAGCATAATCATGCTTTGAAAATATTTCAAAAACTTTTATATGCTAATCATATAAGAAGATTAATTCTCTGTTTACAAGTTATAAATAAGTCCTAATTACTATTTAAACCTAAAACTTAAAATTTCTCTTTTTTCTTTTTTTTTAAAAAGGAAACTCTGAAAACTACTATTTTTAAAAATTATTTGTTATTTTATTCAAAACCAAAAAATATTATACTTAAACTAATTCTAACAATAAAATAAATTTATTCAAAATTATAAAATCCATCAAAAAATTGATATAATCAACAGATTAAAATGTTAATTATGAACTTGGAAGAAACAATATATAAACGTCAGTCAATCAGAAATTATAAAGAAGAACCTTTAAACGATGATGAGATTGGAGAATTAAGAAATTATATTGATACACTAAAAGTATTAAATGAAAACATATGCTGGAGTTATGAAATAGTTTCGAAAGACAATATAAAAACAATTCTACCATGGAGAGCACCACACTACCTATTATTATATTCCGAAGAAAAAGAAAACTACCTTGAAAACATAGGATTCATATTTCAGCAGGTGGATCTCTTCCTGCAAAGTAAGTCTTTAGGTAGCTGTTGGCTGGGAATGGCAAGTCCAAAAAACTTTGAAAATGAAGATTCTAAACAAAAATTCATCATCACAATCTCTTTTGGAAAAACAGATGAAGGTTATCGGAAAATAAATGAATTTAAAAGAAATGATTTAAAACAGATTTCTGATAAGGTCGATGAAAGGTTAATACCTGCCCAGCTGGCACCATCAGCAACAAATAGTCAGCCATGGTATTTTACACACAACAATGATGGAAGTTACAACGTTTACAGGAAAAAGCAAAATATACTAAGAAGAAGATTTACGGAAAAATGGAATAAGATAGACATTGGAATATCACTGGCACATCTTTATATTACAAACACGGAAACTTTTAAATTTTATATTAGGGATGATGCAGAGCAATTGCGCAACTATTTCTATGAAGGAAGCTTTGAGATGTAATCTCTATTGTGAATTATTGAAGTTTTCCACAATCTGATTTATAGGTTTCCAAAAACATTTTCACACAAATACTTTTTTTATACAACTTTTTTTTTAACTTAAACAAAAAGATAAATTAACCTTGTTTTACATAACTATTAATAGCTAAATTTTAAGGATTTTGATAAATATGGATTTAAGAGCAGGAAGATTTGATGGACAAATGACTGATGATGCTGCAGCATTTTCATCAAGTATTGAATTCGACAAAAGATTATTTGAAGCGGATATTAAATGTAATCGTGCACATACAACTATGCTTACTGAAGAAGGAATCATTCCTGAAGAAGCAGGAAAAAAAATATTGAAAGCATTGGATAAACTTGAAGAGGAAGGTTTGGAAGCACTTGATTTAAATCCTTCCTTCGAAGATATTCACATGGCATTGGAAGATTATGTCACAAAAGAAATAGGTAAAGAAGCAGGATTTATGCATACGGGAAAAAGCAGAAATGACCAGGTATGTACCGATGTAAGAATTACCTTGAAGGAGGAAATAGAAAATACAGTTGCCAACATTAAATCATTTATTCAAACAATTGTGGATATTGCTAAAGAAAACACTGACACATTGTTTATTGCTTACACGCACCTGCAACATGCTCAGCCAACAACATTTGCACATCACTTGATGGCATATGCTAACGAATTAAGAAGGGACTGTGAAAGATTCATGGACACATATAAACGTGTTGATATGAATCCTTTGGGTTCAGCCGCACTAACAACAACAGGTTTTCCAATAAACAGACAGAGAACAACAGAACTCCTGGGTTTTTCCAAAGCAATGGATAATTCCATTGATGGTGTAAGCAGTAGGGACTTTGCTGCAGAAACAATATTTGACTATGCAATGTTATCAACAACATTGGGAAAAATATCCGAAGAAATAGTTATATGGAGTACCTATGAGTTCAGAATGGTTGAATGTTCAAACCAGTACTCCTCAACATCATCAATCATGCCACAGAAGAAAAATCCGGACATTGCAGAACTGGCAAGGGGTAAAAGCACAATAGCCTATGGGGAACTTATGACTGTTTTATCCATGATAAAAGGTATTCCTCACAGTTATAACAGGGATTTACAGGAGGTTTCCCCTCACGTATGGAATGCAATAGACAACACCAACGATATTCTGGGAATTGTTCATGGAATGCTAAGTACTTTAACAATCAACAAGGAAAGAACGGAAGAATTGGCAGGTGCAAACTTTGCTACCGCTACGGAACTTGCTGATGTAATGGTTCGTGAAAAAAATCTTCCTTTCAGAACTGCTCATCAAATTGTCGGTCGTATAGTATCTGATGCAATTGCGGAAAATATTTCAGTAAATGAAATAGATAATGACTATGTAAATAGGGTTAGTGTTGAAATAACTAGTGAAAAACTGGATTTGGGTGAAGAATTGGTTAGACAAGCACTTGATCCTTTATTAAACGTTAAAAGTAGAACAGTTAAGGGTGGATGTGCACCTGAAGCAGTTATTGAATCCATTGAAATTATGGAAAGTTTTTTAAATGAGTAGTAATTATACATTAAATAATTGTTACAAAAAAATTATTTTCTTATTAGGTGATTAAATGTTTGAAGAAAAAGAAGCTATTTATTATGTAGCAGCAATCATTGTTGGTATTCTTGTGATTATTTATCCAAATCTTGTTGCATACATACTCGGATTGGTCCTTATAATTTATGGGGCATTAATGGTAATCAAATAGTTCTAATCAGGTCAAGAGCCTCTCCAGGTTCTAAAATACCTGCTCTTGTTTCTCTTAAAACCCTTTGTATGGAAAATGGTCTGTACTGTGGATATTTCTTATGAACTTGAACAATCAACGGACATCCATAACCTTTAATTTTTTTTACATCATATTTTGTTATAATATTTTTAACTTCGCTTTTTTCCATTCTGAATAATGCGGGAAGATTTATACGTATATTTTCACCGTTTATTACTACTGACTGAGAACCTGTTGATAATAAATCTCCAAATATCATCATGTCATATCCATGTTCCGATAATTTTTCTTCAAGTTTTTTATGGATGCTTTTAGAACATCTACCACATGGATGGATTTTACCAGTTAACGAATCACTTATGAGTTCTGTCATATCTGTTTCAACGTATTCATGTTCAACGTTAATTTTATCGCAAAGGTTGTCAATATTGTTCCTGAACTGTTTTGGCAGTATGATTGTTCCGGGATCTACTGTCAATGCTCTGACATTAAATCCCAATGATTTTGCAAGTAATGTTGAGAAACTACTGTCTGCACCACCGGATAATGCCACCAGTACATTGGAATCTTCATAACAGTCTCGGTCTATATTATCGTCAATATATTTCTCAATAATTGTGGTATTGTATGGTGCTTCCTGCTTCTGTTTTAGAAGTGTGTATAGGTTTGTGAATGCATCAATGTAATTTAAAGGAATTTTATCTTCATTTAATAGGTTATGTACGTGTTTTACAGATAATTCTAATTGGTATTCCTTGAGGATAATGTCTGTATAACTAATCACGTGGATGGATTTAAATCCAAGTTTTTCCCTTAGCTTTCCTACAACCCATCCACCTTTTCCTATGATTATTGATTTTTCAGGTCTGTCTGGTGCAATTATTGTCAATTCGTTATCATTTAGGTACATGTCCTTTATTTCAGGTTCAACAAAGTCATGTCCTATTTCTTCACGGATTGTGATAATTTCTTCAATAATTTCTTCTTTTGTGTACATTTATTTCCTCTCATATATTTTTACTCTTGTATCCTTATTGTTGTCATATATGCACTGATATCCTGCAATCTTTGTTGTATTGCTTGTTGAATCTATGTAATATTTTGCTTCTATTGAATTTAACTTATCTATTAAGCTTTCATTGTTTGCTTCCAATACTCTTGGTATTGTTGTGTAAACGTATTTTTTCAGATACCAGCTGAATACTACTCCTCTGTCTGATGATATGTTGTAGCTTTTGTAGTTGGGGTCATATTGATCTAACCATTCTGCAGCAACTTTTTCTTCATGTGTGTGTTGATTTTCATGTGTAATTGAGCTTAAATAGCTTGCATTTACTGGTATCATCAGGATTAATATTATGAGTAATGCTATTAAAACTTTCTTTTTATCCTTCAGGATGAACTGTATTGATGTTGTAACAAAATATGTTAAAGGTATGAGTATTGGTATTATGTAACGGTCAACTTTTACTGGATGATAAGAATGCATAATAATGTAAATTCCAATCCATAATAACATAAGATAATCCATTTGGTTATCTTTATCTGGAAGCCATCTGTAATATAATAAAAGAATTACAATAAACAGTAATTCTGTGATCATGTAAGATAGATGTGTATAACTAATTATTGTAAAAATGGATAATAATATTATTGCAGCTATTTTAATATTCTTATTATCAACTTCACAAATATCATAATTAACAAGATTGGATAAGAATTTTAACAGATATATTACAACCAGTAATATAAAAGCATATGATAATGGCGTTGGTGAATTATCACTGGTTGAAAGACTAACAAAATATGAACCGGATGCATTGAATGATGTTAAATATTCCGGTAAATTTTGCAGATAATAATAAGGATTTAACTCATAGCCTACATTAACACTGCTAACCTGGCTGCTGCTGGAAACTTCCAAAAACTGGCTGATAAATGGGATGGTGCCTTGAAAACTAAGATAAACACCACAGATAATTAAACCAATAATTAAAACGTAAACCACAAATGGTAATATATTCTTCACAGTCAACTGTTTTTTAAACTTATCGAAATTTATTAAAAGGTAATAACCCATGACAATTAAAATAAAACCCTCAGTAAATCTGGTGAAAAATGCCAATATAAAGAATAAAAATGCAGGATAATAATAATTAAAATCCTTATTCAATCCCCAAATGGTAAACAGCAATGCCCATACTCCAAAACTCAAAGCAGGTACATCCGTAGCTCCAGTCAACGCCCATGTTACAATAAGGGATAACATTGAAAATATCAGACTGGCAAGTAATGAAATTTCACAATCAAATCTTTCATTGAATAACAAATACATTCCAATAATTAAAAAAATGAAAAGAATTCCTGAAACTACAAATAGTGATGTTTCACTAATAAAACCTAACTTAAACGGAACGGATGTTAAAAGTGATAAGACAGGAGGAACACTTAACTGACTGCCTATATTGTTACCAGAAAACAACATTGCATTTTGTAAATAAACAAATATGTCCCAGTAACTAATGCTGCGGATACTTTGAGAATATAACAGTATGCCGGTATAAATTATCATCAGAACGGATAATATGCCCAACAATTTGTTATTTCTTGAAAGATTATTTATTCCAAACATCTTAATCACTTCTACCGAAGTTTTTAATCTCTTCTTTAAGTCTTACTTTATAATCATCACTATACACATATTTATATCCAAACTCAGCCAGATACTTATTTTCATAAATTTGAACGGTATCAAAGCCTTCCAGCTTAATCATTCCAGGATAGTCAACCTTTTCTTTATTGGTTGCATCGATGTAGTAGAAAGCTCCTCTATGTGAATCGTTCGCAGTCAAAATCTCTTCAGCAAATTTCGTCTGATACTCATTATCAGTAGTGTTGGGAACACCGCGTTGACAGTAAATATTCAGGTACCAAGTCACTGCAGGCCAATTGTCAGAATAACAAAGCGTTGTATTATTAATTATTTCATGATCCATTAACCAGTCACATGCTTCTTCTATATCAGAATAATCATTATCTGTTGGCATGACACTAACAAATAGAAGTGTGTTAGCCAGTAATCCTATGATGATTATACTTGAAATGATTTTCGAAAGATGAATCTGCTTAAGATTTACTTTTTCATCAATCATATTAAATATCCAATCCAGAGCATATGTTATGAAGTAAGCGATAAACGGAAGGACAGTTATGAAATAACGGTCATTCTTTGTAAACAGTATTGATTGGAATACCAGATATATTACCAGTAATGATATCATCAACAGTTCATAGTCCAAATATTCAATGTCATAGCCTTTTAAAACTGTCCATAAAAGGTATAATGCAAATAGGAAAATTATGATGCTGATTATATATGAAACACTTCCCAAAGTAAATAAGAAGCATATCAATAGTAATGCACTAAGCACCAGCATCAGCTTAAATTTTTGATTAAATATTAATTCACTGTTTTTGACGCTTTTAATAATTTTACATGCAAGCAATACAAATGCAAATACCATGAGTATAATGTAGATATATGAAATTGTTGAAGGTACATTTCCCATCGGATTAACTATTGCATTAAATGTTGTTACATCAGGAACATAACTGAGTAAATAGTTGGGTATATGTTTAATATAATACCAGCTATCCGGTAAAAATCCGGAATCCATTACCACAGTATTGGAAACAGTTCCACTAAACTGTCCAAGAAACGGGAAAGGCGTTCCTAAATATATGTAAAACTGGTATAAAAACCAACCGATACTGATGATTCCAAGTATTCCACCAACAATAATGTGCTTGAATTCTTTTAAATCAATTTCTTTAATCAGCCAATAGAAACATATTGAAAAGATCATTACTCCCGCAGTATACCTTGATAAAAATGCATATGCTGCAATAGGCAGTGCAATATAATACAGTTTATTATTATACCTATGGGCTGTCAGTATTAAATAAATTGTAAGAACTGTTCCGGTAACACCTATAATATCATTTCCACCGAGTGCAACCCATGAATAAAGAAGTGTAAATGTTGCAAATATGATACTTCCAAGAAGACTAATTTCATGTTTGAATTTAAGTCTTAGTAATAAATAAAACGTAATAATACAAATAAAGTATAATACGACATCTATGTTGAATATGGCTTCCTGATATGGATGTCCAGCTATTAAAAACATCTTTGACAAAATCATAGGTAAAACAGGAGAAATACTTGGAACATCTCCCCAACCCATTTTAGCAAAGTTTCGACCATTTTCCAAATAAAGGTAAGTGTCCCAATTTCCAATTCCAACATTGTATTGGACCAATAATCTCGGAATTGTTATGATTAATAGAAAAATAGTCAATAAGGCAATATAACTTAAATCTTTCTTATTATCTGTGATAAAATTTTTTAAAGTATTTATCATAGATTCTCTCCGTAAAAATTTTTTCATTGATAAAAATAAGTTTGTCGTTTATAAAAAATATACTTAATTTATTGATGTTAAAAAAAAATAAGAAATAAAAAAATAAATTTAAGTTTTATAAAAAAATAGATTTAATTTTAATTTAAAAAATAAAAAATAGATACATGGTTAAATAATTAAATAAGTTGTTTTAAATGAAAATTTAACCAATAAATAATATTTAATTTTTAGATTTTTTTGTTATTTATTTTTCTATAGGTTTAAAATTTTAATTTTATAGCTAATTGTACATCTGAAGCTTTTACAGTTTTTCTACCTGAGTGGGTAGCAATTTTTACTGCTTCTTCAGCAATAGCTTCACCGTACTCTGTAAGAATTGTGGATAATTCAATTTTAGCATCTTTTGTTGCTCGAGGAGCACCACCATTTGATAAAATTCTTCCTATAGGTGCAATTGGTAAAGTTTCCATATTATCACTCCTATACAAATTAATATATTTTTGTAGTATTTATAAGTATTGTTTTATCCATCACAAAACTATTAACTTTGTACTGGATAATTTAAGACTTAATAAAATGTTATGAAAACAAAAATTATCAATTAATTAGTTTTTAAAGCATAACTCTATTTAGCGTTATTTTTTTTAAAATCATAAAATGGGATTATTTAACTAAAATTATCAATGTTGCTTTTATTTACTTTAACCATATTTTGAAATACTATTATAGCGTTAATTATACTTTTATTTAAAGTATTAAATATGATAATTTTTTTTTAAAGAAAAAAAATGAAAAGTGATTATATGTATTTTTTATATTAATTGGAGTATGATTTTTTATTTTATTTTTAACTAAATTAATTTTATAACTTAATAGACTAATTTG
>JAEEGL014506877.1_pt1 | contig 11641 bp, 11 predicted proteins | sample 9134231 | NCBI WGS metagenome assembly JAEEGL01 (sample SAMN16246548, study PRJNA631951) | gut metagenome | biome: gut microbiome; feature: rumen; material: fiber-attached | host: Bos | place: Iran: Karaj | collected 2018-10 | reverse complement strand
GGGTCTACCTTCACTTCCGTCGCTACAAATGGGTCAGGAACCTAACCCGCTGACATGTCAAAAATCCTTCTCCACATTTGCTGCGGCCCCTGTGCCTCCGCCTGCATCGAACGCCTCCGGGAGGAGGGCTTCGACGTCACCCTCTTCTTTTCCAACGCCAACATCGCCCCGCGCGAGGAGTACAAGCGCCGGTGCGAGACGGCCCGGCGTCTCGCCGAGCTTACGGACACGCCCTTCGTCGAGGACGCCGCCGCCTCCCACGCCGAGTGGCTCGAAAAGGTGGCGAAGGGATTGGAAAACGAGCCGGAGGGAGGCGCGCGCTGCCGCCGGTGCTTCGCCTTCAACCTCGCCCGCGCAGCCGCCTACGCGAAGGCGCACGGCTTCGAGAAGTTCACAACCTCCCTTACGGTCAGTCCGCACAAGCGAAGCGCGACGGTCTTCGAGTCCGGGCGCGAAGTCGGAGGCGAGGCCTTCGCCGAGGAGAACTTCAAGAAGCGGGACGGCTTCAAGCGCAGCCTCGAACTGTCGTCGCAGTACGGCCTCTACCGGCAATCCTACTGCGGCTGCGAGTTCTCCAGGCGCGCGGAGCATTGATCCGCAAAATATGCTAGACTATTCGCCATGCAAGAACTCACAAGGATACCGACATGAACATCTTCCCCGTCATTGCCCAGGCCGAAGCCGTCGCCGCCCCCCAGGCAGGCAACCCCTACGGCATGCTCGTCCCGATGGTGCTCCTACTGGCCATCTTCTACTTCATGATGATCCGACCCCAGCAGCGCAAGGAGAAGGAGCGCCGGAAGACCATCGAGACCCTTCGGGCCGGACAGCGCGTCATCTTCGCGGGCGGCCTCATCGGCACCATCGCCGAAGTCAAGCAGTACACTTTTGTCATCGAGACCGTCTCGGGCAAGATTGAAATCGCCCGCGGCGCCGTATCCCGCCTGCTCAAGGACGACGAGACGCCGTCCGCCGAGCAGTAGCCGTCGCCCCTACCGGGCGGCAATGCGCTCGGCGGCGAAGGCGCGGGCCCAGCGGTCGGCCTCGAAGATATCGCCGAGGTCGGATGCGGATGGGGCGGAAGGGTGCGCGGCGAGCGCTTCTTCCACGATTCTCCAAATGGCGCTGAACTTGATCCGTCCGTCGAGGAAGGCTTGGACCGCAACTTCGTTCGCGCCGTTGAGGACGGCGGTGCAGGTTCCGCCGGCTGCGACGGCCTCGCGCGCGAGCCGCAGCGCGGGGAAGCGCACCGGATCGGGCGCCGAGAAGTGCAGCGTTCCGGCCGTGGCGAGGTCGAGGAGGTCGGGCTTGAAGCCGAAGTCCTCGCGCGAGATGCGGTAGGGCCAGGTGAGCGCGTAGTTGATGGCGAATGTCATGTCCGGGACGGAGAGCTCTGCGAGCTGGGTTCCGTCAATGAACTCTACAAGCGAGTGGACGATGCTTTCCGGGTGGACGACGACGTCGATCCGGTCTGCCGGGACGTTAAAGAGCCAGCGAGCCTCGATGATTTCCAGTCCCTTGTTCATCATCGAAGCGGAGTCGACCGTGATTTTGCGTCCCATCTTCCAGCGCGGATGGTTTAGGACATCCGCGACGGAGGCCGTGTCGAAGTCGAATTCCGGACGGAAGGCGAAGGGGCCGCCCGAGGCCGTCAGGATGAGGTGGCGGATGGATTCCTCGGCGGGAAGTGCCGTGTCCGAGTCCATGCGGACGCAGAAGGGCGCGTAGGCGGCCGACTGCAGGCACTGGAAGATCGCGCTGTGTTCGCTGTCGACGGGCGTGATGCGTACGCTGCGCTTCCGCCGCTCGCGCATGACGATTTCGCCGGCTGCGACGAGCACCTCCTTGGTGGCGAGGGCGATGTCCTTGCCCGTTTCAATGGCGCGGAGGACGGGGCGAAGCCCCGACATGCCCACCAACGCGCAGAGGAGGACGTCGGCCTCGAGGCCGGCCAGCTCGACGACGCCTTCGTCGCCCTCGTGGAGAACCATGCCTTCGGGCAGACGGGTGCGCAGGGCGCGGGCCGCTTCGGCGTCGGCCACGGCGATGTGGCGGACATGGTAGCGCGCGGCGTCGCGCAGGAGCGAGTCGATGTCGCGCCGGACGGCGAGTCCGGCGATTTCGAAACCCGTTCCGCATGAGGAAAGGAGCCTGAGGGTCGTCTGGCCGATTGAGCCGGAGGAGCCGAGAATGATGATTCTGCGGGGAGCTGGCGTGGCATTCATAGCGGGGAGCCGTCTGCGAGGCGGCGCAGGAAGAGTTCGGTGCCGTCGAGAAGGGCGTAGGAGGCTTCGGATCCACCTTTCGGGATGGAAATCGAACCCGGGTTGAAGCAAAGAAGATCGCCTATGCGGCGGAGGATCGGTGCATGGGTGTGGCCCGTGGCGACAAGGGTGCCGGCGGGGAGCGGCGGGAGCTTGGCGTCGGGGCCGTAGGCGTGCCCGTGGGAGAGAAAGATGCGCCGGTCGCCGGCGAGGACGGTCGCGTAATCTCCGAGAATTGGGAAAGAGATGAGGCACTGGTCGACCTCGGCATCGCAGTTGCCGCGGACGGCGACGATCTGTTCGGCCAGGGCGTTGAATTCATCTGCCGCGCGCTGCGGGTCGTAGCGGCCCGGGATGTCGTTGCGCGGGCCATGGTAGAGCGCATCGCCGAGGAAGCAGACGAGATCGGGCGCGTCGGCGCGTACACGCGCCCGCAGGGCCTGAAGCGCCGGGACGGCGCCGTGTGCGTCGGAGAAGAAGAGAATGCGAAGAGAAGCGGAACTCATGGAGACATTCTACCATATCCCGGCAGGAGAGCGGTAGGGCGCGGCATTCGATCCGGAGCAGGCTCCAAGATGCAGAATGGAAACTTGGCCGTCGCCATCGGCGCGGGCCTCTTCGCGATCAAGCCGGCGAAGGACTGCGCGGCCGCAGACATCGGACTGGCACGCCGGGAAGCGTCGCAGTTCCGGCGAAATGGGTGTCTGCCCAGCCGTCCGGATGCGGACTCGGCCAGTGTCCCGTCCGCAAAGGCCTGACCTATTTGCCCGTTCTGCCCCCGCCATGCCTCGTCCTCGCCGTTCAACGCGGAAAAGTGCGCTTCGCGACTTGTCCTCGCCTGCCGAAGGCATCCTCGGGCAGCGAGGTCGGAATTGTCGGGCGGGCTGCCAGTGTGCTGATCCGCAACTAAGTCAGTCATTACGCCGAATCGTTTTTCCCAGGCTGGGCGTCGTCGTGAAGGCGTAATAATTACGGCAAACGACGACAACGACGCATGGGGAAGACGAGTCAGGTAAGGGCAAATAATTTAAGAGTCGGCACACTAGCGGTGCAGCATCGTGCGGAAATCCGCGATTCGCTTGTGGAAATGCGGGGAGTCGCCGCGCTGGCCGTAGTTGATTCTTTCGCCAAAAAGGGCGAGGCGGCGCTCGAGGCAGTCGCGGCAGGCGAGGGCGTTTTCATCGAGGCAGGGCTTGCCGGCGTAGAGCTGGAAGGAGCGGCGGTGCTTGATGTCGGTGATGTTGGGCATCATGACGTTCGCTCCGGCCAGGACGCCCTGCTCGCGTCCGTCTTCGGCGAGCGCCTGGAGCGCGGTCGTTGCGGCGATGTTGACGTCGTGCAGGTAGAGGCGCGTTGCGGCGATCATGTTGAGCCCGATCCGCAGGCGTTCCTCGTTCGCCAGAGGCGGCGCGGTCCATCCAAGGGGCGTGTCGGGATGGGGGATGTAAGGGCCCATTCCGATCATGTCGGCGTCGATGTCGCCGAAAAAGACGATGTCCCTCGCCAGATCGCGGGGCGTTTGATCCGGAAGGGCGCTCAAGACGCCCGTCCCGACCTGGTAACCGCAGCGCCGAAGCGCGTGCAGGCATTCGACGCGACGCGTCCAGCTGTGGTCGGCGGGGTGGAGGCGGGCGTAGAGTTCGGGGTTGGAAGTTTCGATGCGGAGCAGGTAGCGGATTGCGCCCGCCGCCTTCCAGCGGCGATAGACGTCTTCGGTCTGCTCGCCGAGCGAAAGCGTCACGCCGAGATCGAGCGGGGCGATGCGGCGGAGGCACTCTTCGATGAAGGCCGTATGCGCTTCGCCCTCGATTTCGCCGCACTGGAGGACGAGGGAGCCGTAGTTTTGCGCAGCACCGATCTTGGCGATTCGCTCCACGTCGCCGACCGTGAGCAGATAGCGGGGAACCGAGCCGTTGGATTTGCGGATGCCGCAGTAGAAGCAGTCCTTGGCGCAGAAGTTGCCTAGTTCGATGAGACCGCGCAGCGAGACGACCTTGCCCGAGTAGCGGCACTTGAGCCTGTAGGCGGCGGCCCGCATCTTGCGGATGGCCTTCGGCTCGGCAAGCGAGACAAGGTCGGCGAGTTCATCGACCGAGAGCGCACGCGGGGCGGAAAGCGCCTTTTCGATTATTGCGTCAATTTGCATGGAGGCGGCAAGAAGGATGTGTCTGCCTTGCAAACCTCGCATCCTTCGCGAAAGGCAAGGCGGCTATACTGGCGAAGAAGAGGTTTGAGAACCTGCTTGAGGGAATTTTGTGGAAAAGGCCATCGGCACAGGCAACATTGTCGCATTGTATCACAAACGCGGTGCATTTTGCCACAAATGTTGTTTTTTTTGCCCGGGAAGCGTCTGTCCGGCGCTCTGCCTGATGGCCGGCGGGGTTAGTTGCCGAGCGCGGGATATGGGACGCCGAGGAGCTTTGCGAAGGCCGAGTCAATCCGGCGGCCGGTCGTTCGGACGCGGGCGCGGGCATCGGCGAGGGCGCTCTGGTAGAGTTTGAAGTCGAGGCCGAAGGGAGCGCCGAGGTGCGTTTTCTTCGCGAGGGCTTCGTCGGGATCCATGCCGCGCAGGGCCTCAAGGTTTTCGCGAACCTCGTGGTAGGCGTCGCGGAAGGCCATGCCGCCCGCAACGAGTTCGAGGGCGCGGTCTGTCGCGAAGACGCCGGGATCGGCGAACGCGGCGCGGAGGCGGTTGGAATGGGCCTGGAGGCCGCCGATGAGGCGTGCAAGGATGCGAAGGGTTGTCCGTGTCGCATCGAAGGCCTCCATGAGGAGGGCCTTGGTATCCTGCAGGTCGCGGTTGTAGCCGCCGGGCATGCCGACGAGCATCCCGCTGGACGCCGAGGCGAGAGAGACGACTTGCAAGGCCTTGGAGCGGATGAGTTCGCAGACGTCGGGGTTGTATTTCTGCGGCATGATGGAGGATCCCGTGCAGAACTCGCGCGGAATTGAGAAGTAGCCGAACTCAGGCATGGAGAAGAGGATGAGGTCCTGCGCGAGGCGGCTCGCCGTCACCATCGTCTGGGCAAGGGCGGAGATGATGACGCTCTCGGTCTTTCCGCGGCTGTTTCCGGCGGCGAGCACGTTGTGGATCGGGGCGCGGAAGGCGAGGAGCCGCGCGGTCAGTTCGCGGTCGATGGGGAGCGGTACGCCGTAGCTCGCGGCGGAGCCGAGGGGACAGCGGTCGGCGTAGTCGAAGGCGCCCCAGACGACATGGGCGAGCGTGTCGAGGAGTTCTTCGGCGTAGGCGGTGGCCCAGACGCCGACGGAGCTCGGCATGGCGGGCTGGAGATGGGTGCGGCCGACCATGGGGATTGCGCGGTTGCGGCGGCCGAAGGCAACGAGGGCCTGCGCGAGGTCGATGATTTCGGTGGCGGTTCCGAGGAGGGCGCTTCGGGCGTAGAGGCGGATGGCCGTCGCGGACTGGTCGTTGCGGCTGCGGCCGGTATGGATGCGCTTGCCGATTATGCCGAGCTTCTCCGTGAGGGTGCGTTCAATGGCCAGATGGCAGTCCTGGTCCTCGTCCGTGATGCGGAAGGTTCCGCAGCGCGAGGAACGGATGATGTCGACGAGGCCTGCCACGACGGCGTCGCGGTCGACCTTGGAGAAGAGGGCGGGCTTCACGGCCATGCGTGAGAGCATGGTGACGTGGGCGGCGGAACCGATGCAGTCCCACTCCACGAGGCGGAGATCCAGTACGGGGTCCCGCCCGACGGTAAAGGCGAGCACATCGGGGTCGATGGCGCCGATGAGGGTCTTGCTCCCCTTCGATGAGTCGAAAATGGATTCGGTTTTCTTCGTTTTCATTTCACTGCTCCCAGAGTCTCTCCGGCGGAGACGCGCGTCTCAAGGTCCGTACGCAACTCTTCGGCGGCGAGCCAGTCGGCCGAAGCATGGCGCCAGCCGCGTTCCGCCGCCGTGTCCAGTGCCTTCGCATAGAGCGAGCACAACAGCCGGAAGTCGCTGTCGTGCCCGATGGCCGCCCGTCTGAAAGCCGACGCACGTCTGTGCAGGAGCGCGGCGACGTTCGGGAGCCCCGAATTTGCAGCGTACCAGGATAGGGGAAGAAAGGCCTTGCCGTCAAAGCCGGAATTCGGATTCCAATCCAGTTCGCCGGGAAATACGAGGAGGAGGAGTCGTGCGCGGGCAAGCGTGCCGCCCGAGGTCGTGCCAGGCGAGAAGATGCGCCGCGCACGGGAAGCCATCCAGATGTCGAAAGATGTCCCCAGCGCCTTGATGTCGTCCGAATCGGCGAAGACCCGCGCGATAAGCGCGGATGTCCAGGCCTCGCCGGCGGCGAGGGCGTCGAGGAGCGCGGACCAGCGCTGGCTCCGGTCGGGCTGGTCGACGCACCAGGCCACGAGCTGCGCGGCGACATCGGGCAGACGGTCGGCGCGCGACTCGGCACGGAAAAGCCACTGGGCGGCGTCGAGCCGCGCATGAGCCCACTGCCCATAGGCATGCTCGAAGGAGTCGCCGCGTCCGGCGGAATCGGTCAACCGGGCAAGGCCGCGGACAAACCAGACGGGCGGTTCAGTGACGGGGGCGCCACGCACCGCGCGGGAATGGAGCTCGGCGCGGAAGATGGCGGCGACGATGTCGAAGCGGAGGGCGTTCCAGTCGGTGACGCAGGCGTCGGGGATGCAGACGACCGGGCGGATCTTCCCGGAAGGGCTGCGGAGGAGGCTGTGTCCCGATGCGAGGGCGAAAGGCCGCGCAAAGCCAATTTCGACGAGCAGGTCCGGGGACTGCGGAGCAGGGCAGGGAATTCCAAGCGAATAGTGGAGTTCGCGCTGAACGCTCCGGATGAATTCGCGGATTGCCGGACGGAAGGGGGTGGCGCCCTTGGTAATGCGGAAGTCGAGGCGCGCCGGCGTTTGCTGAGCCGCAACCGATGCGGCCGCAAGCGCGGCGGCGACGATGAAGCGCAAACTGGAACGGTGGAATGTCATGCCCCGGCGCACCCTCGATGGCGCCAGTGGCCCGTCCGAAAAGTCCCGACCCATTTGCTTTTCCTGCCTCCGCCATGCATCGTCCGCGCCGTTCGTCGCGGATGATTGCGCTTCGCGACTCGTCTTCGCCTGGCGAAACCAGGCCTGCGCAGCGAGGTCGGAATTCATCGGACGAGACACGGGGCCTGCCTCTCCATCGACCAGCTTGGACCGTCCTTGCCATGGACATGCGTATTCATGCCAAAAGGATAGCATATTTGCGGCTTCTTTTGCCACACTTGGCCCATGCTTCCAGAGATTCCAGAGGGGTGGGGCGGAGACGCCGCCGCGATCTCGCCCCCATTTGAAATCTCTGCGATGATTGCGGGCGCGACCGGATTTTGTCAGCGCCCCGTTGAAGGCGGGAGATGAAGCGCCCGTGACTGCTTTCGCCACGGGGAGCAAGGGAGACGGGAAGATCGGGCAGGCCCCCCGCATCGTCGCGGCCGTTCATGGCGTTTTGCCGGACAAAAATCCCAGCTAACAGAATTTTTGATGGGAAATGACGTCCTCCTCGCGGAAAACCGTTGTTCCGCGCGAAAAGCGAGGTTCCGCTCTCCCGCGCGCACCTTCTCGCCAAAATCGGGCTGACAGATTCCGGTCGCACCCGACGATTGCAAAAGATTTGCTTTTTGCCTCTCAATGGTGTATCATGCGAAACTGTTTTTTCTTTATGAAGGAGAATGTAGATGCGCCTCAGGGACATGCTTGACGAGTCGTCCGTGAAGGTCGGGCTCGAAAGCCTCGACAAGGAAGAATGCATCGAGGAGATGGTGGAGGTTCTCGTGCGTGCGGGGCGGGTTGCGGATCGCGCGAAGGTGATTGAGGCCGTCCGGCGCCGCGAGTCCGAAGGCTCCACGGGCATTGGCAACGGCGTTGCCGTACCGCACGGCAAGTGCGCGGGTCTTTCCGGCACCGTCCTCGCGGTGGGCGTCTCCCGCGGCGGCATCGAGTTCGACGCCGTCGACGACAGGCCCGTGAACGTGGTTTTTTTAATTGCCGCCTCGGCGACCGAACCTGGCCGCCACCTCCAGATGCTGGCAGAAGTCGTCCGCCTCATCCGCATTCCCGGCCTGTGCGCCAAGCTCGTTTCCGCCGAGACACCCAAAGCCGTCCTGGACTTGCTCGATGCCGAGGAATAGCCGTGAAGGACATCATCCAAAATGTAATGGCCGCCGAAGATGAGGCTGCGAAAATTCTCGAGGAGGCACGGGCCGAAGCAACGAAAATCGTCGCCGCCGGCCGCGCGGCCGCCCAAGCCTCTTCCGACCGGGCCAGACGCGAGCTTCACGCCGAGGCGGACCGCATCGTTGCCGAGGCTGCGGCGAGCGCCGAAGCCAAGGCCGCCGAATCCATTGCTGCCGCTCGTGAGCGGGCCGACTCCGAAATCCGCCCGGCCGAGACGGCGGTCAAGGATGCGGCGCAGAGCGTTTTCGCCGCCATTTCGGGCGACGAAAGGCAGCAGGCATGACGCAGGCCGCGATACGCGACATCAATTTTTTGGCGGCGCGCCTGCACGGCCGGCGCAGCGCCTTGGCAGAGGGGGCGCGGCTCGACGAACTTTGCCGCCTCCGCACACTGGGCGAACTCTGCCACGCCCTCGGCGTCGACGCCGGTTCGCCACCCAATGCCGCCGCCTTCCAGCGCCACGTTCTCGCCGACTATGCCGCCGAACTTCGCGCCCTGGCGGAAGGCGTGCCCGCCGAATACGCATCCTTCTTCGAATGGCAGCGCCGCCGCTTCCACGTTGAGAACGCCAAGGTCGTTCTGCGCGGTCTCTGGGCCAAGCGGTCCGCGGCTGAAATCAATGACCGACTCGTGGGCGAAAGCCTGCCGGAAGGTTTTCGTGTTCCTGACGGGCTTCCAACCAGTCCGACCGACCTTGTGCGGGGGATGGATCTTGAGCCATGCCTGATGGACGCGGTCGCCGCCGCATCGGAGGCCTACGCCCGTCTCCCCTGTCTTTTCACGCTTGAATCAGCCCTGGACGCCGGCTATCTCACGGAACTCCTTCGCCGCGCCGCCCGCTGCGGCGGCGACGAGGGCGGCGTCAGCGCCCTGGCCGGACAGGAGGCCGCGACCTTCCTTGCGATGCTCGCTCTGCGCGGGGTCGGCAACTACCGGCTTGCGGCCGACCTCCTCGACGCCTTCTACGTGGAGTGTGCGCCGATTTCGCGCGAGGCCTTCGCCCGCCTGGCCGCCGCAACACCCGGCGAAGCCATTGAACTTGCCGCGGGCATCGCCTTCGACGCCCTTGGGCCGGACGCGGCCGTCCACGATGTCGAGGCCGCCTGCTGGGGGCGCTATCTCCGGCTCGCCAACCGCCTTTTCCGCCGTGGCCACATGAATGTCGCGGCCGTCGCAGGCTTCCTCGGCCTTCGCCGCATCGAAGTCGCCAATCTCATCACCCTTTCGGAGGGCCTGCGCCTCGGCATGGACGGGCATGCGCTCCGAGCGCGGCTGATTCCACGGTCAATGTGAACGCAGAAGGGTAACGCCATGTTCAAGCCGGTTCCGATGCTGTATTTCCGCGCCGTTGTGCTTTCCCGCGACGAGCGCGCCGTGCTACGCGGCCTCGGCGACCTCGGCGTCGTCCACACAGTCAGGGCCGCGGCTGGTCCGGAAACCGCTCCGATTGCGCCGCCGGACAACGCCGCCGAGCGCGGACGCTGCGATGCGATTGTCGCGCGCATCGACGCCCTTCTTGAGTCTTTCGCGGCGGAGACCGGCGATGCTCCGGCCGGAGAGACCGCCGCTGCGCCGTCCGCCACGCCGGACGTCGTACCGCTCGGCGAGGCCGAACGCCGGGTCGAGGCCGTCGAAAAGGCGCTCGAATCGCTTCGCGTCCGCGCCGCCGAGTCGGAGGCCCGCTGTACGGCCGTTCGAACCGTGCTTGAGCAACTGACCTCCTTCAAGGACGTCAACCTGCCCTTTTCCGAGCTCGGCTCCTTCTCCTTCCTCCACTTCGCCATCGGCTCCCTCCCCGCCGCCAAGCTCGACGACCTCCGCGGGGAGGTCGCGGACAACGTCGTCCTCCTGCCGCTGCCGCGCAACGCGGACGACGCGGCCGTCGTCGCCGTCACGAGCCGCACGGGCCGCTTCGCCATGGAGACGGCCCTCCAGAAGGCGGGCTTCCGCAGGGAGACGGTCGTCCTCGACGAAGGCAAGACGCTCGACGACATGATCGCCAAGGGCCGCGAGGAGGCCGAGGCGGCCGACCGCGCCCTTTCCGACCTCGCCCTGGCCCGCCGCGGCCTCGCCGCCGGCCACGCGGGCGAACTCCGCGCCCTGCGCGCCTCCATCCTCGCCGAGAGGAGCGTCCTCGAGGCCGAGGAGCAGTTCCCCCACACGAGCCTCACGACGCTCATCACCGGCTGGGTGCCCGAACCGGACGCCCCGCGCGTGACGTCCCGCCTCGCGGAGCTCACGGACGGTCGCTGCGTCGTCGAGACGCTTTCGCCCGACGACGTTCCCGACCTCAAGGTGCCGGTTCTGATGCGTCACTCGTGGTTTCTGCGCCCCTTTGAGATGCTCGTTTCCGGTTATGGAACGCCAGGCTATCACGATCTTGAACCGACTCTCTTCGTGGCAATCACCTACATGCTCATGTTCGGCATGATGTTCGGCGACGCCGGGCATGGCCTCGTCTTGCTGCTCGCCGGCCTCGCCATCGTCTTCTCGTCGAAGCGGCCGAAGTCGCGCGACGTCGGCGTCCTCGTCTCACTCGCTGGCATGGCCAGCATCGTCTTCGGACTCGTTTACGGCAGCTTCTTCGGGCTCGAGAGCCTCCAGAAGTACGCCCTCTGGCCCGGCCACAGGAGCCTCGACCGCCTTGTCCAGACTGATCCGATGGCCATCATGCGACTCGCCCTTGCCACGGGCGTCGCCGTCATCAGCGTGGGCGTCATCCTCAACATCGTCAACCGCGTTCGCCGACACGACTGGCGCGGCGGTCTCTTCGGCGGCTTCGGCGTGATCGGCGCGCTCTTCTACTGGGGGGGCATCGGATTGCTGCTCAAATTCGCCGCAATCCGCTCACGCGGACTCGGACTTGCCGCCGTCGCGCTCTTCATCGGCCTGCCGCTCGCCATTTGGATTCTCTATCTTCCAGTGTCGCAGTCCGTCCGCAAGCGCCGCGAGCGGAAGGCCGCCGCTCCAGGCGGGGAGGAGGAGGGGCTTGGCATGTCGATCGTCGAGGCGGCCATCGAGGCCTTCGAGACGGTTCTCAGCTACATGTCCAACACGGTGAGCTTCATCCGCATCGCGGCCTACGCGATGAGCCACGCCGCCATCCTCATGGCGACCTTCGTCCTCGCGGACAAGGTCGTCGGCGCCTCCGCCGGCGGCGGCGTCCCCCGCCTCCTCGTCCTCGTCGCGGGCAATCTC
>JAEEGL010446363.1_pt1 | contig 11641 bp, 12 predicted proteins | sample 9134231 | NCBI WGS metagenome assembly JAEEGL01 (sample SAMN16246548, study PRJNA631951) | gut metagenome | biome: gut microbiome; feature: rumen; material: fiber-attached | host: Bos | place: Iran: Karaj | collected 2018-10 | reverse complement strand
AGGATATATGGCCCGACTATCCCACAAAAGAGGATTTCCTCTTCAACGAGGACGAGTACTAAGTCAAAAGACGACAAAAGTCTTTAAACAACAGCCTAATAAAGAGGATGTTTGGGGACAAAGAAATCCTCTGCATCCTCTTTTTTCGTCTTTTATGGTGCAATAGTTGACCCCAAAATCGGTGTTTTTTAACAAAATATTCCTGAAAGGGTGATAGTAAACTATGGGAAGAGTTAAGCCAAGCAAGATGACAGGCAAGTTCTTTTTAAGAACGGACAGGAAACCCGACAAGAACGGAAAGTATGCAATCTATTTGGATTACACGCTTGGGGTTAAACATGCCAAAACGGACACGGAGATATGGATTGAAGAAAAGTATTGGGATGCATCCAAGAGAGAAGTTTCAAGAAAGCATCCCCAATGTGCAAGACTTAACTACCAATTACAAAAGAAACGTCAAGACATTGATGATGAACTTTATGAATATTCGCTGCGAAACAAAGGACGTTTGACTATTGAAACATTGCGGTCAATAGTTCAAGGCAGGTCTGTTGGTAAGGTGGCAGATTCGGATTTTGTCGCCTATGCTATTGAAACTGTCATGCAGCGATATAAATTAGGAAAGATAGGCGTTTCTGTTCGGGATAATGCCTTGTGTAGTTTTAGGAAGTTTAGAAAGTTCTTGGCAGAGACCTATGGCGAAGACAGCATATATATTTCAGAGTTGACGGTTGATGTCGTAAAAGATTATATTTTTTGGAGGCAGAAACAAGGAAATATCAATGCCACTATCAATAAAACTTTAACTCCAATTATGAGAGCAGCCAAAAGGGCTGTTTCTGACAAGCTGATAGACTATTCTGTGGCAGAAGCAATCTGCCAACTCTACCTCTCTGACAAAAAGGAAATGGGAGAAGATGAGGAAGGGGAAGTACATTACCTTACCGAGCGACAAGTGGCAGATTTTGTGGCTATGCGCGAAACAGTAAAATATCCAAGAACGAAGGATTTCATGGATATGTTTCTCTTTTCTATGAATGCCTGTGGCTTGCGTGTGTCTGACATTATTACGCTTGAATGGAAAAGTATAAATTTTGAGAAAAGGACATTACGAAAGGTATTGTATAAGGGAGATAAGTTGCATGAGATACCTTTAAATGACGATGCTATTAAAATATTAAATAGGTGGCACGACAGAACGGGTAACCATCGTTTTGTCTTTGGTTTTTTAGGAGACACATTCAACCTTCAAGATAAAGAAGAACGCAAGAGGATGCGTCTTAACAAAAATAGAGCCATTAAGACAAGCCTCACTACCATTGGTGATAAAATGGGACTGCCATTCAATTTAGGAATGCATGTAGCGAGGCACACTTTCGCAGTGTGGGCACTAAATAAGGGAGTGGAAATCCATAAAATAAGCCAACTGATGGCTCATAGTAGCGTTTCTGTTACAGAACAGAGGTATGCAAAATATCTTCCATCTACATTGGAAAAAGAGGTGCAAGATAAACTGAATTTTAATTTGTTGCAATAAGAAATGGCGTTTAGCCCTCATTATAGTAATGTGTAATTGGAAAAGAGAGCTGTTTGCTAATAAAAAAAATGAAATGTGCAAATAATTATACAACTTTTAACTAAAAACTTTTGGTTATTTCATTTTTTTTACTTACCTTTGCGCTCGGAAATCAAAAAAAAGCGGTAGTGAGACGCTGCGGAGCACAAGACCCTCCGAGAGCACAACCGAAAAATAGTAAGTTGTGCAGCAACCGAGAACCGTAACGGTGCTTCATTTCACGGCTTGCATTTGGAAGCAAGCAAAGCGGTATTATTCCATTATTATTACGGGAAACAGTCAGTAGGTTTAGCAGCCTACCACACTGTTAGTGTCAAAAAAACATTAGCGGTAAAACAGAATACGATTGTATGTCTGCCTGCTATTGCTATGCTAAAAAAATATTGTCACAACAAATCAATCTTTAGAAAATGTTAGAAAAAAATAATAATTTTATAATGGTAAGAGCAGACAGCCTTACAGAGTTATTCAATGAAGTAAAAAGTCTGCGGAGTGAATTGAGTACAATTAAAGTGGCTCCATTAAACAAAATCTACACGAATAGTGAAATAAAGGAACTGTTGGGAATCCAAGACAAGTTGCTTAAAAAGTATAGAGACGAGGGATTGTTGGCTTACCGTCAAGTAGGAGATAAATATTGGTACACACAGTCAGATATAGACCAATTCCTTGCGAGTAATTATTTCACTGCTTATAACGCAGCATAGTGTTTAACGTTTAAAAATCAAATGAAATGGTAGAATTTAAAAGAAAAGTATGTTGTATCTGTGGTAAAGAATACAGCGGTTATGGAAACAATGCAAGACCTCTGAGAGAAGGAAATTGTTGCGACAATTGCAATCAAACGTATGTTATACCTTATAGATTAATGCAAACGCTTGCAAACAGAAAGCGTGTAGCATAAGTATTATGTTATCAATCAAATCTCTTGTAAATAATTTAGTAGTTTAATATTTTAATAATTTAGCCCTACGGCAGCACGGTTAAGCCGCATTTTTTATGAATAAAACAACAAATAAGTATGCCAAAAGGCAGAGTGTCGGTAAAGACAATGGTTTTATGGAGTTTATGAATGACCTTATTTATCAAGGCATTAAGTTTCTAATCTATGATTATTACACTACGGAGCGTGGAGAGTTAAGAAAGAAGTTTCTATTATCTAATGTGGAAGCAGCATTGAATGTGTTCTATGGTATGGTTGGCTACAAGGAGAAAGATATCGATAGGCTAACAAATGAGAGCCTAAATATTATTAAGGAGAATGACAACTTTACAGACGCAACGACTTACATACTCGCAAATAATATGCTTAATAGTATTTTTTCAAATCAATCATAGGGAATTATAAAAGTCTATCCGTATATAAGACTTTCAATAGTGGTTTTGGTGGGGAAGGTGCTCTTATCTTCCCTATTTAAAGCCCCCTCGGGTCACGGTATCCCGTCTCTTACTATACCTTTTAGAGATAAGTTGGGTAGGGGGCAACGGTTGTTTTTATGCGTTTCTCAAAAAAATTCCACAAAAATTTTGAGAAAAACACAAAATGAACCTTGTAAACTTTGAAAACTTACAATACTTATTATTATAGTTATATAGAATAATAAACAATTAAAGCATAGAAAAATATGGAATACAAAAGACAGTACAGACAAATGAGCGACTTGACAAAGCAAAAGATTAGTCAGAGTCTCAAAGGCAGAAGCAAAAGTATGAGCCATGTAGAGAATATTAAAAATGGTCTGAAAGATTATTGGGAACACATTCCAAACAGACCTGACGTTGAACAAAAAAATTGATTATTATGGAAGAAAGTAAATTTAAAATTAGTGTTTCCACGTCTTGTTTCAAGGATAAGAACAAGATTGGTTGGGGAAAGGTTAAGTATCAAAAGCAGAACTTAACCATTAGTGAGTTTATTAGTCTTGTGAAGCAAGGATATTGTTTCTGTCAGTGCTTCAATACCAAGACTGAGGTGTTTGGTGTTTCAGAAAAGAGAGACAGCAATTTTGAGAGTGCTCAAATGGTCTTTGTGGATATTGATGGTTGTCAAATTCCAATGAGTGAGTTTGTGGGCAAATTATCCGAACAGCCAACAGTGGCATATACTACACCAAATAACCATACAGAGCAATCCAATTGGTTGTATAGGTTTCGTCTTTGCTATCTTTTCAAAGAGCCTATAACCACGGTCGAGGCTTATGGTATGGTGTATGACGGCATTATGGAGTTAATATGCAAGGATATCCCATCGTTTATTATGAACGATAATTGCGGACGTAAAGCAAGCCAACAGTTCGGAGGTAATGCTTTGTCTGACTGTGAACTGATTGAGAATAGCATTGTCTATTCTCTTTCGAATTTCCCGTTTCAGAACAATAATGTATCTTCTTTTCTTTCTTTATTAATCTCAAACGGAAACACAAATACCGACAAAGAGGATATAGTGGTAACGGACAATGAGTTTGTAAACGATATGGATTGCCTTTCCCCCTATGTGCTGTTAGGCAAATACAAAGACAGATACCAATACTTCGACCATACGGAGTTAGAATTCGAAAACGGATATGCCCTAATTCCCAAAGACTACCAAGAAATATATCGTTCATGGTTTATGGACAAAATTGTGAAAAACAATGGCGAGGTTTTGAAAATCGCTAAAATCAAAAAAATTAGGGATAAGAATAGCAGAAGATATAAGCTGTTTGTTGCGGGTCTGATTATGAAAAAGATAATGCCCACTATAACGTATGAGCATCTGTTATATAACCTCGTCTATGAGGTCTACCATTACTATGACAACTCAGACAAGGTGCTTAACAGCACTACACTTAAAGGCATAGCAAAGGGCATTATTCAGATACCATACGAGAGTATACAATTTAAGAGCAAGTGCAAGAAAAAATTTGTGGTCGATAAGTCTTTTTGTGCTGAGTATGGGATAAAGGCTAACAGTTATAAGAACACTGTCAGAAAAATGCTAAAAGACGAGGAAATAGGCAGCGTATATGATTGCTCAATGTCAGTAATAGAAAACCTAAACTTGCTCAATGGAATGGGCATCAAGGTGGGCAGAACCAAAATCTATGAATGGTGCAGAGAGAATGGCATTGATACAAAGGGGACAGCAAGAAAAGTATCTATCCCATTGCAAGGAACAGACTGTTGTCGATACGGAGGTATGGTATTGTTGAGAATAGAGAAAGAACTTACAAAGAGTGCAGTCGCATAGTTCTCTAATCGTATATATAGCCATCCCTTTTCATGGCTTCCCTAATAGCATCGTTTATGTACCTATTCTTATTCAATCCGTGACTATTTAGGGCTAAGTATAAATCGTTATCTAACTTTAAACTCATAGCAGTGGTGGAAAGACCTTTTGGTCTGCCACTACCCTCTCTTTTGCCACCTCTTTGTTTCTTCGTTTCTTCCATATCTTTACGTTTTGTCTGCAAAAATACGTAAAGATTTTGGTATATACCCAAATCAAACGTTAAATATCTTTAAACCCCGAAAGATTTTGATAAAGGTATATACTTATTTCAAATATTTTTCGTACCTTTGCATTGTCAAAAGAGATAAAAAACAATTTAAACAAGTAAGACAATGACACTTCAAGTTGGTACATATCATTTCGGTCGCCACCGCTCAAATTGGGGCATTTGGCAGTGCGAGAGCGCAAACAATGGTTTCTCAATGTCTAAGCACATTAAGGATGTCTATACATACGAAGAAGCTGTTCGTGAGACCTATCGCCTTAATGGTTGGGGCGAGCCTAAGAAGATTTACAGAAAGTTTTAATGTTTAACCCTCAAATAGAAACAAGTATGAAACCTATTCAGATTAGCACAAGTGAAGTCGTAAGATACGCTTCAAAGAATGTAGTAGTTAATGGTAGTGATATGCTCACAGCAACCTCAAAGGCTGTTGAATTGGCAACCCTCAAAGCCCGTTTAATGCGTGGCGAAATTTGCAAGTGGGCTTATAAGAAGGTCAATGGAGAAATTCGCGTGTGTACAGGCACTCTGTATAACGACATTGTAAAGTCAATGACTATTGGCGGTCATACACCTAAAAAATACTATGGTCAGTTTGCATACATAGAACTATTTGCAGATGGAACAATGTCTTGGAGGTCGATGAGAGAATCTAACTTCATTGGTACGATTGAAAACTAAGGGAATGGGGAGCAATCCCCTTCCCAATTCATAAGCAGATAAAGATAGGCAAATAATATGGAAATGGCAAAGTACATAATGAGGATTTTGAGAAGTCAGTTAATGGTTATGTGGTCATGGGGTTTCAATAGCCCCATAGCCATCAAGAATGGTTTGCGCTTCAAGGTGCAAGGCTTCAAGTTCAAAGGAATTGTCGAGGTCGTATATAATGAGGGTTGGGATTTGTTTGACGTTTCCTTCATTAAGGCAGGAAAAACAATCGATAAGGTCGAAGGTGTCTATCTTGATACGTTGGTAGAGACGATTGACCTTTATGTGGAAAAGACAGCCGACTATGAGCAGCGAGTGAGAGAGGAATACCAAATTAAAGAATATTAACATCGTTTACGTCTGTCAAATGTTCGTTCCACTAATGTAAAAAGCCCTATGGAAGCAAGGAAATTTGTAAGTTGGAGAAGATGCAGCACCCAAAAACAGGGGCGTTCAGGATTGGGGTTGGAGGCTCAGCTAAGCATCATAAAATACTTCGTGGGTGAAGCAAAAGGAGAACTGATAGCCGACTTTTACGAGGTCTACACAGGCAAGAACTTGCATGGGTGTGTGGAACTTCAAAAGGCAATGGAATATGCCAAGAAAAACAATGCCACGTTGGTAATTGCAAAGTCAGATAGGTTTAGAAACTTGGAGCAAGCCTTAGAAGTATATCGACTGATGGATGGTAACATTTACTTCTGTGACGTGCCAATGGCAGAAGATGCTGCAACCTATAAATTTATGCTTTCATTAGGTTGGTCTTTGGCAGAGCGTGAAGCTGCAATTACAAGCCTCAGAACAAAACAAGCTCTCCAAGCCAAAAAGGATAGGGGTGAGCGTGTAGGCAATCCCAATGCCACCATATCAAATGAAATGAGGGCAAATAGTATTACTACAAGGCGTACTGATGCACAACTTAATGAGAACAATCGAAAGGCATACAAACTTGCAAGTCTGCTTTTGGAACAAGACAAGACCTATACTGAGATAAGCCGTGAACTTAATGATAATGGGTATACGACACCAAGTGGAAAACAATGGCAGACAATTCAAGTTCAAAGATTGATTTCTTTGTACCAATAAGAAGTTAATTTATGCAGTCCCTGCATACTTAAATAGAAAAGCCCACTTAAATATCATAGTTTTATTTTGGATTAAGGAGATAAAAAGCTATTGTAAACCTATGATTTGTTAGATTTTTAGTGTCATTCAATTAATCTTAGTTAATTATTCGAGCATTTGGGAGCGTCCTTAAAGTATTTTGTGTACCTTTGCAACTGCCTATAAAAGTAGGCAGACATATTGAAAAGGAAGCGAATTCGCTCTGTTCTGATTGGTGAAACTGTCGACCAAACTAACACTACGTCAGAATAAGGATAGGACGCTCCCGCTTTGTAGTGTATTATACATGTCGTATATATTCGCACAAGTGAGGTTTGTCCCAATCCCTTATTCTCGTAACAAGGGCATCTTGGTCGACACCCTCATCAAAGAATTTGTGGATTGTTAGACCTCACTTTCTTTGTATATGCCTCCACCAAATCTACTAATCTGCGTTGTTGGGTCTCAACGCTTAAATAATTTAAACAATGAGAAAGTTTTTTTGTTTTTTATTATTTGGATTGTGGATTGCAAATATTTCAGCACAGAATTACCCTAATAGAGGGCAAAGCACTTATCCGTCGAGGTCTGTACGGAGCAATTCTTCGTTACAGAACTACCCTAATAGAGGGCAAAGCACTTATCCGTCGAGGTCTGTACGTAATAATTCTTCGTCTAATTATGGTTCACGCGACGACACATTTTTTGGAGGCTTTAAGTCAGAAGGTATATGTTATAATATTAATGATGAAGCGGGTAAAGTCGTGAGTGTAACGAATGACGTACAATCCATGCAGAGAGGAACTACGTCAAATAATAAATACAAGGGTGATGTTATCATCCCTGATTTCGTCAATCACAATGGTAAAAAATACAAAGTGATACAAATAGAACGTGGTGCCTTTAAAGGCAGTGAGATAACCTCTGTCAGTTTACCCTATACCATTAGGAGTATAGGTAATGAGGCTTTTCGTGGATGCAAAAGATTGACTTCTGTTACTATTTCAATTGAAAATACACCTATAGGTGATACACCTACAGGAAATACACTAAAAATTTGTCCTTATGCATTTGCTGATTGTCCTAAACTATCCACTGTAGTTCTCCCTGAAAGTGTTGAGAGTATTGGTAATAATGCTTTCAGCGGATGCACAAAACTGACATCCGTGACTATACCTGACGAAAAAGTAAAAATTGACAAGGGAGCAATCCCCCCCAATGTGACAATAAAATATAGTGGCCGAAAGATGTCGTCGCAAGAGGGCGTTGAGAATGAAAACAATTTAGAATTTAATGGATTGTATTATAAAATAGACAAAGAATCAAAGACTGCATGCCTTATAAAAGGCTACTATCAATACACGGGGGATATCAGTATTCCTAATACGATTTCTATAGATGGAATAAGTTATAGCGTTACCCAAATAGGAGAAAATGCCTGTAAAGGATGCTACAGAATTAATTCAATAGTTATACCGAACACTGTGACCACTATCGGGAAATTTGCGTTTGAAGAATGTAGTAATATCCATAAGTTATCAATTCCCAATAGCGTGACGACTATTGGAGATTGTGCTTTTGAACGCTGTAAAAGTCTCGCATCTATTGTATTACCTAATAGTATAACAGAGATTGGTGAAGGTGTTTTTTTTATGTGTCAAAAAATTGATAATGTCATCATTCCTGATGGCGTAGTTACCATAGGGAAATCTGCATTTTTTGCTTGTAGCAATCTTCATTCTGTTATTATACCGAATAGCGTTACGAATATAGGCGATGCTGCATTCGCTCATTGCGTGAGTTTAGAATCTATAAATATACCCAACAAGAATGTGAAGATTAGCAGAGATGCTTTTCCTCAAAAAGTAAGAATTACATATATGTCGAATGCTGAAGCAGAAAATGTAAATCATAATCGTGTATACAAAGTCATTGATAAACATGGAGAAATTACATATTTTAAACTTGAAACAACGTCTGCAGGCGAGAATACCGTAAGAATAAAATATGTTTCAAAAACAGGTGAAGTGTTAAGTTTCGATGGAATGGAGTATACGTATTGGGGGAAATGGAAGGAAGGTAATAAAAATGGCGAGAATGGTTTGATACTAACTCGAGATGATGAAAAGTCAATACGAGACCTTTATATGTCATTTAGAGGTGTCAGCGGTGAGATGCATTCCATGGTCTTTATTTCATACAAGGGATTGATATATAGTTATCACGAGGATAATCCCAAATTGGATATAGAAAAAATAGAGACTTTTGTAGAAACATCTGACAAAGAGATTGCCAAAGAAAATGAATATCGTCAAGAGGTAGCTCAACAATATGATAGAATGCAAACTGTTGATGATGGCGATTATAGAAAAGCAATCGGTGAATATTCGGTTAAGGATGCTGTAAAAACTACTTATTTAAAACTTGATACGGATGGAAAGGTATACTTTAAGTACGAAGGCAAGTGTTTAGGAAAAGAGTACTACAATGACGAATATGTGTATTGGGGAAGTTGGAAAATAGAAAAGTCTATACTTGGAAAGAGGATAAAATTGAAGCAAGACATGAATAATATTATAAGGTGGCTCTTCATTTACTTCCCATGTTATGAATTGATTGAAGACATGCAGAGTTATTCATCTTTGGAGATTGACTTAAATGATGGACGCATCTATGGTGGAAGATGTAGCAGTTCAATAAAAACAACAAAAATACAATAAGTATTATGGCACTAATCAAATGTAAAGAATGTGGGCATGAGGTTTCGGATAAAGCCTCTTCCTGCCCTAATTGTGGATGTCCAATAGAGCGTGTTGAAACACGCCAAGAAGTACTGTATGAAGAAAAACCTGAGAAAAAGAAGGGTTGGATTTGGGCTTTGATAGTTGCACTACTTTGTCTTATTGGTGGTGGCGGTTATTATGCTTATACTAAACTCGTTAACGGTGGAAACAACAAAGATGCTATCGTAGAACTAACTCCTGAGTTCGTTAATGCTATACAAAAGTACGAAAAACTTGGTTCGTTTTCAGAAGGATTGGCTGCGGTCATGAGAGATGGCAAGTGGGGGTATATCAATTCAAAAGGAGAGGAAGTAATTCCTTGCCAATACTCTTTGTGTGAAGCCTTTAATGAAGGATTAGCTGCTGTCCAAAAATGCAGTGAAGAGGGATATATTGACACCGAATGGGGGTATATTGATACTGAAGGAAAAGAAGTCATACCACTTAAAATAAAAGCAGAGGCTGTTGGTAGGTTCTCTGAAGGGTTGGCATTTGTATTCAATGACTATGCAAGCTTCTCTGTTATAGATAAAGAAGGAAAAACTGTATTTAGTGGCGAATCCGATTTCTCTTGGTATTTCGGCCCTGTGGTTACAAGCGAATATCTGCCTGTGTATAATCAAGGGAATATTTGTATTCCGATAGGACCTGACAATTTTGCCGTATATGACAAGCAGGGAAACAAGACAAAAGAAATTGACACGGAAGCCGCAGGTGAACTTGATAAGCAAGAAGATAAGAAGCCGTATACCGTTTTTACAAAAGAAAATGGTGACAATGAGGACTATCAATTCTATACTGTTGGATTGAAAGATGCCAATGGGAGTGAAGTCATTCCTGCTATTTATGACGCAATCGGCAATTTTGGTGCGGAAGAAAATGTTGATGTTCCCAATGGTGTTGTTTTAGTTGTTTTAGAAGAAATCGGCGAGGACGTTTTGGAAGGTTATGGTGAAGGATTTGACTCTCCCGACACTAAACGTTATTATGGTTATGCAGACCTCAAAGGAAATGATACATTTTCGAAAGAAATAAAAGAGCAATGTCAGAAATCAAAAGAAAAAGCCATAGTGCAACTTGCCACACAAAAGGCAGAAGAATTACAACGACTTTATAAAGAAGGCCCCGATTGGCTGCAAGGGGCGTGGAGGTTAGAGTTGACTGACGATTATGGAAATCATTTGGGCTATATGTATGAAGTGTTCAATCATGGTAATTCCAAGTCTTACATTGGCGAGAGTCTTATTTCTGAGCGTGAATACACAGTGTCAGATGATATGGTAATGTACGATAGTGGACATTATCGGTTAGATAACAATAGACAAATTGTTATTGGTGCGAATGGCCAAGAAATGCAAAAGGTATCAAATGATACTTCATTTATTCCAAGGTCTTCAAGTTCAAATTCTTTAAATAGTACTTACAACAGTAACAGCAGTTCAAGCAATGAGCTTGCTAAATATGATGAGGAAATCTCCCAATATTATCCTATTATGGAAGAAGCATATCAAAAATTTATGCGTGACGTTCGTTCGGGTGGCTATACTACAATTACACCTCCAAATTCTTTTTACGAATTAAGTAGAGCCTGTACTTCTGTTGGTGCTGCCGCCAATGAAGCAAGAAAGATATGTAGAAGAAATGGAGATACTGTAGGTGAACAAAAATACGAGAGAATATGGGAACGAGAAAAGCGTTTATATGATTCCGCTTACAATATATTAGGTGATTTGCACTAAACATAACACCTATTATCGAACATATTTGATTATTAAAGAAACAGCGGGAATACCCTTGTAAATAGGTGTTCCCGTTGTCTTTTGTTTTTGAAGCTGCGTAATCCGCCCCATACCCGTTCACTTTCCGGGGGTTATTCAAAGCCCCAATGAGGCATGAAAAAGCCTCGTTTTGATGTCCATTCATTCTGAACAAGAAAGAAGAAGTGGACATTATGGACATTGAAACGACATTTT
>JAEEGL010199658.1_pt1 | contig 11641 bp, 14 predicted proteins | sample 9134231 | NCBI WGS metagenome assembly JAEEGL01 (sample SAMN16246548, study PRJNA631951) | gut metagenome | biome: gut microbiome; feature: rumen; material: fiber-attached | host: Bos | place: Iran: Karaj | collected 2018-10 | reverse complement strand
AAGGGCGGCAAGTGGTTCACGGAGATGCACGTCGGCGAGAGCATGCTCAACTACGATTCTCTTCTTGTGCTGACGCACTTCAAGGGCCACGTCCAGGGCGGCTTCGGCGGCAGCAACAAAAACATCGGCATAGGCTGCGCGGACGGCCGGATCGGCAAGCGCGACATCCACACGCGCACGATCATGTGGGATACCCGCAAGGAAGAGCTGATGGAGAAGATCTCCGAGAGCACCAAGGCCACGATCGACTATTTTGCGCCGCATGTGTGCTATATCAACACGATGCGCAACATGTCCGTCTCCTGCGACTGCGAGGGGCCGGAGGCCGAGCCGGTCGTCACGCCGGACGTCGGGCTCGTCGCCTCGCTGGACATTCTCGCGGCGGACAACGCCTGTATCGACCTCATCTACGCGCTGCCCGGCGGAGGCGGCAGGGCGCTGATCGAGCGCGTCGAGAGCCGCCACGGCCTGCGGCAGCTGAGCTATATGAAGGAGCTCGGCATGGGCAACGACCGCTACACGCTCGTCGATATCGACAACGGCGACGCCGTGATCACGGCCGCCGAGGCGGTGAAGGACGTCGATCCCGTGTGGAAGCCCGACCGCTACAACGTCTTCTGGGGCCGGAACAAGCGCAGATAAAAAAAGCAAAAAGCAGCAGACATCTTCGGGATGCCTGTTGCTTTTTGCTTTCGGTTTTGCTATGCTGACGGCAAGAAACAAAGACAAGGAGGCGGGGGGACATGGTGGAGATGAACGTCACGCCGGCCGCTGCGCTGGAGCGGCATCGCGCGCTGACGAGCCTTCCGCTCTCGCTCAACAACGCCCGCGAGCTCGGCGGTATCGTCCTCCGGGACGGCCGGCGGGTCAAACGCGGCGTCCTGCTGCGCACGTCCCGGCTCTTCGACGCGACGGAGGAGGATCTGCGCAGGCTGCGCGAGGAATACGGCCTGTCGCTGATCCTCGATATGCGCGAGTCCGACGAGATCCGACGCGCGCCCGACCCGGAGATCGCCGGCGCAAAATGGCTGCACACGCCCGTTATCGACTTTGCCTATATCCGGGAAAAGATGGCGTCCCGCATCGACGGACAGTTCAACGGAAAGAGCTTCGACCCGGAGAAGCTTGACAGGGAGAGCATCCTTGCGTGGATGACGGAGGCCGTGCGCGAGGGGCGCCGTCTCGGACGGACGGATCTCGGCATCGGCGGCGCCTACGCGGGTTATCTCGCGGGAGCGGTCGGACGGAGAAGCATCGGTCTTTTCTTCCGGGAGCTCGCCGCGAACGAGAACGAGGCCGCGCTGTGGCACTGTCACACGGGCAAGGACCGAACCGGCATCGCCGCCGGGCTGATCCTGGACGTGCTCGGCGCGGACTGGGACACGATCCTGTGCGACTATGAGTGCTCGAACCTCTTCTATCGGAGCGATCTGGAGGAGATCGAGCTTCTCCTGCGCGGCCGCGGCATAGAGGAAGAGATCCTGCCGCCGCTGTGCGGCTTCGCGGGCGTCCATGCGCCGATGCTGGAAAACGCCTGGAAATACATGGACAGAAGATGGGGCGGCGCGCTCGGCTATCTCACGGCCGGCTGCGGCGTGAGCGCGGAAGAGATCGCAGCGCTGCGCGAGCGGTATATCGAGGGATAAGTGCCAATGAGACTGTTTATCGCGATACAGCCGGACAGGCAAATGAAAGACGCTCTGCGCGCCGTACAGAACGAGCTGCGGCGCCGCGGCGTCGAGGGCAATTACACCCGCGCGGAAAACCTGCACCTGACGCTTGCCTTTATCGGGGAGTACCCCGATCCCGACGCGGTGCTCGAGGCGATGGGGAAGCTGAAGTTCGAGCCCTTCGGGCTGCGGCTCGCGGGGCTCGGCGCCTTCGGCGAGCTGTGGTGGGCCGGTCTGGAAGAAAGCGACGCGCTCGATATGCTCGTGCGGCGGCTGCGCCGCACGCTCGCCGAGAGCGGGATCCCCTTTGACCGCAAGGCCTTCCGCCCTCATATCACGCTGATCCGCAAGCCGAGCTTCCGCCGCGATCCGCAGCTTGACACCCTCCCTGTCCCGGAGGCGGAGACGACGGCGGGACGCATCAGTCTGATGCTCTCCACAAGAGGGAAAAACGGCATGATCTACACGGAGCTCGGCTCGGTTTCGGCATACAGAGAAAGAGAAATGGAGTAGATATATGAGTCCGATTTGGCTTTTGGTGGGGATCACGGCCATTGCCGGCGTGGGCGGAACGGGTATGGGCGGCGTCGTCGCCTGCCTGTTCCGGAAGGATTCCGATAAAACCGTCAGCCTTCTGCTGTCCTTTGCGGCCGGCGTGATGACCGCGGTGGTCTGCTTCGACCTGCTGACGGAAGCGCTGCATACCGACGGAACGGCTTCCACGGTCTGGCTGGTGATAGGCGGCGTGACGGTCGGCTTTGCGCTGATCGCCCTGCTCAACGCCTGGATCGACAAGGCGACGAACCACGAGGTGGCGCATATCGACGAAAACCACCCGCGGACGGCGGATTCGCTGGAAGAACTGACGCACGCCAACCATCTGCAGGAGCACATGGAAGGCCGCCAGCCCCGCAGCGGGCTGTTCCTGGCGGGCCTTGTGATGGCGGCTGCCATCGCGCTGCACAACGTGCCCGAGGGAATGGTGATCGGCGCGTCCTTTGCCATAACGGCGGACGAGATCCTCTCCAACCGCGGCGGACTGATCATGGCGCTGGTGATCGGACTGCACAACATCCCGGAGGGGATGGCCGTGGCGGTGCCGCTGATCTCGGGCGGCATGAGCAAAATCCGCTCCGTCGCGGTGACGGCCCTGTCCGGCTCTCCCACCATCCTGGGGGCTTTGATGGGTTTCCTCATCGGCGCCATCAGCCCGACCGCGCTGGTGATCTCGCTGAGCTTCGCCTCCGGCGCCATGCTGTACGTGGTGTTCGGCGAGCTGCTGCCCGAGTCCATCCTGATGTGGAAATCGAAGCTTCCGGCCGCGCTGGCCGTCCTGGGACTGCTGACGGGCCTGATCATCATCTATCTGTAAAAGTCCTGGGCTGTACAGGCAGGACGGCAGTCAAGACAGCGGGACTGAGAAAACACCGTAGCAGAGGAAATGAGCACATCGGAAGCGGTGTGCTCATTTTGATAAAAAAGGATGACAAATGCGGTTTTTCTCTGAGTTTCCCCTCAGCCTGCGCTTGAAAAAAAGCGCTATACAGAGTATAATAAATTGTGCTGTAAAGATAATCCCCAATTGACTCCCGCGTCGGGACAAACCGGCGTCGGCCCTGCGGCCGCGCCGCGGCCCGGCGTGCAGACAATACGATCCGCTACGGACAGGAGAATACGGAACATGCTCATCAACAACATTGAAATAGACGTTAAGGTCAAATGCATCGAGGCCGATACCACGCAGGCCAAGGTGGCGGAGAGCATACAGACAACCAGATCCTATGTCAACAGACTGATCAAAAGCCCGGGAAAGATCCTCAACAAAACCTTTGTCGCCATGATGGAGGCCCTGGGCTATGATATCGAGATCAGATACGTCAAGCGGGAATGACGCCGCCCGCGCGCGGCGCGGCCGAACCGCAGGTCCGCTTTTTCGGAGAAGACGCCCGACAAAAACAGAGGGAATCCTCCTTCGAAGCGGATCCGACGCTTTTTTTCAGACGCTCATCATCATGACAGGACATCAAGCCTGCAACAGGAGGAGAACGATATGCTGGAATGCTGTCAGAAAATACAATTCGATCACGGGATCCGAAGGATCCTTGTTGTTGAGGACGATCTGATCAACCGCGAGATCCTTTCCCTCATGCTCCGGGATACCTACGACATCCTGATCGCGGAGACGGGAAAACAGGCGCTTGAGCTGCTGGAATCGGATTACGGCACGCTGACGCTGGTACTGCTGGATCTGAACCTTCCGGACATGAAGGGCGTGGACATCCTGCGCCGCATCAAGGGAAACGCCCTCACTGCCCGCCTGCCGGTCATCGTGATGACGGCGGATCAGAACGCGGAGGTCGAGTGTCTCACGCTCGGCGCGACGGACTTTATCTCCAAGCCCTATCCGAAGCAGGAGATCGTGCTGGCGCGAATCCGGCGCACCATTGAGCTGTTTGAGGACCGGGATATCATCCGCTGGACCGAACGCGATCAGCTGACGGGACTGTATAACCGCGAGTTCTTTTATCGGTATGCGGCCCAGCATGACGAGTATCATCCGGAAGAGCCGACCGACGCGATCATGCTGGACATCAACCATTTCCACATGGTCAACGAGCGTTACGGCAAAGAGTTCGGCGACAGGGTGCTCAGACTGGTCGCGGAAAAGCTGCGGGCAAAGGTGAGCGATTCCGACGGCATCGTCTGCCGCAAGGAGGACGACACCTTCCTGATCTACTGCCTGCACCGCAGCGATTACGGACAGATCCTGGACGGCGTCTGCATGCAGATGGAAACGGATTATCAGATACGGGCCAGAATGGGCGTTTACCCGGACGTGGACCGCGGCATAGATATGGAACGCCGCTTTGACCGCGCCAAGCAGGCGGCCGACGCCGTGAAAAACAGCTATTCCCAAACTGTGGGCTTCTACGATAACGCCATGCACGAGAAGGAGCTTTATCTGGAACAGCTGCTGGAGGACTTTCACACGGCGATCCGGGAAAAACAATTCACGGTTTTTTACCAGCCCAAGTTCGACGTCCGTCCCGATGAACCGGTTTTAAGCAGCACGGAAGCGCTTGCCCGGTGGCGGCATCCGAAGCTCGGACTGATCAGTCCCGGCGTCTTTATCCCGCTTTTTGAGAAAAACGGCCTGATCCGGGAGCTGGACTCCTTTGTCTGGAGAGAGGCTGTCGCCCAGATCCGGACATGGAAGGAGCGGCTGGGACGTCTAATTCCGGTGTCGGTCAACGTATCCCGTGTCGATCTGAACGATCCGCCGCTGCTGAAGATCCTGGAAAAAACGGTGGACGAGGCGGGGATCGGCCGCGAAAGCATCCTGCTGGAGATCACGGAGTCGGCCTATACGGATAACGCCGAGCAGATCGTCAACGTTGTAAAATCTTTGCGGGAAAGCGGGTTTTTCATCGAGATGGACGACTTCGGAACGGGTTTCTCCTCTCTGAACATGATCACCACGCTGCCCATCGACGCATTGAAGCTGGACATACAGTTCATCCGCACGGCTTTCCGCGACAGAAAGGATACGAGACTGCTCGAAACGGTCATAAGACTGGCGCAGTCGCTGGGTCTGTCAACGATCGCGGAGGGCGTGGAAACGGAGGAGCAGATGCTCACGCTGAAAGCCTTGGGCTGCGACGTCGTGCAGGGCTATTATTTTTCAAAACCGCTGCCCGCCGATGAGTTTGAGGCATTCGCGCGGGAAAAGTGCCGTTGGCCGGGAAACTGAACGGCAAAAGCGAAGCGTCATTACATAAATATTCAACACGATCGAGGTAACACTATGCTGACTATCGATGCGCTGCGCCGCTTCGGCGCGAATACCGAGGAGGGCCTTGGCCGCTGCCTGAACAACGAGGCTTTTTATCTGCGGCTCGTCAACATGTCGCTGCAGGACGCGGGCTTTGACAAGCTTGCCTCCGCCGTAGAAAGCGACGACAGAAAGGCCGCTTTTGAAGCCGCCCACGCTCTCAAGGGCTCGCTGGGCAATCTGGCGCTCACGCCGATCTATACGCCGGTCGCTGAGCTGACGGAATTGCTGCGCGGCGGGCAGGACGCCGACTACAAGGCGATGCTTGGGACGATCCTTCGGCAGCGCGCCGAGCTGCTGGCGCTGTGCGAAGGCTGAGCTCGGCCGGAAAAGCGGAAAGCAGACTCTTCAGCGAAAACAGGAGCGCACCCTATGGAAAAAAGCTAAACAGGCAGACAGCCCTGATCACGACGGTCGGCACCGTTCTGGTAGTGGCGCTCCTGATACTGGGCACGATCTGGACGAGCCGGAGCGCGCGTGAGGATACCATCGAGGCCGCGCGTTCCGTGAGCCTGCTGTATCTGGACGAGGTGGGCATCAAGGCGGACACCTGTCTCAGCGGGACGGAAGCGCTGAACATGCTGGAGATCGCGCATACGAAGCATATGCCGTACAACCTTGTCCTGCTGGACTGGAAGATGCCGGAGATGGACGGTCTGGAGGTCACGCGCCAGATCCGCAGCCGCTACGACAGGGAGACCACCGTCATCATCCTTACCGCCTTCAACTGGGACGAGATCATGGACGAGGCGCTCCACATCGGTGTGGACAGCTTTTTGGCCAAGCCGATGTTTGCGTCGAACGTGATCGACGAGTTCGAGCGCATCGCCCGCAAAAACAATATGACCCTGTTCCGGGAGAAGAAGCGCGCGGAGCTCAGGGGACGGCGTATCCTTCTTGCGGAGGATATCCTCATCAACGCCGAGATCATAAAGCAGCTCGTAGCCATGAAGGAGGCGGAGATCGACCGCGCGGAAAACGGAAGGATCACCCTGGACATGGTCGCATCTTCGGAACCAGGGTATTACGACGCCGTTCTGATGGATATTCAGATGCCAGTTATGGACGGCTATTCCGCCGCCAGGGCGATCCGGGCCTTGGACGATAAAGCGCTGGCGGAGATCCCGATCCTCGCCATGACGGCGAACGCCTTTCAGGAGGACGTGAAGGACACCATGGACGCGGGCATGCAGGCGCATATCGCAAAACCCGTCGACGTGGACAAGCTGACGGAGGCTCTGCGCTCCGTTCTGCAGCCGCAGCCGTAAAGGATACGGACAAAACAGTTTATTTTACAGGCGAGTGAGGTGAGATCCTTGCGACATAATAAGCACTTGTCATCGCTGCTGCTGGCCCTTTGCATGCTTCTGTGCGGCTGCGGGAGCGCGACGACCCAGCCTGGCAGCGGATCTCCCACCCGCGCCATGAGCGGAGACTCCGCCTCCTATGCGGCTCCGCCCTTCGCCGCCTCGCAGTTTCACGAAGATTTGGCCGAGGGCGCGGACGATACGCGCATCGACCTTTCGGCCGTCAGCGAGGGTTACGTGGCGGTTTCGGTGAAGAGCGACAAACGGCTGAAATTTCAGGTCCTCAAGGAAGGGGAGGCCTACAACTACGACCTTGCGTCCGACGGGACGCCCTCCATTTATCCGCTCCAGTGCGGGAACGGCCGATATACGTTCCGCGTCATGGAGAACACGACCGAAAACAAGTACGCGCAGATCTACATCACGGAACGGGACGTGGTCTTGCTCGACGAGTTCCAGCCCTTCCTACGGCCGAGCGATTACGCCAGCTATACGGCCGACTCCGCGTGCGTGAGAAAGGCCGCGGAGCTCGCGGAAGGCTGCGGCAGCGCGCTGGACGTCGTCGGGGCAGTATATGAATTCGTCTGCCAGACCGTGCGTTACGACTCCGACAAGGCGGCCTCCGTGAAGTCCGGATATCTGCCCTCGCCCGACGAAACGCTGCAGACCTGCAAGGGCATCTGCTTCGATTACGCGGCTCTGGCCGCCGCCATGCTGCGCAGCCAGGGGATCCCGACCAAGCTGATCTTCGGGTATGTGGCGCCGGACGATCTGTATCACGCGTGGAACATGTTTTACACGGAAGAGAGCGGCTGGATCACGGTCAGCTTCGAGGTCGGCGGAGAGGAATGGACGCGCATGGATCTGACCTTTTCCGCCGCGGGCGCTCCCGCGGAGTTTGTGGGAGACGGTAGCCATTACCTGGACCTGTATTCATACTGACGGGAGGGAAAACATGAGCAAGAGGAAATTGGATGAACTTGGCGTCAGCGCCTTTTGCGAGAGCATGGCGATGATGGTGCAGTCCGGGATCCGGACCGACGAGGCGATCGAGCTGCTGCAGAGCGGAGAAGGCGAGAGCGGCCCTCTCGGACAGGCTCTCGGCGAGATGAAAACGCAGACGGAGCAGGGCGGCTCTCTGGCCGACGCCATGGAAAGCACGGGCGTCTTTCCGGACTTCGCCGTGCAGATGATCGGCGCGGGCGAGAGCTCCGGACGGCTGGAGGACGTGCTGTTCCGGCTCGCGCGTTATTACGCCGGACAGAAGACCGTTTCGGAAAAGTTGCGCGGCGCGGTGACCTATCCGGCCGCCATGCTGGTGCTCATCATCGCGGTGCTTTCCGCCATGCTTACCATCGTGCTGCCGGCCTTCCGGGCGGTCTACGACCGTCTCACGGGCAGCCTTGCCGCCTCCTCCTACGCCTATATCCGTTGGGCCGGGGTCTTCTGCGCCGCGGCGCTCGTCGTGATGGCGCTGCTGGCGCTCGCGCTGGTCGTCGGGCTTCTGCTCTGGAAGAGCGGCAGGCGCGACGCCGTGCTCGCCGTGCTGGAGATATTCCCGCAGACCCGCGCCATTCTGGAGACCAACGCGCTCTATCGCTTCACCTCCGCCGCGGCGACCTTCCTCGCGAGCGGCAAGATGCAGGACGAGGCGGTGCTCGCAAGCATCCCGATGGCCGGTTCGGCGCCGCTTGAGGAAAAGCTCCGTAAGGTCTCCGAGCGCATGAAGGAGGGGCACAGCATCGCACAGGCGGCCTACGACGAAGGACTCTTTGAGCCGGTATACGGCCGTATGCTGCTGGCGGGCGAGCGCAGCGGCTCCCTGGAGCATGTGCTCGTACGGCTGTGCCGGCTGCTGGAGGAGGACAGCAGCCATCAGGTCGATCGCCTTGTCGGGATCGTCTCCCCGGCGCTCTCGGGCATCCTGATGGTGACCATCGGTCTGACGCTCATCAGCGTGATGCTGCCCTTGATCGGCATGATGAACGCCATCGGCTGAGGAGGACGCGATGTATTCGGATCGTGTAAAAAAGAAGACAGGCCTTTTCGCGGTCTTCCTCGCGCTCCTGCTCCTTGCCGCTCTGACGGCCTTCGCCTTCAGCCATGCGGGACGCGACGTCAGCGAAGAGGGCGCGGCGGCGATCTGCGAGACGGTGCGCCGCAGCGCGCTGCAATGCTATGTCGTCGAGGGCGCCTTTCCGCCCGAGCTGCAATACCTGGAGAAAAACTACGGTCTCCAGATAAACACGGAGGATTACCTGGTGGTCTATGACTGCTTCGCCTCCAATCTGCCGCCGACGATCCGCGTGATCGCACGCGGGAAGTAAGGGAGGAGAAGAGCTTGAAGCAAAGCCAGAAAAATCCGATCCTGCTGCTGTCCGTCGGCATCGCCGCGCTGTTCCTGCTGGGCTTCCTGCTTCTGGTCACCTTCGGCGCAAGGAGCTACCGCGAGGTGGTGGAAAGCCAGTACGGCAATATGGACGAGCGCGCGCTGAGCGCGTATATCGCCACGAGCGTAAAGGCCAACGACAGCCGCGGCGCGCTGCGCGCGGAGGACTCCGAGTACGGGCAGGTGCTCGTTGTGACCGATGTCGGAAGCGGCTGGGCGCTGCGCTATTATCGTTATGAAGGACAGCTCCTGGAGGACTATGCCCGCGACGGGACGCCGCTTGCGCCCAAAGAGGCGCAGCGCATCGGCCCGACAGAGCGCTTTTCCGTCGAGTGCGGCGATAACGGGCTCGTGACGGTGGTCACCGACGCGGGAAGGACTTTACTGCATTCACGCAGCGCGGAGGGGGCGGGACCATGAAAAAACAGCTGTTGACTTCCTTTTATCTCGAGGCGCTGCTGCTCATTGCGGCTTTTGTGGCGATGATCCTTGTGCTGACGGCTGCCTTCGGCACGGCGCGCGCCAAAAGCGTCGAGGCGTACCGGCTCACGCGCGCGGTCACGCTCGCAGCCAACGCGGCCGAGGCCGTGTCCGCCGCCGACAGTCCTGAACAGGCGGCGGCGCTGCTCGACGAGGGCGGCAACGTCCGTCTCGCGGCCGGGCTGATCGAGGCCGCCTATCTCGCGGACGGCAGCCCCTGTCTTGACGGAAACGGCGCGCTGCGCCTGACGGTGAGCTGGGAAGCCTCCCCGGAGGACGCCGCGCTCGTCGTGAATCGGATCACCGTCTTTGCCGCGGATACGCAGGCGTCCGTCTATACGCTGGAGACAGCGTGCTTTCGAAAGGAGGCGGCGGCATGAACAAGGCGCCGATCCGCCTCGGACCGATGGCGCTGCTGCTGACGGTGATCAGCATCTGCCTGACGATCCTGGCGATCCTGACCTTTACGACCGCGAGGGCCGACCTGCGTTTGGCACAGAAGTACGCGGAAACCGTGCAGGCTCGTTATGCGATCGAAAAAGACGGACAGACCTATCTGGCGGGGCTGAACGCCGGCCGTGAGGAAGCGCCGGAGCCGGACGAGGACGGCGTGCTGCGCGTCGATATCGAGCGCGGCGGTTATCTGCTCCATATCGCGCTGCTCGACGACGGTCACGGCGGCTGGGACGTGACGTCCTGGCGTCATGAAAAGACCTGGGAGCAGAAGGAAACGATCGACAATCTCTGGAGCGGCAGCTTCGGAAAGGGAGAATGAGCCATGGAAATTCTGGAAATCCTGCAAAAAGCGGTCTCGCTCGACGCAGCGGACGTGTTCCTCATCGCCGGCCTTCCCGTGACCTTCAAATGCGGCGGCCGCCAGCAGCGGATGGAGAACGGCAAACTGACGCCCGAGGAGATCGGAGCTCTCGCGGAGGAGATTTACGCCCTCAGCAAACGCAGCCGCACCAATTACGAGCGCGGCGCGGACGACGACTTCTCCTTTTCCGTGTCCAAGCTCGGACGCTTCCGCGTCAATATTTTCCGGCAGCGCGGCTCGCCGGCGGCGGTGATCCGCGTGATCCGCTTCGGTCTGCCGGATCCGGCCGGACTCGGCATCCCCGAAAGCGTGCTTTCGCTTGCGGAGAATAAAAAAGGTCTTGTTCTGATCACGGGCTCGGCGGGGACGGGCAAGTCCACGACGCTGGCCTGTATGATCGACCGCATCAACAGGACCCGCGACTGCCACATCATCACGATGGAGGATCCCATCGAGTATATCCACCGGCACGACAAGGCTATCGTCACACAGCGCGAGATCTCCATCGACACGCCCGGCTATCTCGAATCGCTGCGCTCGGCGCTGCGTGAGAGCCCGGACGTGATCCTGCTCGGCGAGATGCGGGATTATGATACCATTTCCGCCGCGATCACGGCGGCGGAGACGGGCGTTCTGCTGCTGAGCACCCTGCACACGAGCTCCGCGGCCAACACGATCAGCCGCATCCTCGACGTTTTCCCGGCCGCTCAGCAGAAGCAGGTGAAGATCCAGCTCGCGCAAATCCTCAAGGGCGTCGTGTGCCAGCAGCTCGTGCCCTCGGTCGACGGTACGCAGATCCCGGTTTTCGAGATCCTGAAACCCAACGTCGCCATCCAGAACATGATCCGGGAGGACAAGCTCCATCAGCTTGAGTCGACCATGCAGGCCTGCGCGGCCGAGGGGATGTGCACGATGGACGGGAGCCTGCTGAAGCTCTTTAAGGAAGGCAGGATCACGCGCGACACCGCGCTTCTGTCGTGCGTCAACTATGAAACGATGGCCAAGCGCCTCGGACTGTGAGGGCGGCGGCATGAGAATGACGGATATGAAGGAAAACGTGCTGTATGTGCGGATGCTCGGCGGCTTTTCCGTTCAGTGGAACGGAAAGCTGATCGCGGGAGGCTCCAAAGCCAACAACTCGCAGTT
>JAEEGL017122641.1_pt1 | contig 11642 bp, 8 predicted proteins | sample 9134231 | NCBI WGS metagenome assembly JAEEGL01 (sample SAMN16246548, study PRJNA631951) | gut metagenome | biome: gut microbiome; feature: rumen; material: fiber-attached | host: Bos | place: Iran: Karaj | collected 2018-10 | reverse complement strand
TATGAAAACTACAAACCACTTGTTATCGTAGTTTCTGTAGCTTTCTCCATGATCCCGGTTTTCCCCACCTACGGAATAGCTTTTACATCGGTTCCGCTGATTGTTCTGCTTCTTAGAAAGCTCTATCGTGCAAAGACTGTAAAGGAGAGCCTCCCCCTTTATCTTGGAGTATTTCTTTATCCTCTTCTGTCATATTTTTCATATCACGGGTTCTTTATCCTGGGTTATATGGCAATTGCAGTGATAATTCTCTGGATAAGGGATAAAAAATTCCCGACAAGCACCTTTATCTCTGTTATCGTGCTTTCAATTGGCTACATCTGCTTTGAGTACAGGCTGTTTGGCGCAATGCTTTTCAACAATAATACCGTAACCATCAGAACAACAATGGATCACGGAGACCTCACCTTTGGTCAGGCCATGGCCACAGCTTTAGCAGAGTTTGTCAATGCATCCTTCCATTCTGAGGATTCACACACCTATGTAATTCTTGGGGTTGTACTAATTGCAATTGTTATAATAAATGCTCTGTATGTCAAAAAAGGCTGCCCCGGGAAGATCCTTACGGATCCCATAAATCTGGTGATGCTTTTTATCATTTTCAATGTCCTGATATTTGGCCTTTACCAGTATGCACCATTCAGACATCTTTTCGAGATGCTTCTTCCGCCCCTTACCGGCTTTGAATTTGCACGGACGGCATACTTCAACACCTTTTTGTGGTATGCAGAGCTACTTTTGGTCTGCATCAGAATGTACGACAGTTCAAAGAAGTACTTAAAGCCTGCGGCCAACATCATCGTTACCCTGGCAATAATAGTTGTCATGTTTATGCCACAGGTATACAACGACTTCTATTATACCTGTTACAATCAGGCCTATAAGGTGTTAAAGCACAAAGATACCAGCACAGTAAACTACAATGAGTTCTACTCGGCTGAGCTTTTCGATAAAATACTAAGCGATATCGAATACAAGGGCGAATGGTCTGCAGCCTACGGCATGCACCCCGCAATACTCAACTACAACGGAATTGCTTCCCTTGACGGATATCTTGGATTCTATTCACAGGATTATAAGGAGAAGTGGACAAAGGTTATTGCTCCTGCTCTTGAAGGTTCTCCTTCCCTCAAGTCATACTTTGACGGCTGGGGCGCAAGAGTCAGCCTATATTCCGGCTCGGATGAAAATACCTACGCTCCCCTCCGAAACATGGAGCTTTCCGACACAAGGCTTATGGTAGATATGGACGAGCTAAAGAGTCTTGAATGCAAGTACATCTTTTCCCGGATAAAATTTTCAAACGCAGATGACCTGGGGCTTAAGCTTGTTGGAACATATACCGATGACAGTAGTCCTTACACCATTTACGTGTATGATACCGGCCTGTAAATCATGACAACTTAAACTGAATTACAGAAACGTTCCTGATAAAGTAATTCAAGAATGCAAAACTAATGCCTTGATGTTCTCGTAAAGAGATATCAAGGCATTTTCTTTTTCCTATTTTGTTAACTCATATGAATTCCACATGTCTTCCGTAAATAAATGCTCTTTTTCGGAAAGGCCCGCAGCCTTCATAAGTCCGTTTATTGCATCTTCCTGTAGGTCATCATCTGCAACATATAAGATCAGCTTCTCTGCAGAAAGAACTTTCTCATCCGTAACAGGTTCAAGATTCTCCTCATCCATATAGAATACCTCCGGATACTCCAGTATCTCATCGGTAAGGCGCCATACATTGTGAGGCGTTGCCGGATTAAACATTACCACAGCCACCTGATCATTATTCTCGGCAGCATATTCTATCTTTGCTTTATCTTCAGAATATAAGAACAATACATTTTGATCAAAGACATAGGCCTTGCACAAAATTATAACGGCAACCAGCGGCAATATGACATATGCTAAATATTGATTTAATTTCGCAAGATATTTATCCAGGAAGATAAATATCAGAGAGATCAGAACCCCGTATATGGGCATCTCATATCTGTTGGAGGCACTCCCAACCAGAAGTGCCGCCTTGGAGGTAATGAAAAAATAACACAAGCCACCAAAAAGCAGGACTCCAAACTCGATCTTCCTGTCGTAGTTCTCATCCTCAACTTCCCCAACATTCCAACGGCCAAGATAATATGCTAATACAGGAACAATTATGATAACAGCTATTATGAAAGGCAGTAGCCCGGCGAATACAAAATCATTTAGAAGGCCTGCAAAGAAGGATACTCTCATGAAAGTATTGGCTATATCAAATATGCTTTCCGCAGCGCCATTTCCCCTGTAGCCTCCAAATATATGGTGCAGGCTTGCAGGATATGCAAGAACTGCCAATCCCAGAGAGAGGCCTGAGGTAATTATGTAGCCAATGCCTATCACATATTCTCTTTTATAAAACAATACCCATATTGCAAATAAAAAACCAACCGGTACAAAAAACAAAATATAAAAATACTGTGTCAGAAAGCCCATAAAGGATATAAGCATAGCAGGAATAAGATAGCAAATAAAAAACTTGCCGTATCTTATGCTGCCGTAGGTTTTGCCCTCATACCGGCCTGTCATAACATTTGAGTAATAGTTTCCGATTCCGCTTACTCTTTTTATCCTCTGAATCATTTCCACATGGACAAGGCCGCAGGCAAAGATAAAAACCGTAAGCCAGGCATACATCCTGATAAGAAGATTGCAGGAAACAGTCTGAGGATTCATTCCCCAAAAGGCCAGCACAGTAAGTCTTAGGTAATAGGGCACTTCCAGATCCTTCAGCAGCTTATTCAAGAGCAAAAAAGCAATTCCAAAGGCTATGAGATTCGTAATAAGCCCGGTCCATTTGGTAAATACCAGGGTTGAAAAAGAACAGACGGTATGGAATATGAAATAATACAAGGGTGGATGTACATCCCAGGATTGTACCAGCTTTACCATGTCATAATTGAAGGTTTCGCTGGGCTTTACAGTAAATTCCTCAATAATGGTGGCCCTGTCCTGCCACTCTCTGTCAGGCTGGTACAGTCCAATACTCCTGTTGGAGGAGTAGTACGTATAATACTCATCCTCATGAAATCCCATTTTTTGGAAACAAAAGAAAATATTTACTGCAAGGGCAGCCATAAAAACCAGCAGCACTCCCAGTATTCTGAAGTCAAAATCAATTCTTTGTCTCTTTTTCGGACTCACAAACTCCCCTTTCCGGATCATCGATTTTCTTATAGTCCACGCAATTTTGCATGAGCGCTCCTGATGAATCTAGGAGCTGTTGACAATATCATAAGATATGCCTTCTGTTTTCCCGTCAGATACTTATTACTAATGATATCAGCCCTTTCTTTTCTGATATATCTTACAACCTCCATATAAAAGTCATTGTCCCCGGTCATTTTCGAGACAGGAATATGGAGAAGATAATCAAGCCTTTGATAATAGCCAAATCTCTTTGCAACCTCTATAAGTTCCGGATACTTTTCCTTAACCAACGAAAGTGCCACATCGGAGTTCCTGACGATATCGGTAAATACACTGGGAAAATAGTCTTTATCTTCCTTCTTTCGTCTGGAATTGCTTCCGGTTCTGTAAAACACATGATAATACTGTTCAGGAAGAATAACGACCTTATTGACCTCCCCCAGCATGTGTATCATCAGGTAAAAATCTTCATTGAGCTCTCCCTCCGGAAACTTCAGATTCTCGGTAAAGAAGCAGCGCTTCACCAGCTTCGTACAAAATGACGCATCCCCTGTATGCATAAGCAGGGTCCTAAGGTGCTCAGAAGGACTGATCTCTAACGGGTGCTCCGGCGGAATTACCACATCCGGAAGTCTCTCTCCGCTTTCAGAGATCTCATCTCTGGAAATCTGCACCATATCTGCATCAAATTCATTGGCTGCACTGACAAGTCTTGAATACATCCTTTTGTCCACAAAGTCATCACTGTCAACGAAGCCCACAAACTCACCTGTAGCATGCTTAAGGCCGAGATTCCTGGCACTGCTGGAACCGCCATTCTCCTTATGAAGAACCGTCACATTTTCATATTTATCCGCAAGAGTATCCGCAATGAATGGGGTCTTATCAGTGGAACCATCATCAACAACGATTATCTCCAAGAGTTCCTTTGGATAATCCTGATGAACCACTGATTCCACGCATTTTTCCAAAAGTGACTCTATATTGTATGCCGGTATGATCACAGAAATCTTTTGTGTAATCACAGACTTTTAAGCCTCCTGTTTCTATTCAAGAACATTTTTTTCTTCCATGGTCCTAAAAAATCCCGGGGGCTTTATTATCCCGGCTCTGCTCATAGGGCCTTCCTCGGAAGGCTTGGGATCACCATTCTCAAAGTATTCCCGACAGAATCTGATAAACTCCTCTGCCGCCACGGATGCATTCCACTTTTGTTTAATGGTATCTCTTCCCTCTTTGGCCATTCTTGATATCTCCTTGGGGTTCGCAAAAAGATATTCAAGTTTTGCCATAAATCTCTTAAAATCCCCATCTTCATAGATAAGGCCATTAGCACCATCTGTTATCAAAAAAGGAACTGCCCCGGCTTCCCCTGAAGCTACAACGCAGCAGTTTTCTGCCATTGCTTCATTTACTACTGCTCCCCATCCCTCAAGATAATTGCTGGTAAAAAGAAAAACATCTGATCTGCTCATTAGTTCCAGAACTTCCGAAGGCTTTTTTCCTCCAAGGAGCCTGACCCTGTCTGATAGGTCATATTTATCTATAAGTAAACCAAGTTCATCCTTTTTATTGCCATCCCCGGCTATATCCAAGGTAAAATCAAAGCCTTTTTTCTTTAGTATGCTGGCAGCCTCCACAGCAAACTCCGGGTGTTTCAGGGCTATGAGCCTTCCGGCCCACAACATTCTTATTTTTCCTGTATTCCCCACTGCTGCCCGGTACATATCATCTGTTATTTCACGTTCCGAAGCGGCTTCGTCAAAAGAAATCCCGGCCTCCGGAAAATATCCCCATCTAAGCATCTTCTCGGGATAGCTATGGATCAAAGAAAAATCAGATGCCACATAAGCACCTGCGCACAAGAGATACACCGGCTTGTTTCTGTACCTTACGTGCTCCCTGTATTTGCGCATAAGTCCCTTGGGACTTATAAATTTCCATTGCCCTTCCCTGTAAATGCGTTCGCTGACCCTGAAGGAAAGCTTTCCCGAGGACAGCCTCTCCTCCTCCAGATCAGAAATCAGCCCCTCTGTCCATCCAAATATAGTCACATCACTTTCCAAAATCAGCTTTCTGCAGTTTGCCTCCTGCTCGTAGAAAAGAGATACAAAAGGCAATTCTCTGACATCAACTGCCCAGCCCATATCAACTCTCTTCTGCTCCATAGGCATAACCTGGATAAAGTGAAACTCCACCTCCGGAGTCTTTGCCATTGCCCTGCAAAAGGGAAGCTGATGATGATTTATGTAGTTAGAAACAAAGGTAACAACCATTCCAACCTCTAGTTATTTTATTATTCTCCCGCTATCTGGGTGTATATCTCTATCAGTCTCCTGTAATTGGCATCCGGGTCGTGGGCTGTCATAGCTCTTTTTCTGGCATTATCCCCAAAGACTCCTGCTATAACCGGCTCATCCCATATCTGAAGGATTGCGTCTGCCAGGCCCTCAACATCTGCCCGTTCAAACAGAACGCCCTCTTTTTTATCCGCAATAAGGCTTGGTATTCCCCCAACCTTTGCAGCCACAACAGGCATTCCCAGCAACATGGCCTCGCACATACTGTTAGGAGAATTCTCTACTATGGATGGACAGACAAAGACACTGCTCTTAAGGAACCGTTCCTTCATCTCCTCATCGCTCAAGGTTCCCAGCATAGTCACCTTTTTCTTCAGCTTATTTTTGAAAAGAAGGCTCTTTAAATACTTACCGTAGGCGCTGGCCCTCATAAAGTAAGGATACTTGCTGTCGCCCTTTCCTATGATGTTATTTCCGGCAACATAGAGCTGCATATCAGGATACTTCTCAAGAAGTTTTGGCATAGCCTGTATCATGAAATGAAAACCCTTAAGGGGATAATCCCCCTGAGAAAGGAAAACAGAATGAGGTTCTACAGTTGCGCTGTCCCATTTTCCCTGATAAAAGCAAGGTCTCATGGTCTCATTCATTGGGAAATATCTGGCTCCGGGATTTATCTTTGAAGTTACATCCCTGTCAAAGTCCGTTCTTCCCGTAATATTTCCGGTAAGAAGAATTGCCTCCCTCTCGTGTTCTGCTCTTATCTTATATTTTTCCTGCTGCTGAACTATACTGTCATTTTTTAGTCTGTCCCTGAAAGTAGTGCTCTGCTGCACCTCCATCGGGAGCTCCGCCATGTATTCTTTTGCAATCTCACAGCAAAGTCCCTGAATACCCAAAAGAGCCTTCTCGGCATTGCCGAAAGCCCTGAGCATAGCCAGAGAATGAGGGAACTCTGCTCCAAAAATGTGAAGTACATCCGGCTTAAAGTCATCCAGAATTACGTGAAATCTGTTCTCCACAGAGCCGTCGTATACTTCCGGGTGATCAAGGTCTTCGCTAAAGCCATAATAGGTGATTCCGTCTATGACTTCGCTACCGCTTGCAATATCCCCCTGCGCAGGGAAACAGATTCCAAGCTCTATTTTCTTATCCTGATCCTCCCCCCTGGAAATCCTGTCAAGGCAGCCTGTAAGCCATCCCTCCCTCACGGAAAAGGGCACGCCATGGGCCTTGGCATAAGCGGGAAGCATTATATTACAAAGCCATAAAACTCTCAAATCACTTCTCCTTCTTACCACTCTTTAAGCTGTAAATTGCACTCTTTAACGAATTATAAACACCTGCCGTTAATTTATTGGAAGATAACGCCGTTCTTAGCCATGCAAAGGTTATAAATCTTATGAAATCATACTTTCTGACTTTGGATGCAGGCAGATACATATTGATTATTTCTTTTCTCTCTTGCTCGGATATCTTTTTATTCTGATCGGAATAGCCACCGCCCTCATAATTTGCAATAAGTACCGGCATATACTGAGTTTCAGCCTTCTCCCTGTAAAAGCATCTTAAAAACTGCTCATAATCTGCCCTTACCTTATATTTAAGGTTAAAGGGATTCTTATATATCAGCCTCTCATCGTAAAAACAGGCCTGATGAGAGGGCACATTTCTATAGCAGGCGAAGTCATCGATCTTTGGATTGGAAGATACCCTGTTTCCCGTTATGCTGTCAAAGATATCGCCATAAAAGATTGTAGGAAGAGTTGTACCTTCCCGATCAATCTTTTTCCTGATGAGGTCATGTATCTTTTGGAGGACATCCTCGTCTGCAAAGGTATCTCCGCAGTTTAAAAAGAAAACATAGGAAGGGCTTTCCCCTGCTCTTAGAAGTTTTACCTCCTCCGGGCTTACGAATCCATCATTTTTAGCTCTCTCAGAAGTGATAACACTGCTCAAATGAGCCGTTGCTATATTCATGGCATGATATATGCCATTGTCGCAGCTCTCCATCAGTGTAATGGTCTTCTCCGTAGCACCACCGGCTTCTCCAAGATCATAGGAAGCCTTAAGCTTTTCTATTGAGCCGTCAGTGGACATGCCATCCTTTATGAATACTCTATAGTCCTTGAAGGTCTGCATAAGGACACTTTCAAGGGTGTCAAACAGTTTATTCCCTGCGTTATAGGATACAATTATAATTGTAAAAAATGGCTTCTTCATAACCTGTCTCCCTAGTAATATCCTCTCTCAGACAATGTGAGCGGCAAATCGTGAAACAAAAACGTCTGATATGGCAAAAGCCTTATTCCGTCATTTCCGGCGCTTCTCATATACAGTGCAAAGTACCCTATTCCGAAAAGCAACGTCAAAATCAGAGCAACCTGTTTTTTCCTGATGTCCTTCATTCTAATGATAAGATTCGGAACAAAAATTATATGTGTCACCGTAAGATAATATCCTATTCTGGAAATGATAGGTAAAAATGATCCAAACACATATAATGCCAGCGCCATGAGATTACATATAAAATAGAACTCCATTGCCCTGTCGCCTTCTATTTCCTCTTTGTAAAGCCATAGTGCAAATCCAAGAACAAGTGCACATCTTAGTATTGTCACCGGGCTTGTGCCCCCCTCAAGATACTCCGTATCTTTATAGGATGGATAAAGAAAAATCACAACCTTCAGATAGAAATTCTTTAAAACCAGACAGGAGGCCCCTGCTGCCAGCAATAGTCCATACATCCACCGCTTCCATTTAAGCTGGGCAAAGATATACAGCACCAGCACAACAAGCAGTGATTTATGGAACATGGAACCTATCAGTACCATAAGCACAAATCTTGGCCAGTCTTTTTTTATAACAAACGCTATTGAATAAAGAGCCATTGCCAGCGCCAAATAATATCTCACTGTACTAAGAGACTGAAAGTAAAGTCCCAAAAGCATGAACAGTATAAAACTCAGTGAAAACCACCGACTTTGCTCATAGATTCCTCTCATAAAAAAATAGATGGTAGCAAAGGCAAATATTGCAAATACAAGAAGATAATTCTCAAAGCCGCATAGATAATAAACGATACAGGCCAAAGCATTGAATCCAACTTCCGTGGGCACATAAGCTCTGCTGAAGGCCAGGTGCATGAATTCCACATACTTGAGGTAATCATTGCCCACATTGAGCCTTAGCGCGGATACACTAAATAAAAGGCAGAATATGATAAGACATGAAACTCTGTTTACAAGCTGCTGCCTTGTCATACCCTGTCTAAACACCGGTCCCTTATTGTACATATATGGAGTTTTTTCTTCCCGAACCAGCAGTGCAAGCAGTGTTACAACTGCTGTAAGTGACAAATAAACTGCCATATTACTGCCCCTTTACATCAATACTCTTCCCATGGCTTATGCCTTTAAACAATATTCCAAGGCTCTTTATAAGCCCGAACTCGCCGCACATCTCTTTTCTGTTCTTAAACAAGAACCTGAATCCCCAGAGCCCTGCCATTTTCCCATATAGAAAATGATACAGAACTCCCCTGTCAAAAAAGAATTTTTCGTTGTACCCTTTAAACCAGGTGGACTCTCCCTTGGTCTCATGTCCTATTACCACATCCGTCCGGTAGATAGCCAGCCCCTTCTTAAGACAGTCATGCAAAAAGAGAGAATCTTCACCGTTCATGTAGGTGGCACCACCGCCAAATAAGAGTGAATACCTGGCGCCTGTTTCCAAAAGTTTTTTCCTTCTGGCACAAATGGCATAAGCCGGATATCTTCCGTAATTGTACCAGGATACTTTGGCATAATCGGTGTTCCAGTAGGTTTCCCTTCCTTCCTGAGCCTTTACGTTAAAAAGAATCATATCCGCCTCAGGGTGTCTGTCAAATTCCTCAAGGACCGCCTTCGGATAACCGTCATCATATATGATGTCATCATCTCCAAACTGGATTATATCCGCATCTTCCCCGGAATTTTCCAAAGCTGTATTTCTCGAAAGTCCCACACCTTTGTCAAAGCTTCTGATGACCTTTATGTTCAGATCACCAATACTAAGCTCTTCAGTAACCGGCTCCCGAACCCCAAGCTTTTCTTTTGCCTCATCTGATAAGATCTGATCAACAATTACTGCATCCGTTTGGAGGTTCATTGTTTCTGCCAGTCTGACCGGATCCTTATCTACTGCAGAGACTAAAATCTGAAGCCTCTCCATCTTCATATTTTTTTACCTTTTAATCCGTAATATCTGTACAAAAATCCTTTGGAAGCCCTTGTAAGCACCATTCCCAGCACAGGGCATTCATGCTTTTTAAGCTGGGCTATAACATGCTCCGCCATGGCTCCGTTTCTTTTTCCATAGGGCACGCAGAGAATGACTCCGTCACAGGTACCGATCTTTCTATAATTATCCAAAACACTTCCGGGAACAGCCATGGGCAGAAGTTTTGTCTTTCCGCCGGCTCTGTCGCTTCCAAGGGCAGATTTAAGGCTTTCTGTGTCTTTCTCTGAAATATCTGAATTTTCGATACTATCAGCTGATATAACCACCACTTCTCCGGCACCATCTATAAGCTTGTCATAGGCCGACATAAGCTCATTTTTAAAGAAATTATCATTTCCATCGAAAAGAACTCCCAAAACAGGAATTCTGTATCTCTTTTCGCAGTCCTCAGGAGTATATACCGCATCATCGATGGCATCCAATAAAAGAAGCACAAGGATGGTTATCACCGCTCCAAAGAGAGCTCCAAAGATCATTGCCACCGTTGTTCTATCCGTATATGTATCAAGACGGGCATTCTCCATGCCAATCATTTTTATTGAATCAAAGGCTTCATTGGTATCTCCGTAGTTCTCCAAAGAGTCTACACAGGCCCTCAGAATGGCATCTGCCACGGAGCTGTCATTATTTGTAACTGTAAGCAGCATTACTCTCACGTCTGAGGGAATATCCATATTTATGGATGAAAGAAGCTCTGTCTTGGTAATAACTGCATTTTCACCTGCCAGAACCACTCCGCCGTCATCCAAAACTCTAATGCCGTCTCCGGCTAATGATTCTATGATTGGATCCAATACCGCATCCGTCGACTTTAGCTGGTTGTTCCAGGTATATGCATTATAATAGTCCACCATGGTGCCTGTTTTCTCGTTATAGGCAAAGCTTATGTAGAGACTGGCCTTGGCACTATAGGTCTTTGCGGGCCCGTAGGTCACTGTAGCCAGAGTGTATATCCCGCCGCAAAGAAGCGCTCCCAAAAGTGCTGCCAAAGGCAAAATCCATATTTTCCCCAGTAATCTGAGATAGAAGCTTCTTAGATTGACAGCTTCCTCCAGATGTCCCTTACTGCTTCTTTCCATACCATTCTCCGTAAATAAAAAGTCTTACATACTCTTTTTTGCTGTTATCTGATTCTCCTCAACCCCCTCAGTACTGTCCGGTGTGAACAGGATCTTAAGAGTCAGGAGCATCAGCTTGATATCAAGCCAGATAGAATAATTCTCAATGTAAGTCAGGTCAAGCTTTAGCTTGTCGTAAGGAGTAGTATTATACTTGCCGTAAACCTGAGCATATCCTGCCAGGCCTGCCTTAACCTTCATTCTGAAGGCAAACTCCGGCATTTCTTCAAGATACTGCTCGATTATCTCGGGTCTTTCCGGTCTCGGACCAATAAAGGTCATGTCTCCCATAAGAATGTTAAAGAGCTGTGGAAGCTCGTCAATTCTGAATTTTCTGATGAATTTGCCTATAGGGGTTATTCTGGAATCATTTTTGGAAGCAAGTCTCGCAACGCCGTCTTTTTCAGCATCAACACGCATGCTCCTGAATTTCATAATCTTAAACTGCTTTCTACCTATGGTGCATCTAACCTGTTTGTACAATACAGGGCCATGGTCATAAAGTTTTATGACAATAGCAGTAATAAGCATTACCGGAGATGCCATGATGATAAGCAAAAGAGAAAAAACTATATCTATAAGCCTCTTGATGGCTCTCTTTTCTATCTTAATGGCATATTCCCTTACCAAAAGAACCGGAGTGTCAAAAAGATGCAGTTCTGAGGCACCTTTTAAAAGAACATCTGTTATCTTAGGCATTACATAAATCCTGATATTCCTGCCATAACAATATTTTACAAGGCCGTTTCTGAAC
>JAEEGL016555191.1_pt1 | contig 11642 bp, 4 predicted proteins | sample 9134231 | NCBI WGS metagenome assembly JAEEGL01 (sample SAMN16246548, study PRJNA631951) | gut metagenome | biome: gut microbiome; feature: rumen; material: fiber-attached | host: Bos | place: Iran: Karaj | collected 2018-10 | reverse complement strand
GTCCCACCATGTTCCCCACTCATCGACGAGCAGTTTCACCTGCCCTTTTGCATCATAGCGGTCCATGATCTCCACATGCTTGTCGAGGACTTCCTTCAGGCCAGTCGAGCATTTAGCCACAGCCCAGTAATACTGGTTCTCATCGAAGTTTGTGGCACTTCCTTTCGAGCCTTCCCATGTGTAGCAAGTGTAGTAGTGAAGCGAAAGTCCCTTCATCTGAGTTCCGATCTGCTTCATAGCCACCTCGGTCCAGTTATAATCATAGTCGGTTGCTCCGCTGGCGATTTTGAACAGTTTGTTTCCGCTATACTCACGGCAATAGGTGGCATAGCGGCGGTAGAGATCGGTGTAATACTCGATGCGCATGTTGCCACCGCATCCCCAGCTCTCGTTGCCCACACCGATATACTTCACCTTCCACGGCTGCTCACGTCCGTTCTGCTTGCGGAGTTTCGCCATCGGGCCGTCTTTCGCAGTCATATACTCCACCCACTTGGCAGTCTCCTCCACGCTGCCGCTGCCCACGTTCATCGACACGTAAGGCTCACATCCGAGCAGCTCACAGAGATTGAGGAACTCATGGGTGCCGAAGGAGTTGTCCTCCACAGTCCCTCCCCAGTTGTTGTTCACCATACGTGGGCGGTTCTCCTGCGGACCGATACCGTCCATCCAGTGGTATTCATCAGCAAAGCAGCCTCCCGGCCAGCGCATCACAGGAATCTTGATGTCGCGCAGCGCCTGCAGCACGTCGTTGCGGTAGCCCTGCGTGTTCGGGATTTTGGAGTCCTTTCCAACCCACAGACCTCCATAGATGCAGCTGCCCAAATGTTCGGCAAACTGTCCGTAGATTTCCTTGCTGATTGTAGAGCCCTCTCCGCCGGCAACACGGCTGACAGATGACTTTTTCTGGGCATTCATGCTGACCGCCAATGCCAAAGCGGCTAATAATAATCCAGATTTTTTCATGTTTTTATTTTTTTTAAATTAGTTTTTTTAGGAAGAGATAGGATATTATAAGAAATAATAGGATTTTATAAGAAATAATAGGATTTTATAGGATTATATACGATAAAACGGGGGATGATTAACTATAACAGTTATTATTGCCCAGCCATGACGACGATGACAGATACGATGTCGGAAATGTCCACCTCACCATCCTCATTGACATCGGCATCCTCGTAAATCTCTGTTTTCGCCATGGTGTTGATGACCGCCACGACATCGCTGATATTCACCACACCATCGCGGTTGACATCGCCCTTCAGTTTGGTGATGACCGCCTTCACGCGCAACTTACCGTCGGTGAGCAGCGTGCTGGTGTCCCACTCCTGTGTGTCGGAGGGACGTTCCGGAATAATTGACGTGAATCCTGATCCGGAAACGGTTCCGAGCGATGAGAAGAGTGAGAACACAGCATCGTCAGGCAACTTCTCCGTCACCTTGTCCATATTGATTTCCAGTGTGGCGTTGTTGACGATGAATGCCCCTGTAACAGCCATTCGGTTGTTTTTCGGTGTTGTGCCGTCATAGGCAATCGGGAAGCAAGCAATTCCACCCGAGCTGATGGTCAACCCCGCGTTCAGGTTGAGCCTGTTGACGATGGAGACCAGCGTGTCGCCTGCAAACACGGTACCTCCCTTGTTGACCGTGACTTTTGAATTGATTTTTCCTTTCCCTCCGAGAGTGGCACCGTCGCGCACATAGAAGATGCCTCCGTTGGTGTGTGTGCCGTTGACGAAGAGGCGTCCGCCCTCCACGTAGGTAGGCCCCGAATAGATGTTGTTTCCGGTTAGCCTCCAGTCACCGCTTCCCTCCTTGTAGATGGTGGTCGTTCCGTTGTATTTTGAGTTGGTGGAGCTGGCACAGTCGTCGATGATGCCGGCAAACGTCTCGTCGGTGTTGGCACCTCCCACCCTCCAGGTCATCTGATGTCCGGCTGTGTTCTTGCTGCTGCCGGAGAGGTAGGTACCTGCCACTCCGCTCAGTCCGCCGATATGGAGGTCTCCGTTGGTCTTCCAATAGACCATGCGGATGGTTCCCTTCAACTGCACCACCCCGTTGGGAATGCCGTTGTTCTCGAGCATTAATTGCGCGTCGCTTCCAGTGCCATTGGCTATCAGGCGTCCGTAGAAATTGGAGAAGTCTCCCTGGAAATACTCGCGGAGCCAGTTGGTCCGGAATTCCACGGTTCCCGCTCCGGAGAATGCACTCTTGATATAGCAGTTGCGGTATGGCTGGAACACCGATGTTGTCCCTTCCATCACCTCAATCGGGAAATAATAGGTGGTGTAGTTGTCGTTGGCATCGTTTGTGACAAGACTACCTCCAGCAAGCACCATCTTCGACGACACGTTTTGTCCGTTTCCGAGAAAGAGTTTCTTATCTTCAATATTGCGAAGGAAAGCCAATTTTAATGTTCCGCTCTTCACGATGGTCGCACCGTCGTAGGCAAAGAAATCGGGAGAAGAAGGCTGGAATGTACCCGCACCTCCTATGGTGAAATCTCCAGTTCCCTCCAGTTTGCCGTTCATTGTGACGGTGGCAGCAGAATTCTTCACGTCGAACTCGGTGCTTGCATAAAGGTCGGCGCTGCGGTTTGTGGATGTAGAGCCGCCCGTATAGTTCCAAGTTCCTCCGTCCCAGATCCAGTTCTGTCCGAATTCCGAAGATGCTCCGATGGCACTGTTCACATCGCCGTCTTTGAGCGAGTTGAACTCAAACACTCCTCCATGGAGCACGGTCGCCCCCTTGTAGCTGTTCGCGATATTGACGGTGAGCGTACCCTCTCCAGCCTTGTTGAGCGAGCCGTCGCCGGCAATCTGCCCCTCTCCAGAGAATGTGATGTCGGCAGCTGAGTTCACGACCGTGGCAGCAGGGCTTACCATCGTGCTGAGATTCACTGTGGTGTTTTCTTCGTTGTTGAACAGCACTTTTCCACCGTCGGTGAAAAGCTGTTCAGCCTCTATCCAGTTAGGGGTGTCGAAATCCCATAAGCCTTCGGTGACCGCCCAGACGAAATCCGGCTCAAACGCATTGACATCCACCATCTCCGCCTGCTTGGGCTGTGTCTTCACGGTGACAGCGGAGGTATAATCGGAGGACTCGTCCCCTTTGAAAGCCTTGATTCTTAACTGATAAACACCGGCAGGCTCCAAGCCGTCAATGGTATACGATTCCGTGCCGGCATCCAATCTGGCAATTTCCGTCCATTCGTCGTCGATTTGCTGCTCGATGACGAATCCTTCTTCGTCCTCGGTGAAGTCATACCATTTCATGCTGATGCTATGGTCAGTAACAGCCGATGAAGCGAACTGCTGTGGAACACGCAGGTAGAAGGGACGGTTTTCCTTTGTCAGTCCGTTGATATAGTTCTCGATATTGGCATAGCCGTTGTCGGCGATGGCCATGGCATCGTTCACCGCGGGGTCAGTGCCGTTGGCGTTCTCCCATTCATCGGGCATACCGTCGCGGTCGGTATCGACAGGCTTTGTGAACGACTTAAGTGCCCAAGCCGTAGGTGCTCCGACTGAAAGCTGAGCCTCGGAGGAAATGATAGCCCCTTCTTTACCGAACGAGCGGCACTGATGCACCATCAGGCAGTCGGCGAGATCGCGGTAAGGGAGCGACGCCCCCACGTCGGGGAGCAGAGAGTCGATGAGCTGACTGGCATTCCATGTCGGCAGCTGCGGATAATTATACGGACGAGCAGCAAAAGTAGGTCCGCCTCCGTATTCACTGTGTGGAATCTCATAGGGGTTGAATTTCCCGTCGGCATTGCGGTCCTGCCAGTTGTCGTCGGCATAGATGCTGAAGTCGCTGTTGCCGCTGGTGATAGCATTGCCTCCACCCGCCGGTCCGTTGATGAAAAGATTGTTCGTCACATTCACCCACGACTTGCCTTGAGAGTCGCCTCCCATCAGATAGCAGCCATCCTTCCAGTTATAGACGATGCAGTTCACATACTGGCTCGTACCCTTCACCTTGTTGTTACGCGTGCTGTTGTCGCAGTAGAAATTTCGGTAGAGGGTGATGGAGTCCGACTGAATCAGTCCTCCGGCAGAGTGAGTCAACAGTCCCTGGCCCACCACACAGTTAGACAGCGTGATATGAGAGGGAGCGGTTCCCTTGTTGTCCCAGTTGATGGAGAATGTCTCGTCGAGTCCCCATGCAAATGAGCAATGGTCGAAAATCATGTTCGTTCCATTCGCCACACCAGCGCAGTCCTTGCCAGATGTTCCGCCTTTTCCCATGCGGAATTTCATGTACCGCACGATGATGTTGTTGGCGGCAGAGAAGGACACTCCGTCGCCATAGACCACGACCCCCTCTCCCGGCGCTGTCTGACCAGCCACATAGAGATTTGCAGCGAAATTAATGCGAGATGAAATATTAATTACTCCCGACACATCGAACACGACAATCCGGTTAGGTTTGCTGACAGCATCACGCAGGGATCCGGAGCCGCTGTCGTTGAGGTTCGTCACATGATACACGCTGCCGTAGCGGCCGCCCACGGCATAACGTCCCCACCCCACAGCACCCGGGAAAGCGAGCTGCTGAGCTGATGCAGGACTCAGAGACAGCAGCATCAAAACGGAAGATAATAACAAATGCTTCATTATTCGTTGTTTGTTTAGTTACGGAAATTACGGTGATTACGAATTTTCTGGAGATTACGGATTTCCCCTGATTTTCAAGTATTTCCGGGGATTACGGATTATCCAGAGATTACGGACTATCAGGAGACTCCGGAATATCAGAAGATTCTTAATATCCTAACGGATAAATCGGTGTTCGGTTAGGGAGTTCGGGTGTTGGCTGGATGGTGTCCTTGCCCACCTCGTTGACTTTGAAGTTGTCGAAATAAGGGGTAGATGCTTTTTGCGAGTCCACGTCGGCAAGAAGTCCCGCCATGCCATGGTGGTAGAGGAAATCCTCCGCCTCTATCACTTTTTTCCCGTCGATGAGTCCTGTGATTTTGGAGTTCTCAAAGCGGATTGTAAGCTTGTGCCACTCCGTCGGATTGAAATCCGTCAGCAACGACTCCGCAAGCACTTTCTCTCCTCCCTCGCTGTCGTCCTGGAGTTCGTTGATGAGAGCCTGCTGCTCTGCATCGCCCTCCACCTTTTTCTTATCCACCTTGCCTCTGACGACCACGATCTTACATTTACACAGATTGTCGATCATGAAATAATAGCCTTTCGGAATATAGCCCCATCCATAGCCAAAATGATTGAGCCGTCCCATCACCGCAGCCGCATCACCAGGATTAAGTTTCACATCTGCACTCACCTCATAATCAGACCATTCCTCGTCGCCGATGATGGTGTAGTGCTTCCATTCGGGTGCCCAGCTGATGGTGGGCAGGGGAGTCATCTGCCTCAGGCACTTGCCGTGACGTTCGGGCGCCTCGGTGATTTCGAACGCCCCGGCGATATCAGCGAAATAATGCGGAAGATATCCCCATTGCTCCGGCTGGTCGTATTGGTCGAAGGTATCGTAATATGGAAAGGGGAAAGGCTGCGACGGTGGAGCCGAATAGGTGGCTTTGCGCTGTCCCTTCATTGTGGAAAGAGAATAGACCGTGTTGGGCTCCACTTCGAGCACAAACTTCTTTCCATCAGTGGTGATTTCACTCTGCTTAATGAACTGCTCCTCCTCGTTGCTCTTCCACACACACAGCGTCTCGTCGGAAAGTCCCTTGAGTTTGAATTCAAGCTGCTGTGCGGCTTTGGCACCTTTGGTCTCGATGATGATACTGTAGTTGTTGTCGGGTGCTTTCATTGTGACCATCGATCCGCCTTCAGCAAGCAGCTTGCAGCCTTCCGGCATATACTGCCATCCGATTTTTGTGAACTGACCATAGTGGGCATACCCCCAAATCGCCTCACGCACTCGGTAATGTCCGCTCCAAGGCTCATAGGCATGCACGATGGGAGGGTCTTCGGCGTATGGTTCCAAAGGATAAATGGCGCCGATGTCGTACCAGTTGACTATTTTCGTCACCCCACTGTTGATATAGTTCTTGTTGAAGCACTCCACGAGGCTGATAAGACAGTCAAAGCCTTTCTTATACACGTGGTCCTCCGTGTTCCAGATAGGTTTTCCGAGTTGTTCTGCTATTTTCTGATTCTCCTCTGACACGGGCTCCACCTCATTGAACACATGTCCTCCGATGATATCGACAGAAATCTGGAGGTCCTTGTCGGTGAGCAAGTCCTTCACGAAATTGAGTTTGCCCTTATACCAATTGTCGAAGGCATGAATCTGCACATACTCAAATCCGTTGTCGTTGAGGGTTTTCCGCAGCATCTTCGCAAACTCATAGCTGTCGCCTTTCTCGTTTCGGCAGCCGATGGCAGTCATCTTCAGTCCATGATAATCTCGCAAGCCCTGCAGCCACGACACATAGTAGTCTGCAGCGTCCTGACTCCAGAATTCTCCGTCGCCCACCCATCCGGGCGCGCTCCATGCTGCTCCGTCGAGGGCAAGTTCCCTGTTTCTCTGCTTCGCCTCCTTCATCACCCACCATGTGTAGCCCCTCTGATAATTGAGGTCGTCGCGTGAATGCATGTGAGACGGCATGGAACCTTGCGTGGAATTACCGTCTCCCGGCACCTCCACGAGCAAAGTGCTGACCGACGCCCCGAACATCGGTTTATACACGAGGTCGAGGATTTCAGTCCGCTGCGGTTCAGGATAGTCCTTCAGGAGGACAGACGTCCCGCCGCCTCCGTTCACCAATCCTATACCGTCGAACCGTTTTCCCGCTTTCTTAGCATTGAGTTCAAATTTCTGTATCGTCTCTGTCTGCGCAGAGACCACCAAAGGCATGAGGCACGCAAAAATTGAAATCAGTAGTCTGTTCATTGTTATTTAGAGAGTTAGAGAGTGAATTACAAGAATTTTAAGTTTTAAATGACAAATATAGCAAAAAAAAATGAGACAACTGCCTCATTTTTCTATTTTTTATGTTAACATTCTCATTTTATGTAAAAAAACAAGCGTAATTGAATTCTTACGTGGGCACACCAGAATGTGCTTAACCGAAAAAAGATTTAAATCATAGTGTAAAAATGAAACTTTATTTGTAACTTTGTGACAATAATCATATTTATCACCACACGAAATCCCGAATAACCAAAATGACTGATAAACATGAGTAAGAGATTCATCATCACATCACTATTCGCCGTCATCGCACTAACGCTGACAGCACAGGAAAAACTTATCCGTGTGGACAGCGAATCTATAGTCTGGCGGAAGAAGAACCGTCAAGTTAGAATGTTCGACCAGGAGAAAGCTCGTCTGCTGATTCCGCAAAATGCCGAGTTTGGTGTGGAATGTATTCCATCGTTCTCACCAGAGTGGGCGCTCACCTACGATTCCGCAGCCCATGCGCTTGTCTATAAACAGGCTGAGAAAAGCATCTGGTACTCCACATACGATGCTATGTACAAGAAGAAAAGCAAGACTAAGAATGGCAGAACAATAGCCAAACGGAAAATGCGAAAAAAACCGAAAGACTACGTGGCTACAGATGTCAAAACCTACTCACTAACCATCACTCCAGAGCAACTGCAGATGCTGAAGGCGATATGGAAGAACGTTGTCGGCACAGCTGAGGATGGAACAGACAATACACTTGACGGCACAAAGTGGGAGTATTTCACCGATGGCAAGCGGGCGAAAACCAAAAGCGAAAAGAATAGGCTCGTCATATTCACCAATGAACTACAAAAAGCCGTCAAGACTGGTGACTCAGACCTGAAAGACCGTCTTATTGATAACGAATTCCAAAGAGTCGTTTCTAATCTGGATATTATGCCGACACTATCATTTTAATCTAAATCAGGAACTAAAATATAAGTTATTTTCCGAAATAACTGTAATGATTGTTGTCGGGGTTGACCACAATTTGCTCGACGACAATCTCGGGATCAATCATGATAATCTTAAGTGTGTGGCGGCCATGCGGAATGTTTGGGAAAGAAACATCAAGCCATCGGAGATTATCAAACACCTCATCGCGACGAGGCAGTTTTTTACCTTTCCAATAACCACTCAGAGCAAGACGGTCATGAGCAGGCAATGGCTTCAACACTTTAGAACGAGCAAGGTTCTGAGGTGTGTATTCCCTGAACTCGTCGTGCAATCCCTGACGCGCATCAATAATCTGCATGGGTTGGTCATCAATCTGCACACCGATGCGTAGTCCACGTTCAGGAAAGATATCCTGAACCGGCAAAATACCAACAGCCACCTTGCCTTCGTCTGTCAGGTTTATCTCATACTCCATCGTAGCACCGCTATTCGGGGCAAGCACATTACTGCTGCCCATACATCCCTCGCCACGGCCCAGGTCGGGGAGGAACATCCACGTCGCATTGTTTCCATCAGTTTTTCGGGAAAAACCGCAAGCTGCAATAGCATATTCCTTTGTCGGCTGCTGTTCAGCCACAGCATGACTCACATCAAAACCAAGCGTCGTGGGATCGGTGTTCTTATCAGGGATAGACCATTTTGTATAACCGATATGGTTGTCCTGCATTATCTTGTTCCACTTGCCCCCTGCAATCTGATGGTAATAACCGCTTAGTTGCTTGTCGCGTGCCATCAGCTGCTGCACGAGAGGTTTGTTGCCCCTTGTGGCGGCATTGTAAATCATCGCCACACCAGCAGATGCCACAACCGGGTAATAGACTAACTGATAAAAGGCATCCTGAGCCTCTGCCGGGATTTTAGTGCGCAAGGCCTCTGCGCGGTTGGTCAGTGAGAGCCACACACTATCAGTGAAAAGCATCTCTTCACTGTTGAATATGCCCGGCACCTGCACTTCGGGTTTGCGCCAAAGATTATATTTTGAATATTTAGCAATGAGATCAGCAGTTTCCTTTGCAAATTCCTTACCAAAAGCCTTCAGTGTGAACCCTTCCAGCCACGCCTGCTCACCGCCAGCTTTCACGCATTCCGGATTCCAGGCATAGTGCATGATAAAATCAATTGGCACCTCCTTCGGTTTCAAGTCGCCCACATTGATAATCCAGATGCGGTCGATTCCCGTCTGATAAGCAAGATTGAGTTGCTCACGCAATTTAGGAATCGTGGTGGTGTTAATCCATCGGTCGTTCCATGGTCCGCCATTCATATCGATATGGTAGTAAAGCCCAAGTCCCCCTTTACGTTTTCGTTCAGTTTCACGACCAATCCGTCGGATGTAGCCCCAGTTATTGTCGCAGAGCAGCAATGTCACGTCATCGGGCACGGTGAATCCAGCGTCATAATAACGTTGCACCTCTGTAAAGATAGCCCAGAGTTGCGGCACGCCGTCCTCCTTTCCATATACTTTCCTGATAATCTGCCGTTGCCCTTTTATTACTTCTTGCAACGTCTTCATATTATCTTCGTCGTCGCCTTTGCCCATCGCCACATCACCATCGCCACGCATTCCTATTGTCACAAGGTTGTCGTATGCCTTGTTGCGCTCCATGCCATCAAGAAAGAACCTGTCCACCCTCTCTTTATTCACACTATAGTCCCATGGTCCGACGCTGTCCTTCCGTTTCAGATATTCCTTATGTGCACGCATCATCGGCTCATGGTGGGAGGTTCCCATCACGATGCCATATTCATCAGCCAGCCTCGGGCTTTCCGGGTCGTCTTCATTGAAAGCGGTCGCCCACATAGCAGGCCACAAATAGTTGGCCTTCAGCCTTAACAAGAGCTCAAACATATGGACGTACATCTTGGAGTTCAAACCTCCAAAATGCTCCGTTGCCCATTCTCCGAATGACGGCCATTCATCATTGATGAATATACCCCGATATTTCACTTTTGGCGAAGGCTGCACGAATCGTCCGTCTTTCCAAAAAATTTCATTCTGATGTGCAACAGGAATGTCAGCCCACCAGTACCATGGCGAGACACCAATACGTTCTGAAATCTCATATATACCATAAATGGTTCCGCGTTTGTCGCTGCCCGCCACAATAAGCGTGCTGTCCACCACATCTATGACGAACGACTCCCACTGTCCACGCACATTGCTCACATCGAGTTTATGCTGTTTGACCAATTTGTCGATAATGCGGCTTTTTCCTATGGTGCCTACCACGATTTGATGAATTGACAAATTCTCAACCAGTCCATTCGCCAACCGAATCTCAGACGGTGTCCCCGTCACTTTCCGCACATCATCGCCCAGGTCGTTGGCAGCACGCACAACCCCCTTCCAGTCTTGATTATCCACAATAATCGGGGCGGCCTTTCCTTCTTTGGCAATACAGAATTGCCTTTGCCCCATTCCATTCATTGCCATGACAAACAGGGCTAGACACAAAGTAAGAGTCTTTTTCATTTCATTAAAATTTCTGCAAATATATTAACAATTTCCATATCAATCATTTTCTTGTCGTTACAAATATTTATAATACAGTTACAATCAATAATCCGGAACAAAACTTTCATTATCCAAACAGTCATTTTTCTTAAATAGAGGCGAGACAAGCATTCTGGTACTCTTTAGGGTTCTTCTATAAATTAGTTTTTATTATTTCTTGGGTGCTCTATTGTGCTTCGACGCTTTACGTTTCTTAGCGGCATCTTTGTCCTTTTGCCTTGAACCATTGCTCACTATGCTTCGGCGGCTGCAAGAACAAATCTATTCGCTAATAAACTGTAAATCGTCTGAAGCTAATTTATAGAACAACCCTTTAATCTAAGGATAAAAAAAGTGTGGCGGTTCGTCGTAAAATGACGAACCGCCACACTTTTGGTTGTTGTTGAGTGGATATTATTCTAATCCGGCGATGATATTGATGACCGCCACGACATCGGAGATATCCACCACGCCGTCGTTGTTCACGTCGGCATTGCTGAATTCCGCCGTTTTTGCCATCACGTTGATGATCGCCACCACGTCGGAGATATTGGTCGCTCCGTCGTTGTTCACGTCGCCTTTCTCGCCCAGCACGGTGAGCGTGCCATTCACGTAGGTGATTTCATAGTTCGGTGCTACTGCCCCCGAAGGAATGATGTCATACACGCCCGCAGGGCTGTCTTTAGTGGCAGCACACTCTATCACGACGGGGCTGGTGAGGATGTCAACCTTCTCCTTGTTTTTCCACCCCCTATAGGTTACAGTGAACTCAGGGTTCTCCTCACCCACATTTCTGGTAAATGACTTAGCGGTGATAGTGAGAGATGCAGGGACTACAGTGAGCACACCGTTCTCACAAGTGAGGTTTGGAGAGGTGATGGTTCCTGGCTGGCAGATGATCTCATATTCGCCCACAGGGGATGTGGCCTCTGTCTCACAGATCATCTCCGGCACTCCGTTGACAGGCGCCCCAGAGACCTCGAATTCGATATTCGCCTTCGATGCTCCATAGATTTTCGTGGCATCCACGGGTTTCACGACAGGATTGCCTGTATAAGGCTTGACAGTGTGCTTACCCCAGATGGAATCCTGCTGATATGCCTCCACCAATGATTCAGGCACGAAAAGAATGACACTTCTAGGCACAGCCCCTTCAGCCGTCTCCACCATCTCGGGCGAGAGAAGAGCCATATACTTAAGTGCCGAACATCCTGTAAACGCCTTCTCGCCAATCTTTGTCACTTTTTCCGGCACATAGATG
>JAEEGL014719821.1_pt1 | contig 11642 bp, 22 predicted proteins | sample 9134231 | NCBI WGS metagenome assembly JAEEGL01 (sample SAMN16246548, study PRJNA631951) | gut metagenome | biome: gut microbiome; feature: rumen; material: fiber-attached | host: Bos | place: Iran: Karaj | collected 2018-10 | reverse complement strand
TGCGACGGCGGACTTCTACCGCCTCCTCCGCGAGATAAATGCCGGCGGCATGACCATTGCGATGGTGACGCACGACCATTCCGCCGCACTCACATCGGCAACCCACGTCTTGACGCTCGGCCCCGACGCGTCGTTCAGGAGGATTGAATGCCATGGATGAAGTGACGTTCCTTGAATACCTCTCGTATCCGTTTGTGCGGAACGCCCTTGTGGCGGGTGTGCTGATCTCCCTGTGCGCCGCGCTTCTCGGCGTCCCGCTTGTCCTCCGGCGGCTTTCGTTCATGGGCGACGGGCTTTCCCACGTGGCGTTCGGCGCAATGGCCGTGGCGGGCGTGCTGAACTTCGCCGACACGATGGCGCTCAGCCTGCCCGTGACGATCGCCGCCGCGCTCGTCCTGATGCGCTCGGGTCGCGGCGCGAAGACCGGCGGCGACGCGATGCTTGCGATGCTTTCCGTGGGCGCGATGGCGGCGGGCTACCTCGTCATGAACCTGAAGCCGTCCACGTCCAACGTCTCCGGCGACGTCTGCACCACGCTGTTCGGCTCGGTCTCGATCCTCACCCTCACCACCCTCGACATGTGGCTCTCGGTCGGACTGTCCGTTGCCGTGTGCGTCCTGTGGCTCTTCGCCTACAACCGCGTGTTCGACATGACGTTCGACGAAAGCTACGCCCGCGCGTCCGGCGCGAACACGACGCTGTTCAACACGCTCGCCGCAGTCGTCGTGGCCGTTGTGATCGTCATCTCCATGCGTCTTGTCGGGACGCTGCTCGTCTCGTCGCTGCTCGTCGTCCCGGCGATCGCGGCGATGCGCGTCGCGAAGTCGTTCCGCGCCGTGTGCGTCGTGGCGGCGGTGTTCACCGTCGTCTGCTCGCTCGCCGGCATCATGATAGCCGTCGTGGCCGGAACTCCGGTGGGCTCCACGATCGTTGCGGCGGACATCATAAGTTTCTTCTTCATGGCGATAATCGGGAGGTTCCTGAAATGAGACTAGCAGTTGTAGCGGCGGCGGCGATTCTTTCGGCGTTCGCGGCATCCGCCGCAGAGGCGGCAAATGACACGAACGCCGTGCCGAGAAAGGTCGAAAAGGACTTCACCCGGCTGTCGAAGATCGTGCGTCAGGCGCAGGTCACGAGATTCCTGGAGTCTCCCGAAAAGTACGTCGGAAAGATTGTCCAGATAAGTGGCGATTTCTACGTGGACAAGCCAAAGGACGGCGAACCTGGACGCTACGTATGCGCACCCAAGGACGCCGCCGGATGTTGCGCCATAGGCGAAGTGGAGTTCCGTCCACGCGGTGCCCCGAAATGGCCGCAGGACTTCCCGGATGAGTTTGACACCATAACCGTGAATGGAAAAGTCGAGATAACGCGTAACGGCGACGGAGCTTCGTATCCACGACTTGTGGAGGCGGACATCGTGCGTAAAAAATTAAGAAGAAGAGGAGGCTTATGAAACGACTGGCATTCAACGCAAAGCGAGTGTTCGCTGTTTCCTTTCTGGCGGCTGTTGTCGCGCTGTGCATTCTCAACGCCACGTGCGATGCGAAATCCGCATTGGAGCAGTCGGGCGGCTTGGCGGCCACGAATGACGCCGTAAAGGTGGATTTCGACTTCACGCGCATGAATTCGACCATGATGGCGACCTACACATACCGTCTCGCGGCGAATCCAAAGGAGTTCGCCGGAAAGACGTTGAGGATTTCCGGCATATTCCTTACTCGTGTTGACAAGCAAGACGGAAAGCGGTACTTCGGTTGCCTGATAGGCAATGCCGGAGGATGTTCATGTTGCGCCCCAGGAGGCGTATTGGAGTTCATGCCGAAGGATTCCTACGCCTGGCCGACGAACTTTCCGCCTATAGAAAGCCGCATCACGGTGACGGGACGCCTTGAGATGTTCAATGTCGGCTCCCCCGACCAGTCCTTCACCATCCCCCGTCTCGTCGACGCGAGCATCTCCGATTGTCGTGTCAGGCGCTAAGGTCATCGGCAGCCTTCAGAAACTAGCAGCCTTCAGAAACTATTCGTGCAAGCTGGAGATGTTCCGCGTTCACCCGTGGTAGTAGGGGGCGCTGTCCGGCGGGCGCACGTTCGTGAGGGCGCCGGTGTAGTGGCGAAGCCAGTGGTCCGCCTTCGGGTGTGCGGCGGCGGCCTTCTCGTCAAGTTCGATGCCGAGGCCGGGGCGGTCGGACGGGTACATCAGGCCGTCCGCGAAGCGCACGTCCTCGTCTATGACGTCCCGGCGCCACGGGACGTCGTCGAACAGCGTCTCGTGTATGCAGTAGCCGGGAGTGGATACGCCGAGGGCGAGGGTGACGGCGTTCGCGACGGGTCCGCTGGGGTTGTGGGCGCAGAACGGGATGTGGTGGGCGTCGCAGATGGCGGCGATCTTCTTCATTTCCGTTATGCCGCCTGCGTGCGACGAGTCGGGCTGGAGGTAGTCGCAAGCGCGAAGCTCGATGGCGTCCATGATCTGCTGCGTGGTGTAGAGGCGTTCTCCGCAGGCGATCGGCACGCGGGCGCGGGAGCGGAGGTCGGCGAGGGCGCGCATGGTGTCCGGGATGATTGGCTCCTCGACCCAGTAGGGGGAGAACTCCTCGAGGGCGGAGCAGATGCGGAGCGCGGTGGGCAGGTCGAACCGGCCATGGCACTCTATGAGGATGTCCGCCCTGCCGTCCGTGGCCGCCTTGACGGCGGCGACGCATGCCATGGCCTTTTTGAAGTCCTCCGGGGGAAGCTGGCGGTAGTTCTTGCCGAAGGGGTCCCATTTGAGCCCCCGGAACCCTCGTTCGACGGCTGCTGCGGCCTTTTCCGCGAACTCGCCGGGCTCCTTTGCGCCGGCGAACCAGCAGTTTGCGTAGCACGGCACGCCTTCGCGGCACTTGCCGCCGACGAGCTTCCAGACGGGGAGGCCGAGGGACTTGCCCTTGAGGTCCCACAGCGCCATGTCGATTGCCGACAGGGCGCTCATCAGCACGGGGCCGCCGCGCCAGTAGGCGTCGCGGTAGTTCTCGTGCCAGATCCACTCGGTGTCGAATGGGTCCTTGCCGACGAGCGCGTGCTCCAGGTCGCGCACGGCGCCGAGAAGCGCCTCTTCCTTGTATTCGAGGGTGCCCTCGCCGATGCCGGAGAGGCCCTCGTCGGTGAGCACCTTCACGAACACCCAGTTCGTGCGGTAGCAGTCTATTGCGAACGTCCTTATTCCCGTGATTTTCATTTAAAGGCTCCTTTGGCGCGAAATTATACCATGTGCGGAGCCTCTGTGTCAATTGTCAGTTGTCGTCGCGAGCGCGGGTGGAAGGGGGGCGTGCATTGTCAACGAATCGCAATTGCCGCATGAGTTTGCAGAATTTCAAATTTTCGTTTTTTACCCCTTGCCTTTTCTCCGCTTAAATGATAAACTATGTGCCCTACCCCGAAAAGGGTCTGGAGTTCGCGATACGGTCAGGAAGGGATTTCCCGCCTGACGCGTCCGGCAGAAGGGCAAAGACGCTCGTGTGTGCCGGGAGGCGCCACGGGCGTTCTTCGTTGCGGGCGACGGGTCTTCGAGGGGTGGACTGGCCGGACACTCAACTTCGGGACGGTCTGCGAGGCCGCGGCGGCAACGGGGCGATCCCGTCCGTCGGCTTCGGAGTCGTGAAAGGCCAGGAAACAGGAAACAAACCAAGGAAAGAACAAGATGCAACAGCAAAGAGTACGCATCCGCCTTCAGGCATACGACCATCGTGTGCTGGATCAGGCCGTCGGTGGGATCATCGACACGGCCCGGGGCACGGGTGCGCAGGTGGTGGGGCCGATCCCGCTGCCGACGAGGGTGGAGCGGTTCACCGTGAACCGCTCGCCGAACGTGGACAAGAAGTCCATGGACCAGTTCGAGATGCGGACGCACAAGCGTCTGCTCGACATCGTCAATCCGACCGCGAAGACGATCGAGGAGCTGAAGAAGCTCAATCTGCCTGCGGGCGTGGACATCATGATCAAGGTGTAAGGGAGATTGTGATGGAAGGATTGATAGGCAAGAAGGTGGGGATGACCCAGGTGTTCGTCGACGGCAAGCGCGTCTGCGTGACGGTGATCGAGGTCGGCCCCTGCCCGGTCGTGCAGCTGAAGACGCTTGAGAAGGACGGCTACGTGGCCGCCCAGCTCGGCTTCGGCGTCCAGAAGAAGCAGCGCCTCACGAAGGCGGTGGCCGGCCACCAGGAGAAGACCGGCGGTCTCGCCGACACGAAGGTGCGCACCCTCAAGGAGTTTGCGCTCGACGACGGCGAGGAGGTCAAGGTCGGCCAGGTGCTCACGGTGGAGAACTTCAACGGGGTCAAGTACGTTGACGTCACCGGCACCACGAAGGGCAAGGGCTTCGCCGGAGTGCTGAAGCGCTACGGCTTCGCCGGCGGCAACATGACGCACGGCGGCCACTCCAAGCGCCGCACGGGCGGCCTCGCCGCGCGCGACCTCCCCGGCTGGATCGAGAAGGGCAAGAAGATGCCCGGCCACATGGGCGACGTCACCCGCACGGCGACGAACCTCGAAGTGGTGCAGATCCGTCCCGAGGACAACGCGATCCTCGTAAAGGGTTCCGTGCCCGGCGCCCGCAACGGCACCGTGTACATCCGCAAGTCCCTCCTCAACGCGGCTCTCGCGTTCAAGGCGAAGAAGGGGGCGAAGTAAGACATGAGCACGATCAAGCAGTTCACCTCCGCGGGGGAAGCCGCGGCCGACCTCTCGGTCGATGACGGCCAGCTGGTGCTGGACAAGGGCGCCCAGGCGCTCAAGGACGCGGTCACCGCGATCCGCAACGCCATGCGCGCCGGCACGGCGTGCACGAAGAGCAAGGGCGAGGTCGCCGGCTCGAACAAGAAGCCCTGGAAGCAGAAGGGCACGGGCAACGCCCGCGCCGGCTTCCGCCAGAGCCCGGTGTGGCGCGGCGGCGGCGTGGCGCACGGCCCCAAGCCCCGCGACTACTCGCAGAAGGTCAACAAGAAGGTGATGAAGCTCGCGTTCGCGCGCGCCGTCTCCGAGAAGATCTCCGCCGGCGAGGTGCTCGTGGTCTCCGAGTTCAAGTTCGAGGCCGCGAAGACGAAGCTCATGGCGGCGTTCCTCAAGACGATCGGCGTCGAGCGCAGCGCGCTCGTGCTGACGGCCGAGGTCAACGAGAACATCGACCTGATGGTGCGCAATCTGCCCCGCGTGGATTCCGCCACTGCAGACGAGATCAACCCGTACGCGGTGCTTCTCTTCAAGAACATCGTGTGCGACAAGGCCGGCTTCGACGCCCTCATGGCCCGCGTCGCCGGGAACAAGGAGGAGAAATAATGGCACGTGACATCATAAAGCGCGTCATCCTCACCGAGAAGAGCGAGAGGCTCGCGGCGCTCAACCAGTACTTTCTCGAGGTTGACAGGGACGCCACGAAGCCGCAGATCCGCGAGGCCGTCGAGGCCCAGTTCGGCGTGCACGTGCTCGCGGTCCGCACGGTCAACATGAAGGGCGGTCTCCGCACGATCCGCGGCACGCGTCGCCAGAAGGTGGAGAGCACCTGGAAGCGCGCGATCGTCGAGGTCAAGGCGGGCGAGCGCATCGAAATGGTGTAAGGAGCGATCGAAATGGCACTCAAGACATTCAAGCCGCGTTCGCAGGGCATGCGCTTCCGCGTGGCCCCGACGTTCGAGGAGATAACAGAGAAGAGGCCCGTCAAGTCGCTGACGGTCGCCGTGCGCAAGAAGGCCGGGCGCAACAACTCCGGCAAGATCACGGTGCGCCACCGCGGAGGCGGGGCCAAGCGCCGCTACCGCATCATCGACTTCCGCCGCGTCAAGGACGGCGTGGAGGCGACGGTCACGGCGATCGGGTACGATCCCAACCGCAGCGCGAACCTCGCGCTCCTCGAATACGCAGACGGGGTCAAGGCGTACATCCTCGCCCCCGAGGGCGTCAAGGTGGGCATGAAGCTCATGAGCGGCGACAAGGCCGAGGCGACGGTTGGCAACTGCCTGCCCCTCAGCCAGATCCCGCTCGGCCTCGCGGTCCACTGCGTGGAGCTCGTCCCCGGCCAGGGCGCCAAGGTCGCCCGCTCCGCCGGCAACGACGCGCAGGTGATGGCCCGCTCCGGCGGCAAGGTGACGCTCAAGCTCGCCTCCGGCGAGGTGCGCGTCTTCGACGGCCGCTGCCGCGCCACGGTCGGCTCGGTCGGAAACAAGGACTGGGGCTCGATCAAGCTCGGCAAGGCCGGCCGCAAGCGCTACCTCGGCATACGCCCGACGGTGCGCGGCGTGGCCATGAACCCTGTGGACCACCCGATGGGCGGCGGCGAGGGCCGCACGTCCGGCGGCACGAACCCGTGCTCGCCCTGGGGCCAGCTCGCCAAGGGCGGCAAGACGCGCAAGCCTAACAAGGCTTCCAACAAGGTCATCGTCAAGCGGAGGAAGTAAAACATGTCGCGTTCTCTCAAGAAGGGGCCGTACGTGGAGGAATCCCTCCTCCGCAAGGTCGAGAAGATGAAAGCCGCGGGCAAGAAGCAGCCCATCAAGACCTGGAGCCGCCGCTCGATGGTGCTCCCGGACTTCGTGGGGCTCACGTTCGCGATCCACAACGGCAGGCAGCACCTCCAGGTGTACATCACCGAGAACATGGTCGGCCACCGTCTCGGCGAGTTCGCGCCGACGCGCACGTTCAAGTCGCACGGCTCGCTCGCGAAGAAGGAAGACAAGAGGTAAGGTCATGGAAGTGGTTGCAATAACACGCAATGCGCGCATGTCGGCGTTCAAGGGACGCCCCCTGGCGCGCGAGTGCCAGGGCCTGCCGGTGGCGGCTGCGCTCCAGGTTGTCGAGTTCTCGCCCCGCAAGGCGGCCGGCATCCTCAAGAAGACGCTGCTCAGCGCCGTGGCCAACGCAAAGAACAACAACGGCATCGACGCGGCCGACCTCAAGGTCAAGCTCTGCGTATTCGACGAGTCCGTGCGCATCCGCCGCTTTTGGCCGACCGCGCGCGGCTCCGCGCACCCGATCGCGCGCCGTCTCTGCCACTGCAAGGTAGTCCTAACGGACGACAAGGAGAGCAAATAATGGGCCAGAAAGTCAACCCCACCGGCTTTCGTCTGCCGGTGAACCGCGCATGGCGCAGCCGCTGGTTCGCCCCCAAGAGGGAGTTCGCCGCGTTCCTCGTTGAGGACCAGAAGATCCGCGAGTACGTGAAGAAGCGCTTCGCCGAGGCCGCGCTGTCGAAGATCATGATCGAGCGCTACGCCAACCGCGTGCGCGTCTCGCTCTTCAGCGCCCGCCCGGGCGTGATCATCGGCAAGAAGGGCCAGGACGTGGACCGCGTGCGCCAGGAGCTCGAGAAGATGACCAAGAAGGAGGTCTATCTCGAGATCAAGGAGGTGCGCGACGCCGACGCCGACGCCCAGCTCGTGGCCGAGAACATCGCCCAGCAGCTCGAGAAGCGCATCGCCCTCAAGCGCGCGATGAAGCGCGCCCAGAAGGTGGCGATGGACATGGGCGTCGATGGAATCAAGGTGCACGCCTCGGGCCGAATCAACGGCGCCGAGATCGCGCGCGTCGAGTGGAGCCGCGAGGGCAAGGTGCCCCTGCACACGCTCCGCGCCAACATCGACTATGGTTTCGCGGAGGCCAACACCACCGCCGGCAAGATCGGCATCAAGGTGTGGATCTGCAAGAAAGAGGACTTCCAGCCTCGCCAGAGCGCGCGCCGCGAACGCGGCGAGCGCCGCGAGCGCGGAGACCGCAAGGAAGGTAGGTAGGCCATGCCTCTGATGCCTAAGAGAGTAAAGTTCCGCAAGGTTTCCAAGGGGAACCGCGGCGGATACGCCACGTCGGGCACGGAGCTCGCGTACGGTGAGTTCGGCCTGAAGGCGCTCACCCGCGGGTTCCTCACCGCCACCCAGATCGAGGCCTGCCGCGTCGCGATCAACCGCGAGATGAAGCGCAAGGGCAAGCTCTGGATCCGCGTGTTCCCCGACAAGCCGATCACCCGCAAGCCTATCGAAGTGCGAATGGGCGGGGGCAAGGGCAACCCGGAGTTCTGGGTCGCCGTGATCCTCCCCGGCAAGGTGCTCTTCGAGATCGGCGGCGTCTCCGAGGAGGTGGCGCGCGAGTGCCTGCGCCTTGCAGCGACGAAGCTCGGAATCCACACGAAACTCATAACACGCGCTGGAGTTAAAATCTGATGAAGACGAACGAAATTAGGGAGCTCGGCGCAGATGAGCTGGCGGCGAAGATCCGCGAGGCCCGCAAGGCGCTCGCGGACCTCAGGCTGCGGCACGCGTCGAAGGTAGAAGTCGAGAAGCCCGGCAGGATGCGCCAGATGCGCCGCGACATCGCGCGGATGCTCACCATCCAGAACGAGGCCAGCAAGAAGGAGGCCAAGTAGTCATGGCTAGCGAATCAAAACGCGGCGCCCGCAAGGTGCGCAAGGGCGAGGTCGTCTCCAAGATGGGCGTGAAGAGCGTCGTCGTGCAGGTGACCTACCGCGAGCAGCACCCTGTTTACGGCAAGGTGATAATCCGCCGCAAGAAGTACCACGTGCACGACGAGGCCGACACCGCCAAGGTGGGCGACGTCGTGACGATCATGGAGACGCGTCCGCTCAGCGCGACAAAGCGCTGGCGCATAGTGGCTCCGGAGGCGAAGTGACATGATCCAGGAACTTACCAACCTAGTCGTGGCGGACAACACGGGCGCGAAGCGCGCCATGTGCTTCCGCATTCTCAAGCAGCGCAAGGAGTACGCCCATCTCGGCGACGTCATCCGCGTCGCGATCAAGGAGGCGTCCCCCACGGGGTCCATCCGCAAGGGCCAGGTGGCCACGGCGGTGATCATCCGCACCGGCGCGCCGATCGCCCGCGAGGACGGCCAGAGGCTGCACTTCGATCAGAACGCCTGCGTGCTGGTCGATTCGAAGCTCAACCCCATCGGGTCCCGCGTGTTCGGGCCGGTGCCCCGCGAGCTGCGCGAGAAGAACTACATGAAAATCCTGTCCATGGCCCCGGAAGTGGTCTAAGAGGAGCGAAGTCATGAGTATCGCACGTATTCGCAAGGGCGACACGGTCGTAATGATATCCGGCAACGACGCCGGCCGCACAGGCACCGTCAAGGCGGTGTTCCCCAAGAAGGGCACGGCCATCGTCGAAGGCCTCAACAAGCACAAGAAGGCCGTTCGCCGCACCGAGCGCACGCAGGGTGGCCTCGTGGAGATGGAGTTTCCGATTCCTCTCTGCAGGCTCATGCCCTGGGACGCCGAGGCCAAGAAGGGCAGCCGCGTGGCCACCGCCGAGAAGGACGGAAAGAAGGCCCGCAGGCTCAAGGCCTCCGGAAAGGTCATCTGAGGAGCATCACCATGGCGAACCTTAAAGAAGATTACAAGTCGCGCATAATCCCCGAGCTCGAGAAGAAGCTCGGCACGACCAACAGGATGCTGGTGCCGCGTCTGCTGAAGATCGTCCTGAACATGGGCTTCGGCATCGTCTCAAAGGACGAGCAGAAGGGCCTGGCGGACGACCTGGCGGCCATCACCGGCCAGAAGCCCATGCTCTGCCGGGCGAAGAAGTCCATCTCGAACTTCAAGCTGCGCGAGGGCATGGTCATCGGCGCGAAGGTGACGCTTCGCGGAGACCGCATGTGGGACTTCTGCGAGCGCCTCATCGGCGCCGCGCTGCCCCGCATCCGCGACTTCCGCGGCATCCCCAACCGCGGCTTCGACGGCCGCGGCAACTACACGCTGGGCCTCAAGGACCACTCGATCTTCCCGGAGATCGTCGAGGCCTCCGGCCCCAACTCCGGCATGGACGTGACGTTCGTCACGACAGCCAAGGACGACAACGCGGCCCGCGAGCTCCTCGTCGCTCTCGGAATGCCTTTCGCTGGAAGGAACTAAGCAATGGCCAAGAAATGTCTGATGGAAAAGGCTAACCGCAAGCCGAAGTTCGGCGTGCGCGCCTACAACCGCTGCAAGCTCTGCGGCCGCCGCCACGCCTACATGCGCAAGTTCGGCGTCTGCCGTCTCTGCTTCCGCGAGCTGGCCGTCAACGGCCTCATCCCCGGCGTGACGAAGGCCTCGTGGTAACGGAAAGGAACACAAGAAATGATCACTGATCCCATTTCCGACATGCTGGTCTCGATCCGCAACGGCCTCAAGGCCCGCCTCGTGCAGGTCGCCGTGCCGGCGTCGAACATCAAGAGCGAGATCGCCAGGGTCATGAAGGCCGCCGGATACATCCAGGACGCCTTCACGACCGAAGGCTTCCCAAGGAAGCTCGTGATAACGCTGAAGTACTCCGACAGGGCCGAGCCCGCGATCCGCGGCCTCCGCCGCCAGTCGAAGCCGGGCCTCCGCAAATTCGTCTCCTGCGCCGACATCCCGGCCGTCCTCGACGGCATGGGCCTCGCCGTGCTCTCCACGTCCAAGGGCGTGATGAGCGGCGTCGACGCCAGGAAGCAGAGGGTCGGGGGCGAACTCATCTGCACCGTTTGGTAAGGAGCCAGAACAATGTCTCGTATCGGTAAAGAACCAGTGGTCCTCCCGGCCGGCGTCACCGCGACGGTCGAGGGCCAGAAGGTCACAGTCAAGGGCAAGCTCGGAGAGCTCGCCTATGAAATGCACGCGGGCATCACAGCCGAGGTCAAGGACGGCAGGATCGTCGTCTCATGCGACAACGACAAGACCCACGGCAACTTCCACGGCCTCGCGCGCGCCCTGATCAACAACAACGTCAAGGGCGTGTCCGAGGGATACGTCAAGAAGCTCACGATCGAGGGCACCGGCTTCAAGGCCGTTCTGCAGGGCTCCACGCTCGCGCTCTCGCTCGGCTTCGCCTCCCCCAAGCTCTTCGCCGTTCCGGCGGACCTCAAGGTGACCGTCGAGAACGACGGCCTGCTCGTGACGGTCACCGGCATCGACAAGGCCAAGGTCGGCGAGGCGGCGGCCCGCATCCGCAGCTTCTATCCCGCCGAGCCCTACAAGGGCAAGGGCATCAAGTACGAGGGCGAGCACATTCGCCGTAAACAGGGCAAGAAGGTGGCCTAGTCTGAAGGCTGCCTGATTCGGAGAAATCATAGATGAGTTTCAACCGTAAAGACCAGCGCGCGAAGCGCCATCTTCGCCTTCGCCAGCGCGTAGTGGGCACGGCCGAGAAGCCGAGGATGTCCATCTGTGTCACGAACAAGCACATGTACGTGCAGTTCATCGACGACGCGGCGGGCCGCACGCTCGCCTCCGCCAGCTCGATCAAGGAGACGAAGTGCAACGTCGAGGTCGCAAAGGCCCTCGGCGCGAGCGCCGCCGAGGCCGCGAAGGCCAAGGGCATCTCCCGCGTGGTGGTGGACCGCGGCGGCTTCAAGTACACCGGCCGCGTTGCCGCCATCGTCGAGACCGCCGTGGCGAACGGACTTTCCATAAGCGACAAAGCCGCCAAGGAGGCTGAATAATGGCGATGAACCGTGACAAGCGCCGCAACGAGTCCGGCGCCAACGACGACCTCGACGAGCGCGTCGTTTTCGTGAACCGCTGCGCGAAGACCGTCAAGGGCGGCCGCCGCATGTCCTTCTCCGCCGTCGTCGTGGTCGGCGACCACGAGGGCAAGGTGGGCGTGGGGTTCGGCAAGGCCAACGAGGTCTCCGACGCCATCC
>JAEEGL011644082.1_pt1 | contig 11642 bp, 8 predicted proteins | sample 9134231 | NCBI WGS metagenome assembly JAEEGL01 (sample SAMN16246548, study PRJNA631951) | gut metagenome | biome: gut microbiome; feature: rumen; material: fiber-attached | host: Bos | place: Iran: Karaj | collected 2018-10 | reverse complement strand
TGGATGACGCTTCGACGGTACAGGGGTTTGCCGGAGCGGATACCAAGCTGATCGAATTCGAGATAAAGGACGCCAATACGCTGATCCTGAAGACGGATCTGTGCATGTCCATGGCGGGAGAGAAATTCGAGAAGATCTTATCTCACTAGAATGAAATGAAGGATCATCAGACGATGATCCTTTTTCTTGGTTCATTACAAAAGCAAAACCGCTTATTTGCATAAACGAGTTTGTGTTATGATAAAAATGATGATTTGTAAGAACTGCGGGGGAGAATTCCCCGACACACTGGCAAAGTGTCCATACTGCGGCACCATGAACAAGAAGGGCGCCTACCGGGATTTCAGAAGAAAAGTATCGGCTGTCATTGACAGACTTTTGAACCTGAAGGAAGAATCCTACAATTCCGTATCCAGGATGATCTTCCTGTCGATCCTGAGATCCCTGATCCTGATCGCGGTATGCATCCTGCTGGCCTTTGTCGCATCCCGTTTCTACAATGTCAACTACTACAACGACGCCCGTTACGACAGGGAACGTATGGAAGACATCGAATGGGAGAACGAAAACATCCAGAAACTGAACGAAGCCTACGAAAAACACGATTATGAAACGATCCGCAAGCTTTACTATGAAAACAGTTCCATCGTTTCACATTGGGAACATTACGCTTCCTTCAGTCTGCTGGAAGAATACGATAAACTCATCAGTAAGGACAGTTTCAGCAAATACGACATGACCAATGTCATGTATTTTCTCTATTATCCAGGTTATTACAGCCGTACGGAGGCACTTTCGGAAGCCGAACTGGAAGAATACATGGAAAACAGAAACAAGCTGATTGAAAAATTGGAGAAGGAAGGCTATCCGGAAGAAAAGCTGCAGGAAATCTATGAGACATATGCGGATTCCTACGGATATGTTTCTCTTTCGGATATCGAAGATGCTCTGCAGGAGGTGAAGAATGGTTAACTGTAAGAACTGCGGTGCACCTCTGAGCCTGGAAGATGCCGTATGTCCGCATTGCGGAACGCCGAATCCGGAAGCTCAGGAACATCTCCGCAAACTGGCACAGCTGGACAAGGAATTCAACAAGACCAAAAAAGAAGTCGTACAGGAAGTCAGCAAGACCAGGAAGGGCTACAACCTTCTGATCATCCTTGTCATGCTCCTATTGGCCAATCTGGCACTGTTCATCATGAATACGGCTTCCTATGAGATCGCCGAGAGCATCACCGCCAAGTCCGTCGATATCGACGAGATCAAGGCAAACATGAACGAATATCTAGAAAACAGGGAATATACGAAGTTCGTGACGTACTACGACCGTTTTGAAATACGCTACAGGGATTTCGAAGAGTATTATCCGGTCTATTATGCCGCCTACAACTACGAAAGCGTCATGAAGAGTCTAAGCAACTACCTTTACGAGAAAGACAGCTATACCGATCAGCTGGTCAAAACCTGCCAGTATATCGTCGACTACGAAGACGACTATACCCGTCAGCTGAAGAGGGATATATCCGATTTCACCAGAAAGCATCTTACAGCAATCAATGATGAGTTTGAACTCTATATCAAGACTCATCTGAAGCTTACCGATGAGGATATCGCCACGATCAAGGACCTGAGCAGCTCCCAGCTGCTGATCCTGGTCAGCGGGAGGATGAACAATGAAGAGTAGATGGACAAGAATCGCAAGAGTTCTGATCGTTTTCTTCCTGATGATTCTTTTCATGAACGCCATGGCTCTTTTCGTCAACATCAAAAGAGACGTCAACTACGTCAACAGGGCATATGGGCTTTCTACACTGGACGACTGTTTCAACGAAGGACAGTATCAGCAGCTTTACGAATACACCGTTAAGAACGAGTTTTCCAACGAACCGATCGAGGTAGACATCTCACAATACGAGGCCTTCGGACGCTACTGGCACGCCTACAGCATGGCCAGGATCTATCCGGACAACGGGGAATACCTCAGACAGATGGAAATCGAGAAGGCTTCCATCACCTGGAGCAAGATCCTGAACGTCATCGATACCCTGGAACAGGAAATGAAATAAGAGAAGAAAAACTTCTCTTTTCTTATATATTTATAGAAGAATTCTTACAGACAATCTATAAAAACGAATAAAAAACCTAAATTAGTTTTAAATTAGACTGATTCTTATAATAAAAATGATTTAAGATTCATGCGAAGGAATAGGAGGAAGAAAACAGGAATATCAACTATTTAAAATAAATGATAAATTATTGATAAGTCTACAATTTTATTAGATAATTATTAATGGATGATTATGTCCTCTTTTTGACGAGTAATCATTATAAGTAGTATGGATGAGAAAGATATAAAAAGGCTGAAGCGAATCGAACTACTGGAAATACTCTATGAACAGCAGAAACAGTTGGAGCAGTTGCAGAAAGAAAATCTGATGCTGAAGAAAGCCTATCATCAAAAACAGATCGTAATGCAGCAGGTGGGATCGATCGCCAATGCTTCTTTAGCTCTGACCGATATCTTTGAAGAAGCGCAGAAGGCTGCCGATATTTATCTGGAAAGCATCAAGTCGATTTATGAAAAGGCAACGGAAGGAAAAGGGATTCCGGATCTAAGTATCCCGGATAAACTCATCACTACGCAGAAAGGCAAACATTCAAGCAAAGCAAATGAGCAGATTACCCTCAAGCGAAGAACTAGGCAGAGCGTTAGCGAACGAAAGATACAGAATCAACTTTAATAAGGCATTGCGTTCTACTGTCTATGCTTTGATTACGGTCTCTGCGGTTGCCGTACTGGTTGCCGTACTGCTGCTGCCGGTGTTAAGGATCTATGGAACATCCATGACGCCGACACTGGATGAAGGAAATTACGTCGTATCCGTGAAAGGTTCCGATTTCGAAACCGGTGATGTCGTAGCCTTCTACTACAACAACAAAATCCTGGTCAAACGCGTCATTGCGAAAAGCGGTGACTGGGTGGATATCGATACCAACGGAAACGTCTATGTCAACAATGTGCTTCTGGACGAGCCGTATGTAACAGAAAAGGCCTTCGGCGACTGTAACATCGCCCTCCCGTATCAGGTACCTGAAAGTCGGGTATTCGTGATGGGAGATCACCGAAGCGTATCCGTCGATTCGAGAAATACAGCCATAGGCTGCGTAGCCGACGAACAGATCGTCGGAAAGATCATATTCAGAGTCTGGCCTTTGACCGGATTTGGATCAGTAAGATAGAAAAAAGTGAGAAACAACTATGAAATGGGAAAGGATCTTGAACAGTTCAAGAAAGAAGAAATTATTCATTATTGCAGCTGTATTTGTCGCATTCTTTACGATTTATTCGTTAGTATTGCCGGCAGTCACGCTGGATAACGATACGGCTAGTGATGAGCCGGGTCTTAATACTGATACCATCTCCCAGGAAGAAACAAACATATACAATACTGTCTATGATCCTTTTAGTATTGAACAAGAAAAAGAAAATGAATTGAAACAGGCAGAAGATACGATTTTCTTCTATTATGAATCAGAAGAAATCAAGGTAACGGTAGAAGCGCCGAAAGATGCCTTCCCTGAAGGTACGGAAATGGTGGTAACGCCAATCGCCGAAGAAGAAGTTCTGGATGCCGTTACCAATACGATAGAAAAAGTCAAGAAGGTACAGGCTGTAGATATTACCTTCTACTATAACGGGGAAGAGATTGAACCGCTGAAGCCAATTAAAGTATCTCTGGTATCTGAAGTCATCAAGGAAGCGAAGGATCTCCAGATCGTTCATATTGATGACGAGGGTACAGGTACATTGGTGGAACAGGCTGATGTCGAGACAGAAGAAGATGAAGTCGTATTCGAATCGAAGGATTTCTCTGCTTATGTAGTCGTTGAAACCGAAATCGAAACAACGGTCATTACCGCTGACGGTGAAGAATACAACATCACTGTTTCTTATGATGAGAATGCGATGATTCCTGAAGGTGCTCATCTGGAAGCGGAAGAAATACTTCCGGAAGACGAGAGATATCAGGAATACTATGATACATTGACAGATCTTTTAGAGTCTGAACTGAATTATGTCAGACTTTTCGACATTTCCATCATGAATGGGGAAGAAAAGGTACAGCCTAAAGTCGAGGTCAATGTAAAGATTGAACTGGATGACCTTACTTCTGAAGAAGAGAGCCTGAAGGCGGTACATATCTCTGATGAAGGAGAAACGGAAGTACTTAAAGAAGTCAAGCTTAACGAAGAAACCGCAAAAGATACAGAGGAAACCACGAAATCGGTTGAATTTGATGCGAAAGGGTTCTCTGTATATGCAATCGTTGGAACTGAAGAAGATGATCCATCCAATACCAATTCGGTACTCTTTACATTCTGGTATGGAGCAGAAGGCCATTTAACCGTATACACTTTTAATAACGAAGCAGGCGAAAGTGTAAACTCTGTATATGTTACTTCATCTGAGCATATGGTTAATCCTGGTCTTCCGGGTTATTCGGGCGATAGCAGCTCTGTTGCGCAAGCGTTCATAGGATGGTGCTATGCAAAATATGGTGAAGGTGAAGCGACACCTACATTAAAAAAGGGCATTGATAATAATCCAATAGCATACGATTTTTCTAAAACGTTAGATGAAAACCTTGCTGTATTCGCTGAAGCATTAGGGTATGAGGATGTTGATGCTTTTATCAGCGGAGAAGGAATTGAACAAGACAGCAATGGATCTTATCAGATTCCGTTAATTGGTACATATAATAATGCAGTATATGTTTATTACTATTCGCAGAGTTCAGCTCAGATAAAAGATACAGATGATCAAACAGATGATCAACCTGAAGTATATGATATTCACGCAGTTAATCTGATTCCGGAAAACGGAAAAGAATTATTGATTAACTCCGAAGGGAAGGAAACAGTTGGTTATGTACCCGATAGTTCCCAGCAAGCCTTTTTAGGATGGTCAACATACACCCCTAAGCAACAAAGGGGTCTCATAAGCGAAGAAACCAGCATGAAAGACTTGGTTCTTTATCATGACGACCATACTGAGGATGTTAACTATTATGGAAAGGTCATTAGTTATTTAGAACAAGGCGATGATGGAAATGTTCAGAACGACACGGCACAAGACAGCGTGATCAACCTTTATCCTGTCGTTGCTGATGTTTTCTGGGTAACTTACGACAAGAACGACTGGATTTATACATATGACACCTCAGATGGAGCATATGTAGTGAAAGAAGCAGTACCGAACGAATATGGCCAAGGTATGTATAATCTAGTAGATGGAATATATGTTTATACATATGGTTCTGGCAATTGGGATGTAACATTTACCTATGCTGGAACTCAGCAAGGCAATTACAGCCGTTCTGGTTCTGGTGCGGATTATGTTGCACCGGTATATGTACTGGAGGGAGAGAGTCTTAATTCAAGTGATAATAACGGTTTCCCTGATCCTGAACCTAGCTGGGATGGTTATGAGTTTGCAGGCTGGTTTGCTGATGAAGCGCTAACTGTACAATTCAGTGCAGATACAATTATCAGCAGTGTATATACTTTATATAATGGTGGTAATGAAGACGATCATTCTTTAACTTTGTATGCTAAATGGAGGCCAAAAACAACGACTTATACTGTCTCGATTTGGCTTGAAAACGCAGATGATGATGATTATTCATTTGTAACAAGTTATATACTTACCGGTGAAACAAAAGGTACTACTAATGCAAGAAATTTCATTACTAATGGTGGTGCTTATTATAGAAGATCGGATGATGGAACCATTTCTCAAGCAGGCTCTTTTGCAGACAGGATAGCATTTTTACGGACTGTATTTGGAAGTGAAGTTATTCGTTATAATAATGTAAACCACACTTATTATGAATACACGTATTATGATTATGAAAACCCGAGATTAACTGAAGCAACAATTTCAGGTGATGGTTCAACTGTCGTAAATGTTTACTATGACAGAAATGAATACAGAGTACGTTTCTATTATGGATGGGCTGCAACAAGCGGTGGAACGCCTATATATGAAAGGGTGTATTTAGGAACAGCCAATAACGGAACAATTACAGGAGTTACCGGTACCCAAGGCAACTATTACTATACTACCGAGACCGGAGAAACAAGAGTTTATTGGAGAAATGGATATTTTAGAACTAGAAATAATAATAATGCTAATGGATATAGCGGCGCTGTTTGGGAAAGTGTTCAAACCGGAACTTCTGGTGGAACACAGACGTATTATATTTCTACAACGAGAACCGATTATAATGCTTTCGGTTCAAGTACCGATCGTCAGCAGACTACACAAGCGGTATTGGAGTCGGTAAATGGCTATGGAACTATAACAGAAGGAAACAATACAGTTTATTACTTTGATCTGACTGCTAAATATGAAGCTGATTTGACTGATCTGTGGCCTACTAAGATTCTTACGACATCTGGTAATGAGATGAATACTGGAGATTATGCGTTCATCAGCTGGCTGACAGATTCGGAAAGTGTTTATCGTGCATTTGCTTCCTCTAACGCCAACATTAAAGGTACTTATTCTTCAATGAATAAGGTTTTGATAACGAAGACAGACGGGACGGTAACAAATGCAGAAAACGGTGGCATTGCTCATATTGCTCATGCAAGGTTTGATGATGAGTATTATAACTATCAGTATTACTATTATTTGTGGGATCCAAACACAACCACTAATACTGCACAGTATACAGCTGAAGATATTAATGGGTTTACATCAGCAACAAAATACCCTTCAAGTTTGAATGCGGCACCTTCACTGCCAGAAGATCTAACACACTATGACTCATATTTATATGTAGACACAGATAAAAACGAAAGTACAGCATACTCTGGCGATTGGACGACATATATGGTTTCAACTCGTTCAGCGGGTTATGTCCAACAGCAGGCATTAATGGAAGTAGCTGGATATACTAGGGTTGCCTATACAGGCTATTTAGGATCAGGCGGTCCAAATAGCGGAACCGGCGCTAGTTCAAGTACGCATACAGAAGGTCATATGTACTTCTATTTTTGGCCTAACCTGAATGAGTTGAATTTTGTTAATGGTGGTAATACTATCAGTAATTCAAAAGCATATTACACTGAAGATATTAGTGATAATTCAGAAAGGTCAACTAAATCCGACATTTATTCGTCTGATTATATGAGTTCACATTATGGCTCTAATCATGCTGGTTATGAGTTTGTTGGATGGTTTGCAGACAATGGATTAGGTACTTATGTATTCTTCCATAAGCCAAATGCATCTGAAATATACGATGTTCTTTATGCAATGGTCGATCGCGATGAGACCAGTAGATTCAATGAGATTTCTTCTAGTGCATATAATGCTTTAGATGATGATGGAAAGGCGGCAATTGTTACAGTTACTGATGATGTCGGCACGCATTATTATCAGTTGAATTATATTGTTTATGAATCAATGCCTGATAGCGGTCTAACGTTCTATGCTGGTTGGAGGCCATCAAAATATAGAGTGTGGATTCAACCAAACGGCGGACAGCTTAATACTAGTGGAATGGCGACATATTTCAACAACACTTATCAGCAGCTTGTTGGCAAGTATGAGAATGTCATGAGAAACTTCGTTCCTGCTTCAAGGAATGATGAAGACGCAACTAAATATGCTTACATATTTGTTTCTACTTCTTCATACAGTAAAGCAAGAATTGCATTGTATGTTGCCAGAGAGGAAATTTCAGGTGATGAGGATACAAGCAAAGTTGGAATCTACAATGGTTACAAGTATTACTATTATGATTCAATTGAAAACACTGATGAATCAATAGGATCTAATAAGAAGTATCTAACTCCGACTCAAGTTAGTGCAGCAATCAATGAAAATGAGATTAATGGTTTTGATAATCAGTTGGAAGATAATGATTTCTCTTATGTGTATAAGTATAACGGATATACACTGGTTGGATGGTATCATTATGAAGGTCCTGAAACTGTACAGGGCCTGGAATCGGGTTCCACAGCCCCTTCAATTTTGACTTCTGATGATGTGGATACGCCATGGAACTTTGGTACTGGCATTACAGAACATACAGCTATTAGAGCGATTTGGAAACGTACAGGATATTTAACTGTGGTTTATCAGGCAGATGGATATCAATTAAATGATGATGGAACACTGACTGAACCTTCAAATGGCGACGATATTCCTGATGCAACTGATATTGAAGATTATGGAACGACAGATTATTCGTATGCTGATAATTCACAGGGCGTAGCAGGAAAAACACCAGAATTCAACGATGGTGACAAGTGGCTGTTCCTTGGTTGGATCACACCGGATTATCAAGAAATTACTGGCAATGTTGATTTATCTACTTATTTAAGTTATATTCACGATTCGGGCAGCACTTATACAATCTATGCAGACTTTGCTATATTGGATGATGGAACACCTATGTATGAGGGTGACGATAATGATCCTGATGAGTATCATTTCTATTATGTTTTACATCCTGTATTTGCAAAGGTTGGCCAGACTAAAATAACCTATACCTGGACCAATAACGCAGAAAGCACTATGCTAAGTAAGGAACTTGATGATTATGGTGCACAGCTGACGACAAATTTATCTGGCGAATTGGTTGAATCTGCTATTTCAGAATACACTAAGGCTGATAATACTATCAGTGGTTTAAGAATCGAATCGCCAATTAGAGTTTCTTCAGGTAAAGGTTTTGAAAGAAAAGGTTATAAGCTAATTGGCTGGAACGATAGCGAATCTGCAGCCGATGAAGGCGTTGTAAAGTTCAAATTAGGAGAAAACTACGGTGTTTCCAGTGAAAATCTTACGGAATCATATACGTTTACCATTGGCGAAACAGAATACACAGTAACCAATACAAACGTTCTGTATGCTGTATGGACCAGAGCAATTACATTTGATTTTATCAAGATAAACAAATCTAACGATGCGCTTTCGGGAGCTTCTTTCGAAGTCTATGATAATGCTCAATGTACAGGTGATCCAATCGCGGCAGCAACTTCTGACAGTGATGGTAAAGTTTCTTTCTTAATTGAGAGAGATAATCTAACAACAGGTTCCTACACATATTATTTCAAAGAAACTGAAGCCCCTGAGAATTACAAGCTATCGGATGAAATCTTCACTGTAATTATTACCGTTGTTGATCTGGATGATTCTTCAAAGGATTCGTTTGTAATTAAAGATAGTTCAGGAAATGTAATTACATCAATAATTAATGATGATAATTCATATGAAATTACAATTGTCAAAGTTGATAACAATAATCCTGCAAACCAGTTAGAAAATGCTAAATTCAAGCTATTGAAGTGGGATAGTACATTACACAAATATGTGTCAATATCTGACGAATTAAATGAATTCACTGCTGGCATTACAACGGTTTCCCTTGATTCTGGATACTACGAACTGACGGAACTCGCTGCACCTGACGGTTACATTGTTCGTTCAGGCAGTATCTACTTCTATCTAAATGCAACTATTTTTGAAAAGAAGATGACATATTCAGAAGGTCAGGAAGCAGATGTGAATGCGAATAATGAAATGGCAAGCATTGACGGAACGTCTATGACTATCACAGTTATAAATGAACCGGGTGCTGAATTGCCTATGACCGGTGGTCCTGGAACCTCTAAGTACATGATCCTTGGATCTATACTGATAGCTGGTTCACTGATGTATGAATATAGTTTGAGACGTAAGAATAGAAAGGAGGTAAAGTAACTAGATACTAGCCTCAGTTCGACGCAAAACGCCGAAAAACTATTTCAGAATAAATTGGATTATAGATTTATATTATTAGTTATTAAAGAAAGGATTTATGAAAATGATGAAAAAATTAATGACATTGCTGACAGCTGTGTTAATGGTATTAACACTCGCCGGCAAGGTAAATGCTGAACAGTCTTCCGCAAACACTATTACAATCAATAATGCAAAAGAAGGCGAAACCTATAAGGCATACAAAATGTTACAACTTGTTGTTGATAATACAACAAATCCAACAGCTTATGCTTACACAATTGCATCTGATTGGACAGCTTTCTTCGGTGATGATAATATCGCAGTTTGGGGAACCGTTCTAGAAAAAGATGCTACTGGTACGTACTTCCAGAGAAAAGAAGGTGTAGCTGATGAAACTGCTTGGAGTGCTACTTCTGATCTTTCTGCTTTTGCTGAAGCCGCTGAAGCATATGCAAAAGCAAATAACTTAACTCCGGTTGCTTCTGTTACCGTTGCATCAGGTGCAACAACAGCTGTTTTAAACACCACTGTATCCGGATACTATCTTGTTACTTCTACACTAGGTACAAGAGCTATGATAGATACTACTCCTGGAAATGTAACAATTAACGAAAAGAACGCGTTAGATACAATTGAAAAGAAAGTTCAGGAAGATTCTACAAATGCCTGGGGCACAACAAATGATGTTCAGATTGGCGATACAGTTTATTTCTTGACAAAAGTAACCGTCGTTCCTCGTTCTGTAAATGTTGTTATTCACGACAAGCTGGATGATGCATTTACTTTTGGTGGAAAAGAAAGTGTATTCTATTACACTGATGAAGCTTGCACAACACCATTAGATGAATCTTTGTGGTCGTATAAAGCAACACCTGATACAGGCGATACATTCACTATTATTATTTCAGATGATTTTGCTGCAGAAACAACAGCAGATGCGTATATCTACATCAAATACTCTGCAGTAGTGAATAAGAACATTATCAGCAGCACTCCTGCGATTGTTCCTCAGAAGAACACTACTACAGTAACTTTCGGTGATGATCAGGTCAGTCAGGAATCTGTAACTACCACAACAACTCATAAGCTTGCAGTTCATAAGTATTCAACTGCAAAAGATCCTCTTGCTGATGCTATTTTCCAGTTAGAGAAGGATGGAAATGTTGTTTACCTTGTAAAGATTGATGCAAATAATTACCGTGTTGCGGATTCAACTGATACTGGAACAGCTTCAACACATGTTGCGGCAAATGGCGAAGTTGCAACAATTGCATCGGGACTTGTTAGTGATTTCGTAACAGTTGCATCCGGAAATATCGTGATCTGGGGTGTTGACTCTGACAAGGATTATTCAATTGTAGAGCTTCAGGCACCTAAGGGATATAATCTGCTCAATCCAACAACGAAAACAGTAGGAAAAGTATCTGATACATTAGTTGTTGATGTCGAAAACTTATCAGGTGCTGAATTACCTTCAACCGGTGGTATCGGTACTACGATCTTCCATGTAGCTGGTGCTTTACTTGTACTGGGTGCTGGTATCGTATTAATCTCTAAAAAGAGAGCAAATAATAACTAATAAATAAACTGTATTTATGATCAGGGAGCCCTGTTAATGCAGGGTTCCCTGAGAAAGATATTATCGATGATTATTCTGATGTTTATGCGTCAGGATATGTGTATATATCTGAATGATGTATGCAGATATCTTGCTGCATGGCAGTAAGAGGGAGCGGTTTATAGATGTTTAAAAGAGAGAAAAAGAAACAGGAAACTGCTCCAAAACAGAGCTGGATCAAGAAAAACTGGAGTACGGTTCTTGTTGTTTCAGCGTTTGTTGTAG
>JAEEGL011224731.1_pt1 | contig 11642 bp, 13 predicted proteins | sample 9134231 | NCBI WGS metagenome assembly JAEEGL01 (sample SAMN16246548, study PRJNA631951) | gut metagenome | biome: gut microbiome; feature: rumen; material: fiber-attached | host: Bos | place: Iran: Karaj | collected 2018-10 | reverse complement strand
CCCCCGGGGAAGGAACTCTACAGCGGGTCCACCGTTGACCTCACCCTTGGCCTCAACGGCTCCGACGCCATGACTTACGTGCCCAATCTTCACGGCTACAAGTACCTCAATGCCGTAAATGCCCTGCACGACCATTCCCTTAACGTCACGGCCCTCGTGTTCGACAAGTCGGTCCGCAACTACAGCGACTCCCTCGCGGCCACCGTCTATTCACAGCGTCCCGCCGCGACCGGCTATCCTACCGTGATGGGAACAGGCGTCACCCTCTACCTCAAGCTTGATGCTGAAAAGCCTGCCGAATAGCCCCGGGGCCGAAGATTTCGACCTGCTGGACGACTCCATCTCCGAATCCGGCCAGTCCGACGAGGGGCAGGAGCTCTTCGAGCATTTCCGCCTGGAGGTCGATCCCGGCCAGGCGCCCCTCCGCATCGACAAATATATGACGGCCCACCTGGAGCGTACCTCGCGTCACCGCATCCAGTGTGCCATCAAGGAAGGATTCGTACAGGTAGGGGAGAAGACCGTCAAGGCCAATTACATCGTCCGCCCCGGCGACATCATCCGCTTCGTGATGCCATACAGGCGCCGCGGCGTGGAAATCATCCCCCAGGATATCCCCCTCGACATAGTTTACGAAGACGACGACCTGCTCGTGGTCAACAAACCCGCCGGAATGGTGGTCCACCCCGGCCACGGCAATTACGAAGGCACCCTGGTCAACGCGTTGGCCTTCCACCTCGGCATCCGTCAGACAGCCGACGACGAAGGCGACGACCGCATGGGAGTCCTTGTCCACCGCATCGACAAAGACACCAGCGGCCTTCTCGTAGTGGCCAAGAACGACGAATCCCAACTGCGGCTCGCACGCCAGTTCTTCCTCCATACCATCGAAAGACGCTACGTGGCGATAGTCTGGGGAGACATGCCCGCAGACGAAGGCACCGTCGACGCCAACCTCATGCGCGACCCCTCCGACCGCCTCCGCTTCTGCACCACCGACGACCCCGAAAAGGGCAAGCACGCAGTAACCCACTGGAAAGTCCTCGAACGCCTCGGCTTCGTAACTCTGGTCGAATGCCGGCTCGAAACCGGCCGCACCCACCAGATCCGCGTCCACCTCTCCAGCATCGGCCACCCCATCTTCGGCGACGAAAAATACGGCGGCACCGAAATCCGCCAGGGAACCATCTACGCCAAATACAAACAGTTCATAGCCAACTGCTTCAAGATCTGCCCCCGCCAGGCCCTTCACGCCAGGACCCTCGGCTTCGACCACCCGGTCACCCGCAAATTCATCTCCTTCGCCGCCCCCATCCCCCCGGACATGACCGCCCTCCTGGAGAAATGGCGCCACTACGTCGCCGACTGACCTGCCCCCGCCAGGCCCTCCACGCCAGGACCCTCGGCTTCGACCACCCGGTCACCCGCAAATTCATCTCCTTCGCCGCCCCCATCCCACCGGACATGACCGCCCTTCTGGAGAAATGGCGCCACTACGTCGCCGACTGACCTGTCACGGGCGCATTGTCCTAACTCGCTGCTGTTCAGCCTTTTGCCTTAATCCATGCGTGACCGGTCCCGTTCCGCAAGCCGGACCAGGCACGGCGTTGCTTTCGAACCAATTGATAATTAAATCGTTAACCATTTTGGCCGTGACAGGTCTTTTGAGATAGCGACGGAGTGTTTGACATGACCGCCCTCCTGGAGAAATGGCGTAACTACGTCGCCGACTGACCTGTCACGGGCTCATTGCCCTAACTTGCTGTTGTTCAGCCTTTTGCCTTAATCCCTGCGTGACCGGTCTCGTTCTGCAAGCCGGACCAGACACGGCGTTGCTTTCGAACCAATTGATAATTAAATCGTTAACCATTTTGGCCGTGACAGGTCTTTTGAGATAGCGACGGAGTGTCTTAGTGTAGTGACGGAAGCAAGAGTGACCTCAAAAGACATTGGCCCTTACGAACTGGCTTTTAGTGCCTTATGCCGTCCGTTCGAAGGAGATAGCGACGGAAGCAAGAGTGTCCTCAAAAGACATTGGCCCTTACGAACTGGCTTTTGAGGACACTCTTGCTGTAGGAACGGGGCAGATACAAAAAAGGCACTCAAACGAGCGCCTTTCCTGATTCATCATAGAATTCATACTGCAGGATGCTGTGGTCGGAGCGTTCCTCCACCCTCAGCTTGCACTTGTACTTACGTCTCCATTTCGCCGCAAACGAATTCCAAAGCCCCCGGGTAAGATAAGCCCCGAGGATAGGCCCCGTCTTCAGCGTAAGGTTCTTCTTGCCAGTCTGCTCGATAATGTCGGCGAGCTTCCGCTCCACCTGCTCGTCAATGACCACGGTAGAAGCGATCTTCCCGGTGCCATGGCAAAGGGGACACTTCTCGGTGGTGTTGATCTCGGTAACCGGGCGTATGCGCTGGCGCGTAATCTGCATCAGGCCGAACTTGGTAAGGGGCAGCACGTTATGCTTGGCCCTGTCGCTTGCCATAAGCTCCGTCATATACTTGTAAAGCTCATTGCGGTGCTCTGCGGTATCCATATCGATGAAATCGACGATAACGATACCGCCCATGTCGCGAAGCCGCAACTGACGGGCGATTTCTTCAGCGGCAAGCTTGTTCACCTCGAACGTATTCTCCTCCTGATCCGTGGATTTGGCCCGGATGCCGCTGTTGACGTCGATGACGCCAAGGGCCTCCGTGGTCTCTATCACCAGATAGGCACCGCCCTTGATGGGCACCACCTTGCCGAAGGAACTCTTTATCTGTCGGGTGACCTCGAAATGGTCGAAGATAGGTTCCTTGCCGTCGTAAAGCTTGACGATCTTCTCCTGCTCGGGGGAAATGAGCGAGATGTAGCGGCGGGTTTCCTCGAAAATCTTCGGATCGTTTACATAAACGTTGCTGAAACTGTCGTTCAGCAGGTCCCGCAAGACGGTGGTGGTTTTGGAATACTCGGTGAAAAGCAGTCCGATGCTCTTGTTTCTCGAAATCTTCTTCCAGGAACCCTCCCATTTTTCTATGAGGGACTTGAGTTCGGCCACCAGGACGGCGGCGGAACTGCCCGCGGCGGCCGTACGTATGATGGCGCCGTAGTTGCGGGGGAGAATGTTGCCTACGAGGGTTTCGAGCCTGCGTTTTTCCTCCTTCGAGGAAATCTTCTGGGAGACGCTCACCTTCTCTGCGAAGGGGAGCAGTACGATGTTGCGTCCTGCCAATGAAATCTCGGCTGTCAGTCGGGATCCCTTTGTGGAAATCGGCTCCTTGATTATCTGACCGATGATCATCTGCCCGGGCTTGAGGAAATTCTCGATGCGGCCCTCCTTCGCGAGGGGGGCGCCCAGCCTGATGCCGGAGAACAGTTCGTGCAGATTGCGGTTGGGATTGCTGTCGCGCACGAACGCATCGAACGCGTCGAAATGCAATCCCAGGTCAAGATAATGGATGAATGCTTCCTTGCTGTCGCCGATGTCCACGAAAGCGGCGTTCAGGGCGGGAAGTATTTTCTTGACTTTGCCAAGATATACGTCTCCCACCGAGAAGCTGTGACCCTGACTCGATTCTCTGCTGTACTCGATGAGGCGATGGTTCTCCATGAGAGCCAGCCGCACCTCTGCAGAGCCTACGTCGACCACAAGGTCTTTTTCCTGGTTTTCGGACTCCATTAGGGACGGGTTTGGGTAAAACAAAAGGCCCGCCGGATCCCCCGCCGGGCCTAAAGCGACTTTTTATTTCTTCTTGTGTCTGTTGAGGCGGAGACGCTTCTTGCGTTTGTGCGTCGCCATCTTGTGCCTCTTATGCTTCTTTCCGTTGGGCATATGGGGATGATGTTAAATTATTTCTGAAGCTCGGCAACGAAGGCCTTGGAAGGCTTGAAAGCGGGTATGTCGTGCTCAGGGATTGTAATCGTGGTCTTCTTGGTGATATTACGGGCGGCCTTTGTAGCCCTGTGCTTGATGATGAAGCTGCCGAAACCACGGAGATAAACAGGCTCTCCCTTGATTACGGATCCCTTGATTGCTTCCATGGAAGCCTCGAATACAGTCTGAACTGTTACCTTTTCAATGCCTGTTGCCTTTGCAACTTCACTGACGATTTCTGCTTTTGTCATATCTTTAAGTGTATATTGGTTGGTTAGTAAAACCTGATTTCCGATTGGGAACGCAAAAATAGGACTAAATTTTTAACTATCAAAATATTTCTGCATCTTTCTTTGGCACGGAGATTGACCAAATAGGGGTCTGGGCCATTTTTGCCCGTTTTACTGACATTTTGACACTGACAATATGAAACAAGATATCAACATCATCCCTGTCGTGCAGGGAGAAGTCTCTTCCAAGCTCGACGAAAGCACTCTTCCCGACGTGCTCCCGATCCTTGCGCTCCGCAACGCAGCCATTTTCCCGGGCACCGTTTTCCCGATTACCATAGGCCGGGAAAAGTCCATCCGCCTCATCCAGGACGCTGAAGAGCACGATTTCTTCATCGGAGCCGTCCCCCAGAAGGACGTCACCGTCGAAGAACCGTCCGCCGAAGACATCTATGCCTACGGCACCGTCTGCCGCATCCTCAAGACCCTCGAGATGCCCGACGGCACGCTTACGGCCATCCTTCAGGCATTCAAGCGCATACAGATCGATGCCGTCATCGGCATGGATCCATATATCACCGCCCGTGTAATCTATCTCCACGAGCGTGCCTACACCCCTGACACCGCTGACATCAAGGCCATGTCCGAGGCCATCAAGGACAAGGCCATGCAGGTGCTCCGTTCGTCCAACCTGGGTTCCCGCGAGTCCATCGGCGCCCTCAAGGCCATCGACAACTTCGAGTTCCTCGTGAACTTCGTCGCCACCACCATCGACGTCGAAAACTTCAGGGACAAGATGGAGCTGCTCCAGTACGACGACATCAAGACCCGTGCGATGAAGCTCCTCTCCATCCTCGACATGCAGGTGCAGCTGATGAAGCTCAAGCAGGACATCAACCAGAAGGTCAAGAGCGAAATCGACCAGCAGCAGAGGGAATACTACCTCAACAGCCAGCTGCGTACCATCCAGGAGGAACTTGGCATGGACGACGCCGAAGACGTCGACAAGTTCCGTGAGCGCGCCGCCGCCAAGAAGTGGCCCGAGGCGATCGCCCAGGCATTCGAGAAGGAACTCGCGAAGCTCCAGAAGCACAACCCCAATTCGCCCGACTACAGCGTGCAGTACAACTATCTGGACTTCATGCTGCAGCTTCCCTGGAACGAAACCAGCGTCGACAACCTCGACCTGCAGCACGCCCAGGAGGTACTCGACGAAGACCACTACGGCCTCGACACCGTCAAGGACCGTATCATAGAATACCTTGCGGTACTCAAGCTCAAGGGGAATATGAAGTCCCCGATCCTCTGCCTCTACGGCCCTCCGGGAGTAGGCAAGACCTCCCTCGGCAAGAGCATCGCACGTTCCCTCGGGCGCAAGTACGTCCGCATCTCCCTCGGCGGCATGCACGACGAGGCCGAAATCCGCGGTCACCGCAAGACCTACGTGGGAGCACTCCCGGGCCGTATCCTCAACGGCATCGCCCGTGCCGGCACCTCCAACCCGGTCATCGTTCTCGACGAAATCGACAAGCTCGGCGCCGACTTCAAGGGCGACCCGTCATCCGCTCTGCTGGAGGCCCTGGACCCCGAACAGAACTCCACCTTCCACGACAATTACCTGGACCTGGACTACGACCTGAGCAACGTGATGTTCATCACCACCGCCAACAGCCTGTCACCCGTCCAGCCCGCCCTGCTCGACCGTATGGAACTCATCAACGTCTCCGGTTACCTTGCAGAGGAGAAGGCAGAGATTGCCAAAAAGTTCCTTCTCCCCAAGCAGCTCAAGGAGCACGGCATCGACTCCAAGACTCTCAAGATAAGCCCTGCCGGCATCAAGGCCATCATCGACGAATACACCCACGAGAGCGGCGTCCGCGGCCTCGAGAAGCAGATTGCCAAGATTGCCCGCGTAACCGCCAAGAAGATAGCCCTCGGACAGGAATATCCCGCCGTCATCAAGCCCGAGCACCTCAAGGAATACCTTGGCCTGCCCACCAATTTCCATGACCTGCAGAAAGGCAACGAGGCCCCCGGCGTCGTCACCGGCCTGGCCTGGACCCAGATGGGCGGCGAAATCCTCTTCGTGGAGAGTTCCGTCAGCGCCGGCAAGGGCGTCATGACGATGACCGGCAACCTCGGCGACGTCATGAAGGAGTCGGCAACCATCGCCTACCAGTACATCAAGGCCCACCCCGAGATGGCGCGTGTGGACTCAAAGACCTTCGGCGAGAAGGATATCCACGTCCACGTACCGGAGGGCGCAACCCCCAAGGACGGCCCTTCGGCCGGTATTACGATGGTCAGCTCGATGGTCTCCGCCCTGCGCGGCCAGGCCGTCAGGAAGGGCATAGCGATGACCGGCGAAATGACGCTGCGCGGCCGCGTGCTGCCCGTCGGAGGCATAAAAGAAAAGATACTCGCCGCCAAGAGGGCGGGAGTATCCACTATCGTTATCTCCGAGGAAAACCGCAAGGACGTCGAGGACATCAAGCCCATTTACGTCAAGGGCCTGGAGTTCCACTATGTCAAGACGATCGACGACGTGATCAGCTTCATCTTCTGATTGTCAGAAGAGCGTAGGGTGATTCTCTTCCAGGCCGCGGAGGACCCTTTCCATTACTGCCTGGCGTATCAGGGCCGAGCGTGAGCCGACTTTGAAACGCCGGCAGTATTCTTGTATGGCGGCAAGTTCCTTGTCGTTGAAGAATACGGATTTGCGGTGGCTGCGGCGAAGGGCTTCGCGCTGCTTGTCAAAGTAGGCGGGATCCACTCCGGCCACTTTACTTGTTTTCTTTCTGCCCATAGTATGCGTTGATGTATTGTATGATTTCTGCGAGAGATTCGGGCTCCAGGCGGCGGCCGAGGATTTCACCGTCGGTGTCGGTGAAATAGAGGCGCGGAGTGGAGATGACGCCGTAGAGGCGGAGCATGTCGGTCTCCAGTTCAGGGTCCCAGACGTGGACGATGCCGACTTTCTTGTTGCGGACCTTGAATGTGCGGCGGAACTTTCGCCACTGGGCCTTGTCGTGGCCGCAGAAGACGGCATAGACTTTCGTAGGGAATTCTACCTTTTCTATTATTCCGGGGAGGACCTTGGATTCCAGCTGGCATTTGGCGCAGCCCGTATCGAAGAAGAAGAGGATGGAGTGGCTGCCGTCCTGCGGGATGCGTATCTTGCGGCCGCAGGGGGTCTTGAGATCCACCGTGGGGGCCTTCATGCCCAGCAGGGTGGAACGGTTGAAGGCGGTGAAGATGTCGGCGTCGAGTTTGTCGAATTCGCTGCGCATCGCTATTGTGCCGTCCTTGAACCAGTTGTCGTAGATGTGGATGGCTACGGCTTCGTCGCCCATCAGTTCGGAGTCCTTGTACTTGTCCCAGAGCCAGAGGGCTATGTGCTGCATGGTGAGGGAGTCTTTGACCGAGCTGATGAGGAAGTCGCATTCGGCGCTCTTGACGTCGGTGGATTCGTTGGTTATCGCCTGGGTGTATCCTGCAAGCATGTTATCAAGTTTTGCGAAGCTCAGACTGTCGGTCTGTGCGTGCAAAACGGTTGCTGTCAAGCAGAAGAGTATAACGAACAAGCGTTTCATTCGACGGGGGGGAGGATGACTCCGGGGGGGACGAAGAGGGATGTGTCGCCGTGGTGGCGGAGGATGTCGCGCACCGCGCTGGAGGAGATGTGGGCGTACTCCTGGGCGGTGGGGATGATGATGGTCTCGATTTCGGGGGCGAGGCGACGGTTGGCGTCGGCGATGGCGCGTTCGTTCTCGAAATCAAGCATGTTGCGGACGCCTCGGACTATATGGCGGATGCCCATGTTGCGGCAGACGTCGATGGTGAGGCCGTCGTATTCGATTATATCGACGTTGCCGAGGCCTGCGACGGCCTGGCGGATGATGTCTTTCTTGATTTCTCCGGAGTAGAAGCCGCGTTTGTCCTGGTTGATACCGATTGCGACGACGACTTTGTCGAACATGGTGAGGGCGCGCCGCAGTATATTGAGGTGCCCTGCGGTGAACGGGTCGAAGGAGCCGGGGAACAGTGCTGTATTGGTCATATACTGCAAATATAGGTATTTTTGTGTATATTTGTGGTATGATGAACGTTAAGATTGAACAGAGCTGGCGGGAGGCTCTCGCGCCGGAGTTCGAAAAGCCATATTTCGGGAATCTGGTGAAGGAATTGCACGCAGAGAAGGCCGCAGGGCGCCTGATTTACCCTCCCGGCGGGCAGATTTTCCGTGCATTCGACCTTTGCCCGCTGCCGGAGGTGAAGGTCGTCATCCTTGGCCAGGACCCGTACCACGGCCCCGGACAGGCGATGGGACTGTCGTTCTCCGTACCCGACGGCGTTCCGGCCCCGCCTTCGCTCAGGAATATCTTCAAGGAAATCGAGGACGACCTCGGCGTCAGGATGTCCGGCCGCCCCAACCTCGAGTCCTGGGCCCGCCAGGGGGTGTTGCTGCTCAACGCCGTCCTGACCGTCCGCGCCGGCGAACCCACATCCCACAGCGGCATAGGCTGGCAGGAGTTCACGGACGCCGTCATCCGCTGCATATCAGACCGTTGCGAGGGCGTAGTCTTCATGCTCTGGGGCAATTACGCCCGCTCCAAAGCCCCCCTTATCGACACCCGCAAACACGTCGTCCTGCAGGCCGCACACCCGTCGCCCCTCGCCCGCGGCGCCTTCTTCGGCTGCCGCCACTTCTCCCAGGCCAACGCCATCCTCTCCGCCGAAGGCCGCACGCCTATCGACTGGAGGCTTTAGAAGTCCACCCGGCAGATGAAGTTCTGCATGCCGTCGCGGGTGCCTTCGACGAGCCAGGAGGAGGGGTCGCGGCGGGCGACGGCCAGCTGGACGGTCTCTCCGGGGTGGAGCTCGCGGTTGTAGTTGATGAAGAAGTCTTTGGGGTGGCTTTCACGGACCATTTCCAAGGGCAGGGCGTCGTATGCCCAGACGGGGTAGCGGGCGTTGTTGGCGTGGCCGTTGTAGTCGGTGTCGGAGTACTGTACCGTATGCTCAACATTGTACTCAGGCTCCAACCCTTTGGGCCAGACGACCTTGGGTGCGTTGGCGTCCAGGGCGCGCCCGTCATATTGGGGCTCGGGGGACATGAGGTCGAATATCCTGTCCACGCGGGTGATGCTGCGGGTGCTGATTTCCATCAGGATCCATGAACTGGTGGCGCGGACGAGGACGTTCCCGTCGGCGTCGAGCATGAGGTAGTCCCTGGTGTATAGCGGGCCGCTTATGCCGCTGTGCCAGGTCTGGAGGAGGACTTTGTCGTAGAGCCTGGGGTACTGCTCGAAGCGGACGTGCATCCTGGAGAGGATCCAGGCTATATCCCTGTCTTTCAACACCCAATCGGGGGCGCCGACCATTGCGGAACCCTGGACGGCTATCTCCTGGGCGAGGTCGAAAAACGAAGCGGGACGAAGATTCTTGTTTACGTCGAAGAAGTAGCAGGGGAGCGAGAGCTCCTGCTCACATTTGGGAGGAATCATAGCGTGTGGCGTTTGTGTTCAGGTTGGTTGTGACGACTTCGAGTTCCGGGAGTTCCTGAAGGATGATGTCCCTCAGAAGGTCCACCGTGCAGGCCTCGCTCTGATAGTGGCCGAGCTCGGCAAGCAGCATGCCGTCGGATTCGAAGTAGTCGTGATAATGCATTTCTCCGGTGATGAAGGCGTCCGCACCGATGCGCAGGGCGTCTCGCATGAGGAACGCTCCCGAGCCGCCGCAGAGGGCGACCCGCCGTATCCGTTTGCCGCACGGGGCCGTGTGGCGCAGGCATTGTACCTGGAACAGGCTGCGAAGGCGGGAGAGGAATTCGAAATCCTCCAGAGGCGCGGACAGTTCACCGATGACTCCGGCACCGCCTGCGCCGTCCGCCCTGGGCTGGAGCCATGCCAGGCCGCCGAGTCCAAGTATGGATGCGATGCGATGGTTGACCCCGCCGGGGGCGTTGTCAAGGCTGGTGTGGGCCGAATAGATGGCGATACCGCTGCCCAGCGCATCCACGACGCAGCGCTGCTGGTAAGTTGCGCAGCTGACCTGCCGGAGCGGATGGAAAAGGAGCGGATGATGGGACACGATCATATCGCAGCCTCGTTCGCGGGCCTCGGCCACCACCGCCTCCGTAACGTCCAGGCAGGTGAGGACCCTGTGGACCGGGGCGTCGGGGAAGCCGACCTGGAGGCCGGAGTTGTCGAAATCGTCCTGCAGGTGCAGGGGCGCCGTTTTCTCTATGGCGCGGCAGACGTCGGATACTTTCATAGCAGGGCAAAGATACTCAAAAATTTGTCTCGTTGAAGATTTTTTGTAACTTGCGCCGGATAAAGACTATGCTTATGAAAACCATAAGATTAATTGCAACCGTATCTGCCACGCTCGCAGTCTTTGCGTCCTGCGGCATCGTGGACATCGACTTTCCCGATATCGAAGACGACGATACCATCCCCATCCTCGACGGCAATACCCTCACCTACGGCGAACACGAGTACATCCTCGACGAAAGCCCCACCGAGGGCACGGTGACATTCACCCATTTCCCCGCCACCCGACGCGAGTTCGAAGTGCTTCAGAACCAACTCCTCGGCAAGTCCCAGCCTGGTACCCTCGCCCTGTGCCTGATGTCCTTCGAGATGTACCGCCGCGACCGCTCCGTCGGCCAGAAGTGCATCGAAATGTGCAACCTCAGCGTCAACGCCAAGCAGGTCCTCAACAACCTCAAGGTCACGCTCCCCGAGCAGCGCAGCAACACCGGCCAGTCGTATCTGGTGGCTTCCTACCTTGCCGGCGCCAATATGATGAACAAGTATCAGCCTGATTATCCCTACAAGTTCAAGTTCACCTACAGCACCAGCGCCTACGACAAGCAGGGTGAAGAGTCGCTCTCATTCGGCGGCTACGTTTACTACTGGATGACCACGCGCGGCGGCGACAAGGACTACAAGGCCTCCGTCATAAAGCTTTACGACGGCGACGTCCTCGTCCACGGCTGTGCCAACTACTATCTTTCCGCCCCCACGATCAGCAGCTGGGAAGACACCCTGAAATAGCCCCCGCCCAAAAATAAATCAGCCCCTGAAGATTTTTGCTCCAGGGGCTGATTCATTAATGTGAATGACTAAAGCTGGGGGCCAGCTGCGACGAGCGCCTTGCCGGCTTCATTGCTCTCGTACTTCTTGAAGTTCTTGATGAAGCGGCCGGCCAGATCCTTTGCCTTCTCCTCCCATACAGAAGGATCGGCGTAGGTGTCGCGGGGATCGAGGATGCCGGTATCTACGCCCTCAAGCACGGTGGGAACCTCGAAGTCGAAGAAGGGGATCTTCTTGGTCGGGGCCTTGTCGATGGCGCCGTTGAGGATAGCGTCGATGATGCCGCGGGTGTCACGGATGGAGATGCGCTTGCCGGTGCCGTTCCAGCCGGTGTTCACGAGGTAGGCCTTCGCGCCGCTCTTCTTCATCTTCTTGACGAGCTCTTCGGCGTACTTGGTCGGATGGAGCTCCAGGAAGGCCTGGCCGAAGCAGGCGGAGAAGGTCGGGGT
>JAEEGL010828854.1_pt1 | contig 11642 bp, 11 predicted proteins | sample 9134231 | NCBI WGS metagenome assembly JAEEGL01 (sample SAMN16246548, study PRJNA631951) | gut metagenome | biome: gut microbiome; feature: rumen; material: fiber-attached | host: Bos | place: Iran: Karaj | collected 2018-10 | reverse complement strand
GGGGTATCCTTAACTATGGATATCCTCTCACCGGCAAGAGCATTAAAGAGAGTGGATTTTCCGACATTGGGACGTCCTACAACGGCCACTATAGGTCTGCTCATATTGTAACCATTCCAATCAATGAATCAACAAAGTCGTAACCATTAGATTTTATCGTAACTACGCGGACTTGTAAAGTTTCCGACACCTGCGGAATCGTGTAATCATCTAAGAAAACATCGGTTCCTGCCCTTACTACGCTCTCGGGTAATTTGACCTCATTTCCAAGATTCCTGCCCTTTAACTGGGCAATGATATCCTGACCGGTAAGAAGGCCGGAAACGGTTATTCTTTCGCCGAAAAAGTCATTTCTGATTTCAACAACATCGATTCTTAATCCGCTCATTTCAGCCATAACCCTGTCTGCCGTTGCCTTTATTATCGGATAAGCAAGTTTTCCGGTTACAAGGGTAAAATGTCTGTCCCCGGAATATTTAGCAAAAGATCCGTCCTCTTTTCTCTTAGCTATCTGCTCATCTATCTCATCCATAAACGAACGCATCATGCCTACGCCGTTATCAAGCTGAAGATACCCGTCATAACGATCCGCCTCGGGAATCTCCCTGCCTGCCACCAGATACCATTCATCACTGGCGTGTACGAAGTGGATTCCGAATTTTTCAAAGCAAATTTTCTGGTATTTTTCGATAATATCGATTACTTCACCGGAATCCTCGGGGCCGAAAGGTTCAAGCGGATAAAGCCCCTCACGGAATTTGGACAAACCGACGGGGACAACGGAAAGTGACTTGAAAGCAGGAATATATTTCATGAGCTCGGATATGGTAAATTCGAGTTCTTTTCCGTCATTTATGCCTTTGCAGCAGACAACCTGACCGTTCATCTCAATTCCGGCTTCAGCAAGGATATTAAGTTTTTCCAGGGATTTTCCCGCAAATCTGTTTCCGAGCATCTTACACCTGAGCTCCGGATTCATGGTATGAACCGATACGTTTACGGGAGAAAGATTATATCTGATGATCCTGTCCAGATCTTTCTGAGACAGATTAGTAAGAGTTATGTAATTACCCTGAAGGAAAGAAAGTCTTGAATCATCGTCCTTGAAATAAAGAGTATCCCTCATTCCGGGAGGCATCTGGTCGATAAAGCAGAAAATACAGTTATTGCTGCATCTTCTGTAATCGCCCATCATTCCGTTTTCAAAGACAAGTCCGAGATCTTCGTTATCACCCTTTTCGATCTCATATTCCCATTCCTCCCCGTCCCTTATAACCGTAAGAACAAGGTAATCTGTGAGGGTATAGAACTGATAATCGAAGATATCTTCTATTTCATTATCGTCTATCTTAATTACAACATCGCCGGGCAATATGCCCAGCGAGTCAGCTATGGAACCTTTATTTACACTTTTAACAATATGACCCTTATTCAAAAGGAGTCTCCTAACACTTAAAGTTCGATATTTCTGCGTGCATTGTAGTTTTCGAGAACCGCATGCATCTTCTGGGTGTTATCCATTACGTTGGCCATGGATGAATCGTGATTCATGAAGTCGATGACCGAAGCAATGAACTTGCACATATCAGCCTCAATAAAATAAGGCTTGTCATAGATTTCGGGAGGAAGGTATGTAAGGTTAGTAGTGATAACTCTGTCAATATATCCCTTTTCATAAGCTTCGTCGAAGATCTTAAGACCTTCGGTAAAGAGACCGAATGTTGTGCAGATAAATACGCGTCTTGCATTCATCTCCTTGAGCTGTCTTGCGGTATCAACCATACTTCCGCCGGATGAGATCATGTCATCGATAATTACAACATCCTTGCTGTCGATGTTGTCACCGAGGAATTCGTGGGCAACAATGGGATTCTTTCCGTTTACTATCTTGGTATAATCCCTTCTTTTATAGAAAGTACCGGTATTAAGACCGAGAACGTTTGCAAAATAGATAGCTCTGTCGAGTGCTCCTTCATCGGGGGAGATGACAACCATATGATCCTCATCAACAATAAGATCGTCCTCATTGCACAGAAGCGCCTTAATGAACTGATAAGGAGGCATGAAGTTATCGAATCCGCTGAGGGGAATGGAATTTGATACTCTGGGATCATGTGCATCGAAGGTAATGAAATTATACATCCCCATATCGTGGAGCTCTTTGAGCATGTAAGCACAGTCCATTGACTCTCTTCCGGTTCTTCTGTGCTGTCTTCCCTCATACATAAAAGGCATGATTACGTTAATTCTTGAAGCCTTTCCGTCGATGGATGCGATTATTCTCTTAAGATCCTGGTAAATGTCATCGGGAGACATATGATTCTCGTATCCGTTCATATTGTATGTGATCGAATGATTGCATACATCAACGAGAATATAGATATCCATACCTCTGGTGGACTCGTTCAGCTTACACTTAGCCTCTCCGCTTCCGAATCTGGGTATCTCAAAAGAAAGCCTGTAGTCATCCATCTGATAACCCTGGAATGCGGGATCGTTCTTTACAAGGTCGTTGTGAATATCCTTACGGAAAAGAGCCAGATAATCATTTATCTTGTCTCCCTTGCTTCCGAAAGAAGGATGAACGATAAGCTTAAGCTTACCTACCGGCATTGAATTTTCAAGTTCTACAATATTAGGCATAAATCTATTCCTGTCCTGTATATTTTATAAAGCGATTTATTATAACACCGCTTTCCTGTTACGACAAATCGTCGCCGTAAATATAGTCCCAGTCGGTAGTACCGGATCCCAGTTCCTTCATGGTTATAATGGTCGTAAACTGGTCACCGTCAACAACTACCTCGAATTTACCGCTGTGGGCTTCGATAAGGCTCTTTGCGATGAACAGACCGAGTCCGGATCCTTCTCCGGATCTGCTCTGGTCACCTCTGATAAATCTCTCGGTAAGCTCATAACCCTGGAATTCGGGTTTTGCCCTGGAAACGTTCTTAACCTTGATCTCAACCTCTCCGTTAAACGCAATAAGCTCGAAATAAACTCTGGTTCCGCTCATGGCATATTTACAGATATTTTCAAAAAGATTGTCAAAAACTCGCCACATACATGCCGCATCGGCAAAAACAAGCACTCTGGGAAAGACATTCGTCACAACGTCCAGGTTCTTTTCCTTAAATCTTCCCTCGTATTCGCCGAGAGCCTGGTTTATAAGCTCGGTAAGGTTCGTTCTGGCCTTAATGATCTCTATCTTACCGGATGAAAGCTTTGAAGCCTCCAGCAGGTCTTCAAGAAGCTTTTTGAGTTTGATGGACTTATCGGTAATAACCTTAAGGTATTCTTTTTTCTGTTCCTCGGTAAGATTCTCCCTCTTAAGAAGATCGGAATAGTTGATGATCGAGGTAAGAGGTGTCTTAAGGTCGTGGGAAACATTGGTGATAAGCTCGGTCCTCAGATGTTCCTCGACAATGGAATCCTCAACGGCTTGTTTGATACCTTCACCGATATTATTGATGCTTTCGGCAAGATTTCTGTTCTCTGCCCTGAGGTTCTTTACATTGATCTTATAATCGGTCTCTCCGCCCCTGATCCTTGCAATACCGTCAAGAAGCTGTTTTTTCTCCGCTGTAACCAGAAACATGGTAATTCCGACGGAAATATCGAGGAACAAAAGCAGTCCTCCGACAAGGATCGCAGAAACATAGATCTTTGATTTCACCAGATGAAGGATAAGGAACATTCCTCCGAAATTAGATCCGAGGAACAATACATAAGGAAGAAGTACCGTTGCTGCAGCACCGGTTCCTCCCGACAGCGAAAGCGCAAACCACTCAAAGAGCTGTCTGACCTTTCTGGTAAAAGAATACTCATATAAAACTCCGGCCCTTATCCTTCTTACAATCGAGAAGATGATAAAAGAAAGAGCCATGCTGCCCGAAAGACCGAAAAGTCCGAATACAACATATGAAGATATACCCGAATCCTTCAGTATCTTGTCGCTGAGCGATGAGAATTCGGACAGGTTATCATCCAGCAGTCCGCCCAGATATTTCGTGTAATACCTGAATATCACGAAGAATGCGTATGTCAGAAGTATCAGTAGTTCTATCCATACACGGTCCTGCGGAAGAAGTATGTACTCTTCTTTTCCATCTCTGTCCACAACACCGGTAATGAAAACCAGATATGAAAAAGAAAGAAGCCAGAGAAGGGCAAAGACGGTTATAAGCAAAGCATAAAGTCTTGCCAGCTGTTTAACGTCGTTATATTTGAAGCTGACGTTGTAATAAATATCTTCTGCCTTGGAATAATTGTCATCGACATACATCCAAACACATGTATTATCGGGATAAACGGAAGGAAATGCTTTTATGACATCCGTAATAACAGATTCATTGATGTCAGTGAGAGTGGAATACTCAAGATCGTCATAATAACAGATCAGATAATGCTTATGGCCGGAATAGATATCGGTAAGTTCGGTATCATCAAATCTCTTTGACTCGGGATCGTTGGTATATACATGGGATATACCGAAAGAGTCGGTTGTTCTGATGAAATAAAACAGATTCATCTTATCCGAATCATAGATGGTCTGTCCTTCACGATAGATATCATAACAGGATGAGAAAAGCGTTGCCGTAGCCTTAAGCTCATCAATTGCGATAAAATATGAATCCCAGTTTCTTATGAAATCATCATTTTCGATATCTGCTTTGAAATCACCGTCTAAATTGGGCTGTTTTACGGTAACATAGACCATACCGTCATCCCAAACGGTCATATTAACATCATCGGGATAATGTCTGATGCAATATTCCACAACCAGATGCATAAGATCTGCGGGTTCTGCCTCAGACATAGCATCGAGAATCTTCTTATCACCGTCTCCTACGATAAGATCGTCGCTTTCAAGGGATGCGGTATCTGATTCTCCGCTTTTATTAACGGTTTCAAATCCTTTGAAATACAGATTTCCGTATTCATCGAGATCAAAATTCTGAACATACATAGGATCACCGTAACGGTATACGAAATCGGTGATGCTGTAATTCTTCTCATTATAAGAAACTCCGCGTCTTCCGTAATTGATCAGATCGGATACCGAATATCTGATCTTGATCTTGGAAGGTCCGGTGTAATAATCGGATATATCAACCATACGGTTAACTTCTATTCCGTTGGAAACTCTTAAGATCCTGCAGGCAGCGGTGTATCGCATGATATCACCTGCCTGATGGGCAAAGATGTCTGTAACTATCCTGTCGAGTTCATCTTCGGTCATGGGAAAAGGATCGAGGATATACTTCTCGGTATCCCCGATATAATCAACACTAACATAACTGCCGAACAAAATATCGGCAGCCAGAATAAATGCCATGAAAGCACATAAATGAACGCTTATATGCAATAAGATTTTTCTAACGAGTACTCTGTTCATTATCAGATATCTTCTATCTTATAACCGACGCCCCATACAACCTTCAAAAACTTGGGCTGACCGGGATTAATCTCAATCTTTTCCCTTATATGACGGATATGAACCGCAACGGTATTATCCGTGGCAATGGGGGTTTCATTCCAGATGGACTGGAAGATCTTATCCGTTGAGAATACGGTTCCCTTGTTCTTAAGAAGGAGCAAAAGAATATTATATTCAATGGGAGTAAGCTTTACGGGCTCTCCGTCAACGGTAACACTCTTGGTCTCATCATTTATGCAAAGGGCACCGGCAGAATAAACATGGTTATTGGCCACCTCATTGCTGTTACCGAACTGGGTATATCTTCTTAAGTTCGATCTGACTCTCGCAGTAAGTTCCGCAGGTGAGAAAGGCTTTGTGACATAATCGTCTCCGCCCGCATTAAGTCCCTCAACCTTATCGGACTCTTCTGATTTTGCGGAAAGGAAAATAATGGGAACCTCACTCTTTTCCCTGATTTTTTCGGCAACTTCAATACCGCTCATCTCCGGCATCATGATGTCGAGAATGACCAGCTGAACATCTTCTTTTTCCAGAATATCCAGTGCCTGATATCCGTCAAAAGCTTTGAATATGATATGCCCGTCTTCAAGCAGATATATTTCTATTGCGGAAACTATATCTTTGTCATCATCACATACGAGTATATTAGCCATGATCAAACCTCATAATAAAACGCATTTTCTATATGTCTGATTGGTTCGTTTTCATATACACCGATCACATCATACCTTACCTGAAGATCCGAATATTCACGATGCAGATTTAAGTAAGCCGCGGAGGCTTTACATATCTTTTTTATCTTGCGGGCATCAACGGCTTCCAATGGATCGCCCGCCATGGATGAACTGCGGTATTTTACTTCCGTGAAAACTATTTCTCCGCGCTCCGATAAACATATTATATCTATCTCGCCGCATTTATTTAATACATTCCTGTCAATTATCTTATAACCTTTATTCTTAAGATATTCAATTGCGACAGTTTCATGATATGAGCCGGTTTGTCTGTTATTCATCCTTTAAGCTTATTCTTGATCTTGTCCATGGAATCAACAAATATCAGTATCTCTGCAACAACTTCATACAGTTCCGGAGGGATCATTTCTCCGATCTCAAGCTTGGACAGAGTCTGTGCAAGTTTGTCGTCCTCATGAATGGGAACGTTGCTTTCTTTAGCCTTCTCAATGATCTTCTCAGCCAGAATTCCCGTACCGGAAGCTATGACTCTGGGGGCATCGTCGGAAGGATCATATTCAAGAGCAACGGCTGTTTTGACTTTTTTATTCTTATCTTCCGCCATTTATGCCCTCACATCAAATGATCTCATGGATGCCTGATATGAACCGACGCCACCCGCATGGACGAGAAGCAGATTCACTCCGCCTTTATCAAGCGCATTTTCTTCCGGACCTTCATCCTCTCCTTTTATCTTCATGGAAGTCTGAAGGTCGTAGCCTCTTTTCTGAAGCCTCTCCGTAAGCAGATGCATGTTTTGATTGAGAAAATCAAGTATTTCATCATCAGCTACGGTGAAGTTGGTGGATACCTTACCGCCGGCATTTACATCCATAGATACGTATACATCAACAGGACCGAGATTATCCATATCAAGATGCATGAACGCTGTGACAACCGAATCGTCGGATGTCATGTTTTTCCTGTTTGAAAAAACATAAAGATCGCCGTGAGCAGATTCCCCGCCTGATAGTTTCAGAGGCAGCTGAATATAAGCATACATCTGGTTTATCTGCTGCAGGAAATCAATGTTGGAGCTCATATTGTTAGTCGCATTAAATGCCGGAGTATTCTGGGCATTAGCAGAGACAAGTCCGTCCTTCAGCATATTCAGCTGGGACGAAAGTCTCTTATACAGTGATTCGACCTTCTCCTTGTCCGCAACCTCGGAAGGAGAAATGCTCCACATATCCTTAAGGGTTCCGAGCGAAAGTTTCTTAAGAGGATCGGAGGTAACAAGCTTTCTCAGAGTTTCGGTATCATTATCCGAAACTGCTTTTTGCATAAGCACGGACATCTTACCGAAAAGATCCTTCATATCCGCAGGAACATAATCCTTATCCCCGCTGATCTCCCTGTAAAGCGAAAGAACTATGTCAAAGCTCTCTGTAAGATTATCGGATCCGCTTACGGAACCGGTTCCCGTAAGAGCACTTTCCACAGATGTACCCGCCGTCTTAGCACCATCAATGATTTTATTGTCATCCGGTGAAGACTTCGATATATTTTCGGCGGAATTAAGATTTTTCAAAAGTTCCAATGCTCTGGATGCTGCATCGGATTTAATATTCTCTGCTGTTTCCGAGGCGGTCTTTTCATCGGAAACTACGGAATTTTGTTCCAATGAAGTTACAGCAGCATTTTTATCGTAAACCCCGGAAAGAGATGTGCCTTCTTCCGCAACCTGTTCATATACACTTGCTTCTGCAATCTCAGGCTGAAGAGGATTTACCGGTCCCTTAACAAACTCCTCGATTCCAACCCCTTCATCCATAAAAGAAACCGATGCATCGATAATGGAGTTCATGAGTTTAGCGGCATTTGATACATCTCCGCCCTTTACCATATCCATAAGGGCCTGATCTGTTTTTTCCGCAAGAGTCTGAAGACCGGAATCAATCTGGTATGAAAGATTCTTATAGCTTTCTATATTATTTAGGTTTTCCTCGTTAACTGAAAGTCCGAGCTTTGTAAGATCAACAACATCCGAAACACTTGCTTCGGGGTTTGCCATAACCTTCTCATACATTCCGAAAAGCGAAGCTCTGTCAATCGAAAGACCGGCTTTCATCATTTCGGTCGTCATCCCGACCGATGTATCGGAAACAGGAAGCTGAGCCTGATTAAGGGCTTTTAAAACACTGATATCAGCAGATGTATTTGTTAAGAGCGGAGTGATCGAAACAGTGGATCCGCCGCTTTTAACTTCAAAAGAGATTGTCTGGCCTTCGGTGATATTCATTTCCGAAGACAGTTTCGCATTAACCGAAGCTCCGGTGGGAAGTTTTAATGTAACATCGTTTCCGGATACATCAACAACCTTTGCAGAAAAAGTATCTCCGTTCTTAAGCGATGACAGGTAGGATAAACCGTCCCCCGATACATTGGAAGAAGGGACATCCTGAACAGGTCTTATTCCGTTTGAGAATATTTCGCTGATTCCCGTCATGGCTGAACAGTAAACCTTTTAAATATAACTGTGAATAAAGCTTCTTCTGTGTATGGGACAGGGGCCGAACTTCTTAAGCGCTTCAATATGCGCGGCTGTTCCGTATCCCACATTGGCAGCAAATCCGTACTCGGGATAGAGTGCATCATATTCCTTCATCATTCTGTCCCTGGTGACTTTGGCATAAATACTTGCCGCACCGATGGAGATACTCTTGGCATCTCCTTTTATGATGGGAACCTGCCTGATATCTACTCCGGGAATGGTAACGGCATCATTCAGGAGGAGTTCCGGCTGAGGCGACAATTTGCTAATAGCCTGTCTCATTGCCTCATAAGTAGCCTGAAGGATATTTATCTCATCAATCCTCTGAGCATCGACAATTCCGACTGCGGCAGAAACTGCTTTTTCGCTTATCTCATCATAAAGTCTGTCTCTTACTTTTTCGGACAGTTTCTTGGAATCGTTTATATATAAGATCTCACAATCCTTAGGAAGGATGACGGCACCTGCAACAACGGGACCGGCAAAAGGCCCTCTGCCGACTTCATCGATTCCGCAAATAAACTGCAGATCGGGATACTGTCTTTCAAAAGATCTGAGTTCGTAAATTCTTTGCTTCTCAGCAAGGAGTTTGTCATATCTCTTCTTTGCGGCATCAACAAGCTTCTGTACACCGCCTCTTTCATCAACAGCATAGATCTTGATAACTTCAGGAAGGGCATCATCAGGCGTTGCCGCTATCCTTGCTTTGATGTCTCCGATACTTTCCATCAATATATGCCTCCGAAAGACTTAAGCGGGAAAAGTCTGAATACGGCTTTACCTATCAGTTTCTCCTTGGGAATGTTTCCGACATTGTTATATCTGGAATCCATCGAATTATTCCTGTTATCACCCATAACAAAGTATTCGTCTTCACCGACAACAATCTCCTGAGCTGCCAGTCCTCTGTTTTCGGGCTTGATAACTTCGTATCCGTAACTTTCCTCAAGTATTTCGCCGTTTATATAGATATTACCTTCTTCATCGATATAAACGGTTTCACCGGGAAGTCCGATTATCCTCTTTATAAAGTAAGTATCAGCCTGGTATTCATAGGGGAAAACAACAATATCAAATCTCTGCGGATCCGAAAATTTGTATTTATATTTATTTACCCAGACACTCTCGCCGTCATAAAGGGTACCGTACATCGAATCGCCTTCAACGACCGATCTTTGTCCGACATATTTAAGTACGAATGCGGCCAGTAAAAAAACGACGAGAAAATAAACAGCGGTATTAAATGATTCCTTAAGTACTTTGTTTTTAGTTTTTCTGTCCATTACAAAGAAGGCTCCTCCAATGTGATCCTGCCAAGCTTTCCGCTCCTCAGGTCGGTAAGTATAAGATCGGCGGCTCTTTGAATATCGGGGTCGCCTCCCTTTAATAAAATGCCGTTTTTAACAGCGGCAGCTTTAAACACTTCCTCTGGTTTGGTTAGATCATTGATCCCGTATTTCTCCATAACCCTGTCTGGATAAAGATCGTTCATCAGCAGAACAACTTCACCTGCAAGCTGCATGGTATTGATAACCTGGTCGTTTACCGATCCTATCGCAGCCAGTTTAAATCCGACTGTCTTATCTTCGAATTTGGGCCAGAGAAGTCCGGGAGTATCAAGAAGATCGATTCCGGCATTTGTCTTAACCCACTGATTGCTTCTCGTCACACCCGGTTTATTGCCCGTCTGAGCCTTTGATTTGCCTGTGATCGTATTTATAAGTGTGGATTTACCGACATTGGGTATACCGCAAACCATGGCCCTTATAGGTCTGTTTAAGATACCGCGTTTTTTATCTCTTTCGATCTTCTCACGGCATACATTAAGTGCAGCCTTTTTAACCAGGTCCGATGCTTTTCTTTCTTTTGCACAAAGCTGAAGCGTCTCTATACCGATCGATCTGAAATAATCGGCCCAGGCCGAACTCTTCTTGTCGTCTGCAAGATCGGACTTATTTAAAATGATAAGCCTGAATTTATCCTTGGCCAGTTCATCTATATCCGGATTTCTGCTGGAAAGTGGAATTCTGGCATCGATAACTTCGACGCACAGATCAACGAGGCCAAGCTCACCGCGTATCGCTCTTATTGATTTTGTCATGTGGCCGGGATACCAGCCGTAATCATTTCCTGCCATTTAATCTACCAAATGCATCTTCGAATAGTCCTTTGAAAACGCAAACCATACTTTTCCTTCTATATATCTGTTTTCAACGGGACCTATATTTGCATTACGTGAATCATCCGCATCGGATACATCCTCGCTCATCACAAAATAGGTTCCCTGGGTTATTGTGATCTCATTGGAAAGAATTCCCTGATCCACGATCTTACCGGTAACTACATTCGATACTTCACCATTCACATACAAAGTACCGTCGGATACGTAAATCGTATCACCGGGAACGGCAACGACCTTCTTAACGTAATAATTCAGGTTGGAATTACCGTTGGGGAGAAATACAATGATATCCCCGGGCTTGGGCTGGGTGAATTTATAGATCAGGCCGTTTACAAGAACTTTCTGACCGTCAACCAGACCGGGTGACATCGAATCTCCGGAAACAACAAAGCTGACTCCGAGGAAATAAACCATTACAAGTGCCAATATCACACTTATAAAGATTCCGATGAACCAGTGAAACAATTCATGGACAAAATCATCGGAAAACCTCTTTCTTCTTTTATAAAAATAATACCCGTCCTGTCTCACATTAAATACCGTTTCAGAGAGCCTTTATAACGGCTCAGATAAATATACGCATACCTTAAATATTATAGCATTTTTAGGCATTTAAGACCACAAAAAATAACCGGTGCATAAGCACCGGTTATCGTGTAATACAGGAAAATTATTTAACAGCTTCCTTAACCTTAGCAGCCTTACCGACTCTGTCTCTGAGATAGTTAAGCTTAGCTCTTCTGACCTTACCTTTTCTTACAACTTCAATCTTCTCTACGTTGGGAGAAT
>JAEEGL010543991.1_pt1 | contig 11642 bp, 13 predicted proteins | sample 9134231 | NCBI WGS metagenome assembly JAEEGL01 (sample SAMN16246548, study PRJNA631951) | gut metagenome | biome: gut microbiome; feature: rumen; material: fiber-attached | host: Bos | place: Iran: Karaj | collected 2018-10 | reverse complement strand
TTATTATATTGAATGTAAGAATTTAATAGGTAATATTACTATTAATGATCATGGAGATTTTATTAGAGAATATACTATAGATGGTAAAAAGATAAAGAAGGGCATGTATTCTCCTTTAAGACAAGTAGAAGCCCAAAGAGACGTTATTAGAAAGATTTGGGATAATAATACTAATAAGATATCTAAACTCCTAGGAAGCAATAAATTTAACTATTACAGACGTGTTTTAGTAGTAGCTGCTAATAGAGATACTATACTCAATACAAGATATGCTCCTAAAGATATAAAAGATGTAGTAATTAAAAGTGATGCTTTAATAAGAAGGTTAGAAAAAGATATCGAAGATAATAAAAATAAAGATGCTTTATCTTCTAAAAAGAATATGGAAGATATAGCTAATAATTATTTAGAATTAAATAAAGAAATAAATATAGATTGGTATGTGTATTATAAAAAGAAATATATCGTAGATATTGAAGATATAAAAGATAGATTAATTAAATTAAGAAAGAAAAGATCTAATGTATTAAATATACCAGCGTATTATATATTTACTAATGAAGAATTAGATAAGATATTGGAAGTATTACCTAAGAGTATGAAAGAATTGGATAATATATTACCTGAAATAAAAACTCGTATACATGGTAGAGCAATTCTTGAGGAAATAAATGAGAAGAAGTAAGATATAGAAATTAAAAACAGTCTAACTTATGTTAGGCTGTTTATTATTTCTACAATATTGAAATTGAATGAACTTGCTTTTAGTTTAATATTATATGTTTCATGATGAAAATCTTCTACTACGAAAGTGATGTTTTCACCATCAATTGTAATTTCAAGTATCTCATCACTATCATAAGATTCTCTTTCGCTTATAAATTCTTTAACATCGTTAAATGTTAATTCTGCTCTAGCATTTTCAGGATCACCATCTTTGTACCCGTCTTGCATAAATAAACAATACATTAATTCGAAAGTGACTTTTGAATCTTTTTTTATGACATTTAAAATACCACTATCATGTAATACATAATTATTTAATTCACGTAGTTTCATAATAATCACCTATAAGTAATTATAACATAATAGTTAATTACAACTTATAAAAAGTAATTTGCGATAAGTTAAAAATGTAGAAATGCTAGATTCTATGGTAAAATATTAGTTGAATTTTAAGAAGGTGTTTTATGATTGACCAAAGATTAGAAAAATTATTACCTAAAAAGCATGAAGAATCATTAGAAGAAGCAATTATTAATTATTTAAGTAAATATGATAATGATACTTATGCTATAGAAGAATTTTATTCTAAAGGATTGTATCTTGGTGACGCACCTGGTTTAGATTTTTATGGCTATATGAAATTAGATTGTACTATATGTAAAAATGATGAATATAGTTTTAAAAAGACTTTTCAAATTACTTTTAAATCCAATATTGCTAATATAGATAAAATAGAAATAGTTAATGTTGATGAAGATTTCAAAATTCCATTTGATGTTAGATTAAATACAGACTTCTCTAGATATATGGAGGATAAAGATTATGATAAACTTGCAAAAGATTTTCTAGAAAAGTATTATCCTGAAGCTTTTGATGGAATAGCAATTGATGTTAAAAAGGTATTAGATAGAATGGGTTTAAATATAGAATATAAATCTATATCAGAAACAGGTAATACATTTGCTATGATAGCTTTCGAAGATATGACTATAAAAACTTATAATTGGAAAAGTTCATTAGAATATGTAATTGAAGTATATGATGTTAAGGCTAATACTATTGTAATGGATGATGGAGTTCATGAAATATTTCAAGATCCATATAAAGACAACTTCACAAAAATACATGAATGTGTTCATGACTTTAAAGATAAAAAGTATTATTTTTTTAATAAATTGTTTAACAATTCGTCAGCAGGTGTTTTTTGTAATGTAAATAAATATGATAATGATAGTGTTAAATGGATTGAAATACAAGCTAATAACATAACTTCAAGAATATTAATGTATAAAGATACAATTGAAAGAAAAATCGAAGAATATAAAAAGATTCATCAATTAGTTGATGCTTATGATTATAAATATCTTTTTGATTATTTAAGAGATTATTTTAAATGTTCTATACAAGCTTTGAAAATTAGATTACTATCATTGGGCTATTCTGAATTTACTGGTATATATGATTATATAGATGGAAAATATGTTGAACCATATTTATCTTCAGAACCAGTTGCTTATGATGAAACATATTCTATTGGATTAATAAATGTCGCATTACTGGGATTAAATTCATCTTTTAAAGATTTAATATCAAGTGGTATATTTGTATATGTTGATTCTCATATATGTGTTAATGATGATAAATATATTACTAGTATTGATGGCGTTAATCATCTGTCACCACTTGCATGGAATGATGTATCAACTTGTTGTTTGAAATTTAAAGTCACTTATGAAAATAATTTGAAATTTAGTAATATGTCATTCTTAAGAACTGCTAATACAGTTAAACCTAAATATCAATTCCTAGTTGATGGCAAATACCAAGATATACTTAATGTTGAAGCACTAAAAAAACAAAATGAAAGTATCAAAGAAGAATTATCTAAACTACCAAATGATTTCGGAGAAGCATTGAAGAATTTAATGGAAAATAGAAAAGTTACTATCGAGATGCTTGCTTCAGATTCTGATGTTAGTGAAGCTCAAATAAAAAGATTGAGAAATAATGAAGAACAAGGAACTAAACCGGTGACTTTAGTAAAATTATGTGTTGGACTTCAGCTACCACCATTAATTAGTAGAGCATTGCTTTTAAAGAAAGGTGTTATTTTAACACCAAATACCGAATTAAATATATTATTAGATTTTATTTTAAATGCAATGTATCGTGAAAATATATATGAAGTTGAAAACTTAATTAAAGAATATCTTGATAAATAGTGGAAAATTAGATATTTTTCACTTTTTTATGCAATTTTATTTAATTAAATGATACTATACTATGCTTTTATATAAAGGAATATTATTAATACAATTAAGAAACACACTGAAAACACGATGTTTTATGGGCTCATTCTGCTTCATTTTTTATTCTCTCAGTATTTTATAAGATTAGTGTGGAATTAAGAAGAATTCCATCAATAATGCAAAAAGGAGGAATAAATTATGAAAGCAATTATTGATGATGGTTTCAACGCTGAATTAGTGTATGATGCTGAATTTGAGGGTATATTGGAAATACCTAAATTAAAGGAGTTTACTGGTGAAATACCGACCAAAGTAATTCCTTTTTCCAAGAGAAAACAGAGTAAAGATGGAGAGGAGTACCTATTGTTCTACGAGCATGATAAAACATTTGGAGACGTTCTTAAGAACCCAGATAAATATCTTGATGAGTTTAAAAGGTTTAAAGGAATAATAACAATTGATGCGTCACTATATCGAGATATGCCATTAACAGCACAAATTGCCAATGTATATAGAAGTAGAGCAATTGGTTATTACTATCAAAAACATGGTATTGATGTAATCTGTAATTGTAGGTGGTCTGATGAAAGAAGCTATACAAATAGTATTTTACCTGATAAATTTGCATTTTTAGGAATACCTAAGAATAATGTGGTGAGTGTAGGATCATATGGTTGCATACAAGGCAAAGAAAACAAGAAATACTTTGTGGAAGGATTCAAAGCAATGATGACTGAATTGAATCCTCAAGTAGTAATAATTTATGGTTCTATTCCAAAACAGGTATTAGAAGAATTTGGAAACAAAGTAAAACTAGTTCAATTTGATGATTGGACTACAATGAAGAGAGGTAAAAAATATGGGCACAGGAAAACCGGGTAGATACTTGAACACTAAAGGTTCAAAAGGATCTATGAGTGAATATGCTGTAGTTCACTCTAATGAAGGAACATTTGTACATGATACTTATAATGGAGTACTTAGGTTAAAAAATGGTGGACATGGTGAAGACGGAATCAAGTTGTTAAATAAGTACAACATAGAGTATAATATAAATAAGACCTATGATAATGGGGTTAGAGTAGGTAATGTCCCTAATCATAGAGATCCTAAAAAACGTATTGGCAACAATCAATCATGGTTTCCAAGCAGTTGGAGTGATAGTGATATTAAGCATGCTGGAAATTATGTATCTAGTTTAAAGAAAAATGCAAGTGCTAAAGATGGGAAAAAAATATATGGTACATATAAAGGTGTTAAGGTCGTTGTAATTAGACGAAATGGATCACCTGATACAGCATTCCCTGATAGTAATCAAAATTAATAAGGGAGGAAATTGTATGACAGTTGGAGAAAAATATAGAGAGCTTCTTAAAGTAAGAAAAGAAATTGATGAAGTAGATTATGATAATGATCCTACTATAAAAGAAATGATAGATATTCTTTGCAACAATATTGATGAGACAATTGATTATATCAAAAATGATTGCTCTGCTGAAGAATTTGTTTATATTAGCGAATTATACGATGAAATAGTTGATAGAACAAAGAGTAAAGCGTTCATTGATTGTCTTTATGAAGTAGCAAAGAAGTATCCTAAAGAAGTAGAAGAATACAATGTTATGAATTTCATTAATTGGGCTGCAAATCGCCTAAATGAAGAATAATTTATATTTTTAATTAAGAGTATAAAGCCTAGCACATTGCAGGTTTTTAAGTGTTAAATAAAATGATATAATTTAATTGAGGTGTAACTCTAATGAAAGAAAAAATATTAATTAAAGAAATGAATGAACTATTAATATCTAAATTTCTTGAATTGAAAGAACAATATGAAGGAGTCTTAGAATTCAATGACGGTGATGTTGGATCTCATGTTGTGTATGGAGATATATTTGTACCATATATAATTGAAAAGACAAATGCGAAAGATGAAACATGTATTAAAAAAATCTTTGGGTTTATTGATGATTTATTAGAGTCTAAAATAGATTATTATGAGGATGTAGTTACAACAACAGTAATTGAAGATTTAGTATCTGATACATCTTTAGATAAAGAATATTTATTAAGTTTTACTACTGACAAAGTTAAACAAGTGATGCAAGAAGTTCTTGAATATTATAACAAATAAAAAAGATGACTAAGTCCATTAAAGGACAAAGTCATCTTCTTTTTTTCTTCTTCAAATTCATAATCTGTTTCTTCATATTCAATTATTTTTGGTTCTGGTAATTTTCTTTTAGTATTTTCTAGTAATTTAGTATTTTGAACTTCAATTATCTGAACTATGTTTTCTAATCTGTTTTGATACATATGAGAGTATGTGTTTAAAGTTTCGTCTATTTTAGAGTGCCCTAAATATTTAGCTACTAGAGTAATATTTGCGCCACAGATACTATTATATTAAAGAATAATACTTCTTTATCAGATAAATATAATGCTTTAAATATACTACCAGATATTAAAGTAAGAATTCATGGTAAAGCTATACTAGAAGAGATAAATGAGAAGAAATAATTCTTCTCATTTTATTATGATACATTTATGTAAATAAATTAGATTGTTTAAATATAAAAATAGTCTTTGTGATATGATTAAAATAGGGTGGTATATACTATGAATAAGGATAGTAATTATTATAAATTAGAAATTCAAAAGATAATAAAAAAAGTATTAACACAAGATAAAACCCAAGAAGATTTCTTAGACTCAAGTAAGATGAGTAGAGCTATACGTAGAGAAATAAATGATTCAAATATACTTACGTCATCTGAAAAAGAATCATTAAGTAATAGTATTTATCAAATGAATAATATGATTAAAAGATTTAATCATTCTATTAAGGAAGAGTTAGATGAAGTAACTATTGATAATCTAGAAATATTAGTTGAGAGATATCATGCTGGTGATTTTAAAGACTTTGAAAGTTTAATACCAGATGAAGATAAAAAAACTTATGAAGATAAAATGGCTGAGATGGAAAAAACAGTTAAGAATTATAGAAATAAAACTAATGAACAACAAGAAAAGCCAGATTATGCTTCAAGATTACAAACCGCCTGGGATAAAGTATTAAAACAAGATATTACCCAAGAAAACTTTATGCAATCGAGAGAGGAAATGAGAACTCTACGTAAAGAAATACGTGATTCTCAAGTATTAACTCCGGAAGAGAAAGAATTATATTCTAATGAGGCATATGGAATATTAAATTTTGCTTCAGCTTGTAATAATGCCCTTAGAACAGATCTTAATGATACTATTGTAGAAAATTTAGGATATTTTGTTCAGGGATATAAAGATGGAACAATTAATGTTTCTGAAGAAAACAAAATGGCTATCGAAGATAAATTACAAACTATCGAAGAAATAATTGATAATTATCATAAAAATAAAGAAAATAATATCGAGGAACAACAAATTGTTCCTGAAGAAAAAGAAGTTATTAAAGAACCAGAAACTAAACCTGTAGAAAATAATAATTATAAAGAAAAAATAGATCGTAATTTAAAAAACTCATGGAGACAAATTCTACATGAAAACAGTACAGAGGGAGACTTTTCGCTAACAAAGCGAGCTTTAAGAGAAATTCTTTTAGAAGCACAACAATCTAAATCTTTGTCTGTTGAAGAAATGCAACTATTAAATTCGCGAGTACTTGCATTATCAGAGATAAGTTCAGCTTATGCAACTTTATCTAAAGGTAATCTAGATGATGCAGATATTAGTAAATTAGTTGAATATAATCAATTATTAAATGCTGGGGACTTTAGATATGCGATAGAGATGCTTTCAGAAGAAGATATAAGAGCATTTTATGATAAAAATATTGAAGTTGAAAATAAGATAGATGGATATCATAAGATGGAAGATATTCCAGTTAAGGAAGAAACCAAAGAACAACCAGCACCAGAAGTAAAAGAGGAAAAACAAGAACAAGTTGAACCTGAAAAAGATATAAGAGAAAGTATTATTTCTAATATTAAAAAAGGATGGTCTATTATATTAACAAACAACGAGCGTTTAGTTCCTTATAGTGCAATGATGGATGGCTTAAAATCTATATATAATACTATACAAGAAAACAAAGAAACATTAACTCCGGCGGAAATTGATGAATATACAACTAGTTTAACTATGATTCAAACAATGACTAAAGTTGATAATGTCATTCGTTCAAATCCAAATGCTGATAAAAATGACATACAGGTATTAACTAATAGACTTTCTACTTATATAAATCAAATTGAAAGTAACGTATATATATATCCATTAAACGATTATTATATGCAGAAGTTAGAAAGTTTTAAAAAATATTATATGAATACAAACGATAATGCAATTGATAATAGATTAATGGAAGATTTATCTAATATATGGTATAAATTTGCAAGATCGGAAGAGCCAGATGATTTTTATACTGTTGAAAGATTAACAAAGAGACTTTATGATGACCTTAATAGTTATCAAATATCTAGATCACAAGCATATCAATTAGAAGAAGAACTTCAAGCTTTAGTAAAAATGTGTCAGGTTGGAGAAAAAATAGTTAATGGGAATGTACCACTAGATGTTGATTGGGAGATAGAAGCAAGAAATTTAAGAGTAGGTATGGAAGTTGTTAATGATTCTAAGTTTTTAGAAAGAAATCAAAAAAATGCAGTAATAGATCGTAGTGAATACTTATATAGAAAAGTTAAAAATTATATGGAATTTAATGATTTTAGTAGTTATGGAAGGCGTATGTAAAAATGAACAAAAAGGAAATATTAAGAACTATTAAATTTACTTTGTTTTCAATATCGGCAGGTATAATAGAAATATTATTATTTACTTTATTAAATGAAGTATTTAAGTTTAATTATTGGGTATGTTATTTAACGGCTTTAGTAGCATCAGTAGTATGGAATTTTACTTTAAATAGAGAGTATACATTTAAGAGTACTGCTAATGTACCTGAAGCTATGGTTAAAGTATTTATCTTTTACTTAATATTTACTCCAACTTCGACGATATTAGGTAATTATTTAGTAGAAAATTTTAAATGGAATGAATATTTAGTAACAGGTATAAATATGATTTGTAACTTTGTATTAGAGTATTTATATGATAAGTATATAGTATTTAAAGGAAGTATAGATAGTAAAGTAAAAGAAGATAAATAATTATCTTCTTTTTTTCTCATGTAATATGGATTTTTTGTTATTTTTTATGGTATAATTATTACATAATGAAGAATAGAAATCTAACTATCGACGTCGATTTTTTACTTCATATTATAAAGGAAGTGAGGTGAAATTAATGAAAGGTAATAAGAAAATTTTAATTGCAGCATTACTATTACTTTTAATTTCAGTAAGTTTTGGTACATATGCTATTTATAGATCTACTGCTAGTGGTACTGGTACTTTAAAGGCAGCTGCATGGAGTGTTAAAGTAAATAATACTAGCATTGAAACTGCATCATTTACTTTTGGTATTAACGATGTAACTTGGACTACACATACAGGTAAGAATAATACTATAGCTCCTGGAGATAGTGGTACTATCAAAATTCCAGTTGATGCAACAGGTTCTGAAGTAGACGTACAATTTTCTGCAACAGCAACTCCTACTGGTTTACCTAGTGGATTTACTGTTTCAGGTGTATCATTAGAAACAAATCAAGCTACTGGTTATATTCCATATGGTGCAAGTATGACAGATAACTTAGTTATTACTGTTACATGGACTGGAACAACAGCAGACACTGCTGAAAAAGATGGAACAGATAAACAAGCTGCCGGAACAACTATAAGTATTCCAGTTACAGTTTCTGCTCAACAAAAATTAGCAGCTTAGAAAAAATAATATTTTTATTATTTTTTCTTCTAAGAACTATTTTTATGTAGTCCTTAGAAGAGGAAATAATGGAGGAATTACTATGAAAGAAAAAGACGACAACAAGCATAAAACAAGAGATAGAATAATAATAATCATAATAATTATCATCATTATTCTTCTTTTATTACATAGTTGTTGCCCAGGCAGAAAACATGGTGGTAGTGGAGATAACACTACAACTACTGCTAAGATTATTGATATTGAAGTAGATGATAAGACAACAACAATATCACCAGAAACAGATGATACGACAACAACTACAACTAGTGAAATTATTTCTACTAGTGAATCAACAACGGAACCTACATTAGATACTACTGTTACTACAGTATCTACGAGAAGTAAGACTAAGAAAAAGACGACAAAGAAAACAACTAAAAAGACTACAACTAAATCTACAAGTACTACAACTACAGAAAGTACAACAGTTACTTTAGATGTTTCCGATAGTTCACATGATTCAGTTAGTTGGAACGGTTCTAGTAATTTAGGTATATTTGATTCTGCTTCTAGTAAAGTTGATGGAGTTGTAGCTCCAGAAGATACAGGAACTTATCAGTTTATTGTACGTAATAAAACAAATTATAATTTTAAATATAATATAGTATTTAGTGAAAATAATGATAAGAATATGAATATAATGTATAAGTTAAAAAGAAATGGTACATATTTAATTGATCATTATGTTTATTACAATGAATTAGATATATCTAATCAGTTAATTAATAAAAATAAAAGTGATATATATGAATTAGAGTGGAAATGGGTAAGTTCAGATAATGATACAAATGTAGGAATATCTGGTGGTACTTATTCATTAACAATTGATATTACTGCGGAGAGTACAAATGGCTAGGGTACTTAATAAAACTATTAATATAATATTTATATTTGTATTGATAGTTTTGGGGGGATATTTTTTATTAAGATTAACAGGATTTGTTAATTTGTATAGAGTAGAATCTGGTTCAATGGAAGATGATATTCATATATACGATTATATTTTATCAATTAAACAAAATAGTTATTCTGTTGGAGATGCTATTACATATAAATATAATGGTATTTATGTAACGCATCGTATAACTAAAATAAATGGAGATTTATTAATAACTAAAGGAGATGCCAATAATTTAGAAGATGAAGAGATAAATATAAATCAAGTAACAGGAAAAGTATTATTAAGTGGCGGTTTATTAAATTATGTTATTGATTATAAATTCGTTATAGTGGCTTTTATGTTAGGGTTGTATTTATTTAGTTGGTATTTAGATACTATAGAGAAAAAAGAACAATAAGAAAAGGAGATGATATTATGAATAAAAAAGTAGTAGCTTTAAGTGTTATGGTAGTAGCGCTTTCTTTCATAATACCTTTTTCTTATGCAATATTTAGATCTGTTGCTAGTATAAATGGTAGTTTAGCAGTAGCAGAATGGGATGTTGAATTAATTGATAGTGGAGATAATAATCATTTATCAATTATTTCAGGAGATACTAGTTCGAGTGCTAGTTATAGAATAACAATTACTAGTGCTTCACAAGTAGATGTTATTTATTCAATAGTAGTTGATGGTGTGCCAGAAGGTACTAATGTTACATTAGATGGAACAACTACATTAGCATCAAGTAATGATAAAGCTATATTTAGTGAAATTGGTACTATCAATTATTCAGATACAAATAAAACAAAAACACATACATTAACATTTACAGCTGATGAAAATACAGAATCAGTTGAAGATGAAGAAATAAATATAAATGTAATAGCAAGACAAGTATTAGCAAGTTAATAAATAGTAATTAAGAGAAAAGAGGTGGTTATATGAAAAAAGCAATTAAAGCGGGCTTGATAGTTTCGTTTGTTTTCATATGCCTTCTCGTAATTAGAAGATTAAATAAATCTTTTGCTATATATAGAGATGTATTAAATACTAAAATATATTTAACGATAGCAGAACCTGGAGATTTCACTATTAATTTCTATGATGGTGAAACACTTTGGGATACTTATGCAAGAACAACAAATCAAGCTATAGGTGCATTACCAACAAACCCAACAAAAGCGGGATATAATTTTGTTGGTTGGTATACTGAAACAACAGATGGAACAAAAATAGGCCCTGATGATATAGTAGATGATAATGCTGATTATTATGCTAGATGGGTTAAAATAGTTTGTAAAAAAGAAACAGATGCTAATAACTTACACGTTGAAACATGTGCATCTACTGGTTCATGTCATACTAAATTAAATTATGGAGCAGGTGTAGATCTTGTTTATGGACAAATTTCTCAACAAACAGTTCCAGCATTAGCGGATGCTTATAACTGTGATGTTAATGCTGATGATATATTTAGATCAGATAAAGAAAGATTCTATTTTATAAGAAAAGGTAATACTAATAATGAAGATACTGCTGTATTGTTAAGTTATTCAAGTATTGATGAAAATGGATTGATAGAATCAGATGGTACAAGACTTGGATATCGTCTTGCTGATATACCAAATGCTCTTCCAGTACCATCAGGTGATCAAACAGTGGCTACTGAAAGAATATGGAGTAATCCAGGATTAATTCAATTTAATGGAAGATCAGCAAGATTATTAAATTTAGATGATTTCCATGAAGTAGTAGGTGGTTCAGGAGATTCATTCCCAAACAATGTACCTATACCTCCAGAAACTATATTATTATTTGAAAATACTAGATTCCAAGGTAGTGATAAAGGTCGTGCTGGTATTTGGATGGATCCTGGTACAAGAGTTCATACAAACACA
>JAEEGL016105083.1_pt1 | contig 11643 bp, 7 predicted proteins | sample 9134231 | NCBI WGS metagenome assembly JAEEGL01 (sample SAMN16246548, study PRJNA631951) | gut metagenome | biome: gut microbiome; feature: rumen; material: fiber-attached | host: Bos | place: Iran: Karaj | collected 2018-10 | reverse complement strand
TTTTTCTCTGATTGCTTCCTGTGACAATGGTTTATCGCGCTCGATAAAAATCAGGTCATTCTCTGTCTTATCCATTTCCTCCGTCCGGATCAACAATTCTTCATACAACTTTTCACCCGGCCGAAGTCCCGTTTCAATAATATCAATATCTTTATAAGGTTCCAGACCGGACAACCGGATCATTCCTTCCGCCAGGTCAATAATCTTTACCGGTTTTCCCATGTCCAGCACATACAGTTCCCCGTTTTTTGCCATGGCGCCACTGGTCATGACCAGTTGGCTTGCTTCGGGAATCGTCATAAAGAACCGTGTGATCCGTTTGTCTGTAACCGTAACGGGCCCGCCATTAGCTATTTGCCGGCGGAAAAGAGGAATAACCGATCCGTTGCTCCCGAGAACATTCCCGAACCGTGTAGCGGAAAAAGAAGTAACGTCTCCCTTTCGGCTCTGAACAATCATCTCACACATTCGCTTTGTCGCGCCCATAACATTCGTCGGGTTGACTGCTTTATCTGTACTGATCATGATAAACCGCTTTACACTATGCTTTTCACATAGTTCTACCATGTTCAGCGTACCGAAAACGTTGTTCTTAACGGCCTCCATCACATTACGTTCCATCAGCGGTACATGCTTGTGTGCCGCGGCATGGAGTACGATATCAGGGGTATGCCTGGCCAGTATCTGATCGATCGCTTCCGTGTCACATACATTAGCGATCTCAATCTTCAGTTTCAGTTCCGGGTAACGTGTCCTTAACTCCTGCTGGATATCATAAACACCATTCTCATAAATATCCAGCAGTGTCAGCCTGCCCGGGCCAATCTTGGAAATCTGTCTTGCCAGTTCCGATCCGATGGACCCGCCGCCTCCGGTAATAAGGACATTCTTTCCCCGATACCAAGCCGCCGTCTTTTCATCTACAACATCAACTGTACTCCGGTACAGCAGATCCTCAATTTCAAAATCGCGCATCTGGCGCCGGCCATTGGTGTTTTCCAATGATGGGTAATCATAAACCTTTATTTTGTATCCTTTGTCTTTATAATACTCATATAATTCAACCCGTCTTTCATTGCTCATATTCGGAAGGGCAAACACGACTTCCTGGACATGATAACTGTTCAAATCTGTTTCGTCGTTCACCACCGGGACATGGGAAATCATTCTTCCGATCTTTTCTTTGTCTACATCTACAAAACATACGGGTTTATATACTGCCTTAGGATTGTTCAGAAGTTCATCCGCCAGCATTGCCCCGACGCTTCCCGCACCGATGATCGCAATCCGTATCTTACGATTTTCGGGTGTTGCTTCCTCTTGGGAAAATTCAACACCTGTAATAAACTGGAAAAACTTCAGGATCGTCCGCTGTGCTTTGGAATCCTGGTTTCTGTTCTGATATGCAAACTGGTAAACAAGTCGCATACAGATGGCACCCAGAAGGTTCAGCAACACAACTGATACAGCACGGACAAAAGTAATCTTTGTTTCTGCAATAAATTCACGGAGAAGAATAAAAAACAATCCGCCAATAAAATCGGCAATAACAATCCAAAGATAATCAGATGAGCCGGCATACCGCCAGATCCGTTTATAGATATTAAACACAAATCGGAATATAAAAATCCAAAGTGCCGCGAATACAATATACGTGATTGTTTCAACAGTATTCAGCACGTCAATTGACGTCGGATAAAGCACAAAGATAAACAGACCTGTCAAAGAATAAAACAGCAGATCAAAAAAGAATAGTTTCCATCGTTCCCGTTGCCGTTTCATAAAACCGAACCTTCTTTACCCATTATTTTCTGTTCTCTTGATTTTACAATGTATATAGTTTGTAATGTATTTACAAGATATAAAGCCGATGATTCCGCCGAGGCTGTTACTGATTAAATCATCCAGTTCACAATAACCAATCCCAGCAGCGTATTGAACACCTTCAATAATTACTGATATAGTGACAGGGACAAACAATATTCTACTCCTAGGATAAAGCTTATACAGGACTGCACCAAGCGGAACAAATAACCAGATGTTTTTGATAATATCAGATCTCGCTGTACTACTCGTAAATAGTTTCCTGTAATACCAAAATGGTTCAATCGTTCTTCCTGTATTGTTATTATCCCTGAACATCAGGGTGAAATATATTATAACGCACATATAGAGTATGAGAAGCGCAATTGCCCATTTTCTGTTAATCAGTGCTGACAGAATAATAATACCAATGGCAAAAAGAATCGCGAATCTTGGATGATTATTTAACAGGTTTCTAATGCTAAAACTCTCTCTTCCATTCCTGTTCAGATAGACTTGCTGTCCGTTTTCATTCCTTACACCATATTGTCCTTCTGATAAAGGTAATGGGTTCCCGTTCAAATCATAATACTGCTCGGTCGCCACGTTGTTGTCTGCAGCAAACGTACGGATGATTTTTGTGTAGCCTTTTTTGGTAGCAATAGGTTCCCCTTTTTCGTCTAAATAAACAATTATAATTCCTTGACCCAGCTCATTATATTCCTTGTAAATCCCATATTGACCAAGGGAGAGTGCCACCGGCTCCCCTTGTGCATCATAATAGAACTCTTTTATGACTCTTCCTTGATTCGGTCTATCACCGGTATAATACTGTCGTATAACCGAAGCATATCCTTGTCTTGTCACTATCGGATTATTAAATACATCAATAAAACGGATCCGGACATTATTACCGTAATCGTCATATTCATTAATCATACCATATCCGAATAATGGAGTGTTTATCGGATTCCCTTCTATGTCATAGTATCTAGTGGAAATAATCTGATTGTCCTCATTATACTCTCTTGCTTCTGTTGCATAACCATCCTTGATAATACAGGGATCCCCTTCTTCATCCAGATAAGTGTTCCTTGTATTATTCCCACGCTCGTCATACTCACGGAGTATTGCATAATACTGATTATACCGGCTGATCGGTTCTCCAGTTTCGTCATAATACTGTTCCAATACGCCCTGTTCTGTATTTGTCTTAATCATCGTTGCATAACCAGCATCTGCTGCGACGGTCAGTTCCCCTTTTACATCATAAAAATCCGTTCTTTCCGTTTCATTATGTCTGACAATGGTTTTCTGCAATTGTGAAGAACGGTAGTTCCTCGCTTGCCGCTCTTTTGCCGGACTGATAAAAAAGTAAGAGAGCAAAATACACAACGCCAGGAAAACACACTTAATCCATTTTTCCATCATATCATCCACTACTAAAACTGTTCTTTATGCTTTACATATTTCCCGTTCTGAAATACCACTATTCCCTCTCTTTTGGTCCTTACTCCAAGGGCTTTTAACATTTTCTTCCTGTTGTTAGCTGCAGTATATTCGGATTTCAATTTGGAAACTGCACCTCTTCTATTCAATCCTCTGAATATATATCGGTTCGCCTGATATATCCAGGCAAACGGTCTAAGAATCTTATGTCTTTGGGCTGCATTCCAGTTAATTAGTCCCCGGCCTTGCAAGAGTTTAAACGCCGTTATGGGCGTATAAGCGTATGTGATAACATTTTCACTGACATCTTTATCAGAATTTCTTTTATATCCAAAGTTACCACATAATAATACATAATCCATAAGTTGTTTACAAAGTACTTCATCCGCTTCTGCACACCATTTTCGCTTCTGAAGTCCTAAATACATCTCACACATATGAGTTGTAACAATTGCCAGCTTTTTGAGCCCAATTTTTCCAACCAGTGTTTCAAATCCCGACCATTGATCATCTGATAAGCATTTATCGACAAACATCATCCAGTCAAGTATTTGGCGCAACCCCAGCCCGGCTTCCAAATGTTGACTTATATGTTCCAGGATGACAAGTCCGTTGATAAAATCAGGCAGAATATGTGAGGAATTAATATTATCAAATATAAGGTTATCAAGGTACTGAGCCTGATCAGCATCACTCAGTGAAGCAAATTGAAAATGCAATTCAACAATGCAATCATTTTTCGTAAAAATTATCTCTCGTTTTTCTTTTTTGACTACTATATAACCATCATCTACTAATTCCTGATATGCAATATGAAAGTCCTCTCTCTTAGTAATAATATCAATATCACCCATCGTTCGGCATTCTGGATATGGATAGTATTTTGCTGCTGATGTGCCTTTAAGTATAACATAAGGGACGGTAATTGGGATGTTATCTTCAACAAAACAATAATGATGGTAATACGCAACCTGCCTAATGATTTCTTGTTTCCATTTTTCTCTAAGCTCAAAGTGCATAGAAAGATTATGTAGTATTGGTGCAGGTACAGCGACAATCCCATGTAGTTTTAACTCATTGTAGATCTCATCATCTACATTTACAGTTTCTCTTTCTGGCCAGAATGATACCTTGAGTAGTTGGAATATGCTCATTAATCATTTCCTCCTCCCAATCGAGTTCTCTTTAGTTTTTTCGGCCTAACACCGGACACGAAAGAACTAAAACCATCTCCCTTTGGGAACGATTCTAGCATGTTAACTTTGGATTTATAATCCGCGGTTAAAATATGACACTTACAATCCTTCGGTTTCGTTGTTTTCTTCATGGCATCTCGAATAAACATTGGCGGGATTAACAATATTGTTATAAAACCCGCTCAAACGATATATACGTGCTTATTCTTCATCTATGAAAAAGCAATTTCATAGCATTGAGTAAATTCTTCTTCTGAAAAAGATAATTGATAGTAAACACTATACATGATGTAATTACGAATACACAAGCAGAATATATAAGCCAAGAAAAATAATCATTCATCTCTGTCTTAAACATTTTGGCTAAATTTGTTGTTATGAAGAATGCAAGAATTGACGTCACATATTTTTTCAATTCCCCCATTATTGAAATGTATAAAATGCTCTTATTCAAGAAGCCAATAAATGCTGAAGTTCTGTATATCATTGCAATTATCGTACCAATAGCAACGCCAACCAATCCTAAACGTCTGACTAAGACACAAGAAACTATAATATTGATTATTGCTTCAGCAAAAGCATCGCGTTTCGTTTCCTTGAATTTGTTCGCAACAAATACCACACTATTATATGGCATTCTTAAACAATATAACATTGCTGCAATTATAATCATAACAGCAAATATTGGTTGTTGATAATCGGCATCATAAAAATCTCTTGTATATATTTCAATGAAGTTTCTTACACATATTGCTGTCGTAGAAAAGCAACATACCGCGATAATATGCATTAGTGTATTGTATGCCTCAAATGTCTTTTTTAGATTCTCTATTTCCTTGTTTGCCCATATATTTCCTAATGCCGATCTTACAGCACTGTCTATCCAAGCTATAAAAGAAGACAATCCCGCGGTTATCATTGCATATACACTATAAATTGATACATTCGACAGAGTTGAAAATACTGTTAAAACAAAAATATCTGTTTTTGAGTGAATAAAATATGCCAAACCATGAGCAAATCCATCCCACCTTTGGGAGATCAACTTATTATCTGGAATCGCCCTTCGATTTATATTATATTTCCTTTTAACGAACAAAGCTACTGCGATTGGACGTAACATAAAGAAGCCCGAACTGAAAAGTTTAACAATTTGAATAGAACACCCTGCTCTGGTTAATACTATTGCAGAAACGGTATTCAATAATATAGTGATAATCTGCACAACAGAATATATAAAAGATTTTTGATCAGCCTCCAATACCATTTGATATGTTATCCCAAATAAATACTGAGCAATAGAACCGATTCCGATGACAATAACCAAAGAAAAAGTATAAAGAAATCCTTCATTAGGATATATACATATAGGCATCAAACATGCAAGAATCATCATATAAATAATTCCTGCAAAACCGATTCTTCGAAAAAAACGATTCGAAGTTGCTATTGTCACACTTAATGAAACTGAATCATGCTTTGCTAATGGTTTATACAAAGCAGACTTAATTACACTTCCAGCGCCTAGTTGCAAAACAGTAATATAACCTAAGAAACTTGAAATAGAGTTTGCTAAGCCATTAACATCAGATCCAAATTGTTTGATCAATATATGTGGAATGACAAATCCTGATAAAATGGATACAAATTCTAACGCAAATGAAAACGCGATATTAACCAGAGCTTTTTTCTTTCTCATTTTCTAGTAACTTCTTTCAACCATCATTACTTTCGGTGACTATTCCTATCTCATAATATAGCCCAAGCCAAGTTTAGTAAATGGTCTTAACTATCTTGATTGATTTGAGTAATTATATCCAAATTTCTCTTTGCTGCATTACGTATTTCCGAATTCAAAGCAATCGGGATATCATGGTACCGTTCAAGTTGAGAATACGCTTTATCAGTCGTTACTAAATCTATATGAATACTTCTTTCAGCTTCACCGATTTGGCGATAATACCGCTGTGTTTTTTCTAAATGAATTGGAAAAGAAACAACACTTTTTCCGAGCGTAGCTGCCACTACTCCTACATGTAACTTTGGTGTTATAACAAAATCCATTCGATTCAACAAGGCAACCATTTGCCAACAATCACGATACTCATGAATATACCGAACTCTATCTGATAATTTTTGATAACATTTTGATTTTGTAATACTATCCATTGAATGAGTTTCATCTGTTCCAACGACTAATTGATATTCTGGATGCTTATTTAAAAATGTTATTATCCCTGGGACAACTGAAGCCGCTAATTTTTCGTCATTACTGCCAGATATGATAATGTGGAAAAAAAGTAGTTTGTGATTTCCGACAGCCCGCACTAATTCTTGTTCCTTTTCAAATTCTGGTATCATCTCTGAATTAATAACCTGAGCCGTATCGGAAGTAATCTCTATGAAATGATTTACACCATATTGAACAAAGTAATCTCTTGTTTCTTTATCACGTACTGTAATTACCTTAGCCTGATTTAATAAACGAACAGCAGATTTCCGCAAGAATGATGCGGAAAGCGGTCCACCACCTACACCCAGTACATACACTGGTTTTCCAAAGAACTGAAAAATACGAGCAGGAAGAAAATACGCAAGATAACGCCTGATAGAATTAATTAAACTTCCCTTATTCTCGCCAAAGTAACCACCGGACATTAAAATGAGCACATCCGATTTCAGAGAAGAGAAAACAGTTATGTGATGCTCGTAATGCAGCTCCTTACGGCAGAAATCACATATACCATACTTGGGGAACTGAAGAAAATCAACCTCACAATCGTTCAATTCTCTACATTTATCATAGAACAGGTGCGCAAATAAAACATCACCAAAGTTTGATGTATATGCTGCTCCATGGATAAGCACGTTCATATTCATCTATCCTTTCAGAAAAGCATTGGTCGGTATAAATTTTCATAAGATACTATCAAGCAAAAACACGTAATTATTCTCTACTAACACATACAGTATTACTTTGCAGATATATAAATACATTTATAAAGAATAGAATAATGACAGCCATTCTTCTATATGTTTCTTTGAATCCTCGATTTATTACTGATTACGTAAGTAGCGACAATGTGTGCCTGTATTATTCTCCATGGATATTTGACTTTCTCTCACACTTAAGGCACACACCACGAACAGGAATGCGATCTCCTCATTCATGATAATATTAATTGCGACAGATCTCACCAGAAAAACAAGCCATGGTATATATCCATATATTTGTTTCCGTTTACTGTCATCGTTGCGAATAGAAAAAAAACGATTAACGACACAGAAATACATAATACTACCCACTAAACCCAAATAGTGTACAGTTTCAATCAAGTAGTTATGTGACGCTCGCCCCCCAACTCGTACTGCACCAAAGCCACTCCCAAACAAAAATCTTGTAATATTATCAAAAATGTATTCAATATAACTTCTCCAGATTACAGTTCGACCTGTACTTATTGAATCAATGTTCCCACTATCCACGTCGTCCGACAGACGGAAAATAATCGTTCGAACAACTTCGTTGTCTTGATTTGTATATATTGCATAGCCGCACAGAATGAATATAAAAATGACAATTATTAGGACTTTTCTATTGTGTTTTGTTAACTGTAATAACAAAAGAAAAATTATTAATGCTAATGAGATCAAAAAGGACTTGCTTACCGACATAATACCAAAGATCACCATAGATGAAATGAAAACAATGTCCACGATAGTAACTTTTTTTTGAATTATCAAAATACTATACGCTGCAAGAATAACTGATAGTGGTAATGTATAATGATTGGGGTTCCCTGCAACACCAGCAAATCTAGAATAGTATTCCCCATTCTCCTTAATCATTGCTTCAGAAAGATATGGTATCAGGCGTGGGAAGTTACTTTTAAACAACCCAATCAAGGAGGTTATTATAATCCCCACTGAAAAATAGCGAAGAAAATTCCTTAATTGGATTCCATCATTCTGTTGATCGCATATTAAAATACCGCAGAGGACAAGGGATATAACAACAGTAATAGAGCCAATAATATCCCTTCCCGCGCTTACAATAATGGCATAACTAGCAAAAATGGTTCCGAATGCTAGGATATATCTAGGAATTGTTATACTCGCTATTCCTTCTTCTATGCTAAATAAAACCATTTTTACACTAGAAAAAAATAAAACAATGTTGAACAAAGCAAAGCCATATAGATCAAGTTTGAAAATTGCGGAAAATGGTAATACAAAAAGCAATAATGGCAAAACATCTTCTTTGCTTGCAATAAACAAATAAATTAATGCGATCAATAAAGCAATCAAATTTAACAATGGTACATATAGACCCAAAGTTACAAATATCGAAAATGCAAGAAATGGAATATATCTTCTTTTGTCCATTTTCATATCCCTATTGATTCATTTCATTGCTAGCTAAATAATTCGGACAATGGAGATGGTCTTTCAAAAATGATGCTAATAAGCCATAAAGGAGTTATTCGCAGCTTATTTGCTTCATTTCATATCCTTGATTGATCAAGCTCGATCTTTCTCAATATCAGCCAGATATTCATAGCTATCTTCTAATTTGTTTGAATGAAGATTTCAATTGTTTATTTCATGGATAAAACGAATTACAAAACAATTCTAAATAGTATCTGTTCAACAAATTGGATATATTTAAACTACGCATCTTTTCTATCAAATAATATACCTTCGGTTCCTTTATTACTTATTACTTTTGCTGGAACCCCACCTATAGAGACATTTGAACTAAAAAAGCTTTTATCTACTACAGCATTAGCACCAATTGCGATTCTGTCTGCAATTGTTATATCACCAAATAGTTTAGCTCCAGGTCCTATATATACTTCATTTCCTATATTGGGTGCTGCATCACGCTTCTTTGCATCTGCTCCAATGTTAACACCTGCATGTATCTTACAGTTCTTTCCGATATGCGCATATTCGCTTATAATCACAGATCCCATGTGTGCCAGACATAATCCTTGATCAATAGCATTCAATGGTATTTCAAATCCACACAATAGTCCTATCATACTTCTTCTTAATCTTAACAAACCAAAGATCAGCCTGCTGATTCTATTACGTTTAACATTTTGATAATACTCGCATTTCCTCAGCAGAATCTCATATTTCCAGATATAATCATTGATCCTCGGCTTTTTTGTTGTTCTTCCCAATGCTTGTTTGTCTGCAGCCAGATAATTCTTATAATCTTTTTTACTTGTAATCATATGTCACCTTCAAAGCACTATTGTCATCCAGCCAAATACCGACGTCTTCTTTACCCATTAAATAACTATATCTGAGATTCAAGAAACTTCATTATCTTTGCAGCGCGGTTTTCAATTGTCAGGCCTTCAGATGTTTTCACTGCTCCGGATGCCAACTCTTCTCTTAGATCCGGATCCCGATACAGCCTTTGCATCGCATCTTCAATTTCCACTATGTTCCTTGGATCAACCCGAATTGAGTTTCTGTCATCCAAAATATCATCATTAAATGGTAGTGCTGAGGATATAATCGGCAAACCGCATGCCATCGCCTCGACAATAGCGTTACAGCAACCTTCTGCCAGGGTAGGCAGCACAAAGAAATCTGCCGCATTGAGATAATATATCAATTCATCATGCGAGACCAGTCCTTTGAAAAGGATCTGATCCGATTCCGGATTCTGGTTTCCTTTTCCGATAATGAATAAACGGAGTTCAGGAATCTTCTTAGCTGCCTCTATTACCCTCAATACGCCCTTTCTTTCAATAAACGCGCCTACAAAAGCAGCAATTGTAACATCATTGCTGATTCCCAACTTCACCCTGGCTTCTTCCTTATCCATTGGATGGAATTTGCCTTTGTCTATGGAATTGGGAAGTATAATTGTTTGGGGATTATAACGTAACAATCCGACATCTTTACTCTCATTGAAGTTTTTTGTTGATACACAGATAACGCCTTTGATCTTTTCCAGCCATCTGTCAACATCATTGTGATTGTATCTATCATAAACGTCAATCCGTTCTTCCCCGGAAACCGCAATGATAGGATATTTCCCACTAGTAGCAAATGCAGCTGTTATCGCCATATCCCAGAAGTGCGCATAAACCAGATCCGGCTTTTCTTGAACACGACGCATTGCCCTGCGAACAGCATTGAATTTCAGGGTGTCGCTGATAGCTCTTCCCTTGACTCGAATATTGGAAAAAGAGAGGTATTTGGGCTGATACACATCAATGGCAGATCCTTTATCTGTAATATCTTTCCAGTGAAACGGCCGGATCTTTTCCTTGTTAGTATACGCATGTGTCAAACTCTGTGCGCTGATAACAGTACACTTTACACCCATATCGGCAATTGCGACAACTACCGGTCGAATAAAAGCGCAGATCGGATCGTCCTTGGTTGGATATCTCTGTACAACAAACCAAATCTTTTCCACATTTATACCTCTCCGGGATTTTTTCATGCACTTAATAATTCAGATGGAATCAAAACTTACCAATTGAATTCTTGCATCTTTGATATACTTTAAAACATCTTTGTCTGTCGCGATGGAATACTCGACAAGTCTGTTGTCCGTCATATCTCCAAAGAAACGGGAATCGCATTCTGTTGCTGGATGGAAAGCGTACTCCCCGATCGTCTTTCTTCCCCAATCTATATGATTCACAACATATTGGATATCATGTGAATCTGAATCTTCCAGGCAGCATATCCTTCCGTCAGGAGAAGCGATTCCCTCTTGATGCGCTTTGTTCTGCCAGGAATCCAGTATTTTGGACTTTACAGGCTCGATCAACCTCCATTTCAAAGAATAAGAACTCTTCCCCTCTTTGGGTTTAACATAGATTCTCTGATGGCTGCGCATCTTTGTAATTCCAAGATTATGAGCGGTTTTGACAAACAACTGGAAAATCTTAAAATCCACGTGACAGTTCTCGTGCGTATTCCAATAATGAGGAGTTCCAAGCAATTCATAGAACAGGTTGTACTGTGCTTTCAGTTCTTTTATAATGTCATCATTGTCAATCATTCCCTGCCTGAAACGTGCTCTGAAATCATTATAACTGTAGAACTCTCCGTTTTCCTGAACGATGCTTTGTATCTTTGATTTAGGGAGCACCGGAAAACCGCATGTCAGGTTCCAGTGAATCCCTACTGAAGCATCTGTATTCTTCAGCCGAATGGC
>JAEEGL015278598.1_pt1 | contig 11643 bp, 9 predicted proteins | sample 9134231 | NCBI WGS metagenome assembly JAEEGL01 (sample SAMN16246548, study PRJNA631951) | gut metagenome | biome: gut microbiome; feature: rumen; material: fiber-attached | host: Bos | place: Iran: Karaj | collected 2018-10 | reverse complement strand
TAAGTATGCAGTTTTTATTCCGGATACCCTAGCAAATTTAATTTCAATATTAAAAGCCATATTTTCATAAACTCCTTTCAATATAATGTACCCGAAATTTTCAGGATGACTTACACCGCCAGTATGGCAAGCGTTGATTGCTTTAGAAAGCTCATTGAATTGAAAGTCGGCAACAGGTTGAAGTCTTGAATCTACGTAAATATGGCATCTTTCCAGCAGCTCTTCATTGACAGTATTTTTGAGATTAAAAATCCGTTCTCTTAATTCAGTCTTTTCCTCTGGAGATACTTTTGCCGGATATTTAGAATGCAAATTCAAAAGTGCCGGATTATAAAACATCATTAAAAAAGAAAAAGCAATAACACCGAGAAAAGATAAAATCCATATATATTTATTTTTCATATTGTATGTCTTCTACTATTTTATAAATGGCATATTGTAAAACCATTCTGGATGGTCTTCCCAATTGTTATTTGGTTTTTCAGGATCTCTGTATGCGGTTACTTGAGCACCAAATGTAAAGCTCAATTTTTCACATCCTATACCTGCACCTCCAGCACCAGTCGTACCTATCCAGCCAGTATAATCAATTTCCTTTGTAGAGGAATTTACAGAATATGTCTTTCCTCCACCTGCTGAAAATAACGGGCCTAAACTAAAACTTATAGATTCTGTTTGAAAAATACCCTCATAGGTATCAATAACATCTTGTATTGTAGCATTAGCAGAAAACTCTTTAGTGTAATGAGTATATGATACGCTTTCTCCAAATGTACAAAAGATACCTTCAGAATAAGTTGATATAACTTCAAATTCTTTTTCAAAAGATTCTTTACCATTTGAGAAGGTTACAGTTGCAAATCCTTCCATCATGGTCATTCCGGAATTTAAAAAAGTAATTTGCGTTCCTGTCATAAATAAAACTTCATCAGCGGTCCAAACTACTGTTTCTTCTGTTGAATTGTCTGTTCCCCTTCCATCCGGGTCCACATACTTCACCGGGTTATTCCCAGCGTAGTCATACAAATCGCTATTTGTAGGACTTCAGTACCTCCTTTTAATAAGTATTATATCTAATTGCTTTAGTAACAATCAAGAAAAAAAATGGATGTTCTGCCTGCGGAAGATAGCGGGGGCACGGGGGAAACAAGTGTTATATTGATACCTCCTCTAAATTTCAATCAAAAGTATAGATTTAGCGGATGAATAATTGACATATATAATTCAGTTTCAAAGGTTGCTCCGAGAATAGTTCCAGCGTTTTCAATGCAGGGAGAATGGGTTACCAAAGTTCTAGACGAAATCTGGCACGAAGAAAAATTTAAGTTTCTTCAGACAGATAATGGTCCTGAATTCAGAAGTTCTGCAGTTCAAACATGGTGTATAGACCATAATGTAAAACAGATTTTCTCTCGGCCTGGTAAACCAACAGACAACTGTTTTATTGAATCTTTCAACCGGATTTTCCGTGATGAATGTCTTAATCAATATTATTTTTAATTTTGGGGGATGACTATCGCAGCCTACTGAATTTACAGAAAGGACTTCACACTGTCTTCGGTGGCAAGGTATATCCCGATTTTTATCCCGATATTCTTTTTTTTGCAACCACGTCATGAAGATAAACTTCCCGTTCTGCAGGGAGAACAAGCGGGGTCTTTGTATACGGATCTTCCATTATATTGCAATCCAAATCGAATACATCTTTGACGAGTTCTTTTGTTAATATAGTTTTAGGGGAGCCCTGTGCAATGAGCTTTCCTTTTTTCATTGCGAAAAGATGATGTGCGTATCGTGCGGAAAGATTGATGTCATGTAGAACCATTATAATCGTAAGGCCTTTCTTTTCGTTAAGATCTCTCAATATATTAAGTATTTCAATCTGATATGCTATATCAAGATATGTAGTAGGTTCATCCAGAAGAAGAATGTCTGTCTGTTGTGCCAGGGCAAGAGCAATCCAGACTCTTTGTCTCTGGCCTCCAGAAAGTTCATCGACACAGCTGTCTGCAAGGTGTGTTATGCCCATGAGGGACAAGGCTTCATCTACAGCAAGAAAGTCAGCTTTTGTCATGCTCTTCATCAGGCGGCGGTGTGGGAATCTTCCTCTGCAAACCAAGTCGTAGACGCTTATCCCCTCGGGTACGGCAGGAGATTGAGGTAGCAGCGCTACGGAACGTGCAAATCTTTTTGCGTCGTAACATCTTATGTCTTTGTCATCAAGTTTTACACAACCTTCCGAAGGTTTTATGAGGCGGCTTATTGTTTTAAGGAGTGTTGATTTTCCGCATCCGTTGCCACCAATGATGACGCTGATTTTATTTTGAGGAATAGTTATGTTCATGTCATGGACAATGACTTTTTCTCCATATCCAGAATTTAATGACAGGGTTTTTAATTCATGTTTCATTGTAGCCTCCTTTGATGCCTGTAATTCTAATAATTCTTTGAAAATGCGTTTTTAGCGATTGCCATAAGTAGATATGGTGCGCCTAGTATTCCTGTGATTACCCCGACTGGATAACGTGTTGGCATGGCATATTGTCCCACCATGTCTGAAAGCTGAACCAGAAGGATTCCAACAAGACCCGCGGGTATTACCGCAGAACGTGACTTTCCTACGATGCGCACTGCAATCGGTCCCGAAAGAAAAGCCACAGATGCGATTGGACCTGTTACTGCCGTTGCGAATGCTACGAGAAATACTGCACATAGAATGAGAATCGCGGTGGTTATTTTTGTATTTACACCCAGGGTTGTAGCAATGTCGTTTCCAAGTTCAAGCGTTTCCAGATGTCTTTGAAAAGTTAATATTATTATTGTGACAATGATGACAGCAAAAAAGAATCGTGGGATGGATTCTATCTTCACATTGTTCAGACTTCCGCTCAGCCATTGGAGCGTTGCGCCAACATCATATTCCGAAGTTCTTACCAGCAGGTAGTTTATGATTGCCCGCAGAAAAGCCTGCATTCCGATTCCTACAAGAATCATTTTTGCATATGAGAAAGTTCCTTTGGGACTAGAGATAAAATAAATCACTAGGGAAATAATCAGTGCGGCTGCAACGGATGCGATTGATGTCCAAATGTTATTAATATGCAATACGAGAATGCAGAAAACAGCCACAACGCTTGAGGCTGAAGATACTCCAATAATATCTGGACTTGCAAGAGGATTTTTGAGCAGTGTCTGAAATACATATCCTGATATTCCGAATGCAAATCCTGAAAGTACTGCCGCAAGCATGCGTGGAAGTCTTAGTGTCTTGATGGTAAAGCTGCTTTCATGTCCTGTGAGTACATTCCATACTGTTCTAAGCGAATATATAGTTCTGCCATAGCAAAGCGAAAAAAGAGCAATCGTTACTGCAGCCAGGGCAAGCAATGCTATTGATAGATTATGCCTTAGTATTCTTTTTTTATATCCTGTCATAGCGACCTTACCTTTGTGCTTCTTATTATTGCAATGAATACAGGAGCTCCAAGAAATGCTGTCACGATGCCGACTTCAAGTTCCCCTGAACTTTGTATGATTCGACCAATTACATCGCAGCATACCAGGAGGATTGCTCCGCATAAAATTGAAAACGGAATTATGCGGGACATGCTGTTGCCAAGAATCAGTCTTACTGCGTGTGGAACCATAAGTCCTACGAATCCTATAGGGCCTGCCAGTGCAGTTGTCGCGCCGCACAGCATTACCCCGGCGCACGCTCCCAGAATGCGGGTGAGAGTTGTGTTTACTCCGAGTGAAGACGCCATTTCATCTCCCAACGCCATTGCATTCAGGGATGGTATGAGAAATATTGCAATCACCATTCCTATGATGAAGAAAGGACTGAGCAGTATGATTTTATCCCAGAGTGCGCCTCCTACGCTTCCTGTCTGCCAGAAGCGAAAGCTGTTCATGACGCTGTTGTTAGGTATGAGCAGAGTACTTACAAGTGATGACAGGGCTGTGCTTACTGCGGCACCCGCAAGTGAAAGCTTAAGAGGTGTTGCTCCGCTTTTTCCAATGCTCGCTATTCCATAAACTGCTACTGCGGTAATTCCGGCTCCCGCAAGGGCGAGAAAGATATATTGATGTGCTTCTGCTATATTGAAAAGTGCCATCCCGGCAACAACGGAAAGAGATGCACCCGTGTTTACTCCAAGAATTCCCGGGTCTGCAACGGGGTTACGGGTTATTGCCTGCATGAGAGCACCTGAAACTGCAAGCGAGGCGCCTGCAATAAGCGCAAAAACTGTTCGCGGGAGACGCTGCCCGATTACTGCTTTTGTAAAAGAATCGACATTCCCTCCTGTCAATGAAGCGATTACATCTGCCAGCGAAATATGCTTGGCACCAACGGCAACAGAAAGAAAGCATGCTGCAGCCGCTGATATAAAAAGCAGCGCAGTGGCAGCTTTTATTTTATGTTTGCCTTTCATTCTTTATTTTGCCAGCGACGCTGCGGCAGCGATTTTTGCCAGATATTCGTCGATTGTATATGGAATGGAAAGAACATCTGCTGTTGTAGAAGCAGCGAGTGCAGAAGCATTTTCCAGAACAACAACCGCACCGTTTTTGATTGCGGGAATCTTGCCAATAAGGCGATCTGCTTGTAACGCAGCGAGAGTATTGTCATCGCCGTAGCAGATTATTACATCAATATCATTGAGTATATCAGAATTTTCTGCGCTGATTGTAAGTGCAAATGAGTCACCATCAGCAGACAGTTTTCTAACGCTTTCAGGAGTTGTAAGTCCAAGGTCTTCCAGATATGCACCGCGTGGATCTTTTGTCAGATAAATATAGTAAGTACTTAAGTCTGTAACTGAAAACCAGAAAAAGGCTCCTGTTTTTCCTGAAATCTGTGGATACTGAGCAAGTTTATCGGCAATGAGTTTTTCTGTGCGCTTTACAAGTTCCTTTCCTTCTTCTTCCATTCCCATTGCGCGTGCATTTTCGATGGTTTCTTCTCTCCAGGTAGTGATGTATGGCCCTTTTGTGTATGCCATTACAGGTGCGATTTTGCTGAGAGTATCATACTCGTCCTGAGTTATTCCAGAATATGAGGCAAGAATGATGTCTGGATTTGTGTCTGCTATAGCTTCGTAGTCAAGTCCGTCAGTGTCTTTAAATACGACAGGGGAATCAGCTCCAAGATCTTCAAAACCTTTTGCAACCCACGGAAGAAGTCCGTTCTTATCTGAAGGGCCGTAGTTGGTCATTGAGACTCCTACAGGAACTACTCCCAGAGCCAGCGGAACGCTATGGTTTCCCCAAGAGATTGTTGCGATTCGCTTAGGCTTGGACGGAATTGTAATTGTACCAAGAGCATGTGTTATTGTCATAGGGTATGATGCTGATTCTTCTGCTGATGGAGCTGCGCTGATGTTTTGTGATGATGATGAGCGTTTTGTGCAGCCTGCAAAGACAATCATTGCGAAAGATGCTGTAATCAATATTATCTGTAGTTTTTTCATTGTTTTCATATGTTTCTCCAAAAAGAAAATGCCGTTCTTGCTGGCATCTCGTAGAAATAAGTTTTAGTTAGTTTAAGATAACTTAGAGTTAGTTGTAACTAACGAGCGGAGTATATAAAATTTCATCAAACATGTCAATGAGAGGAATACGTAACTGTCAAATCTCCCGATGAATAATTTATTGACTTAGGTCCAGAATTTCTTATTTTTCATTCGATAATTCTGGTTCTACCTTATTCCCCTGCATGCAATTTCATCTGGAATGCTTTTGCAAGAATCTTATCTGAAAGTGTCGAAAATAAATTAATTGAATTCAAATTACGGTCTGCAACAAGTGGAATTTCCTTTAGCAAATAATTATCAATATAAACTAAGATTTTTCCTAGAATCTGGCCTTCAGTTACCGCGCCGAAAGTGTAATCTGGTAATTCGACATAAACTTTTACCGCGTCTAAATTCTGCTGACGGTCTGCGCTCACTGTAAATGGAATTGCAATTGTTTTTTCACTGTAAACCGGAACGATTCTGAGCATTTTCTGATCTGCGCCAAAAGCCTTTATATTGTACGGATGAACTGTCATTTCCAGAGAATAATCAGCAAATGAAGAATGAGCCCATTCCATTAAAAGAGTTCCGTCGTGAACGCGGCCAGATTGTCCCTGTTCTGCATTTTTTCCTGGGCCTTTCATTGTTACACTTAAAAATCTTGTGCCGTTTCTGACTGTTGTAAGCGCAAGATTGTAGCCGCTTTCATCTATAAATCCAGTTTTAAGACCATCACAGCCGTCCAGTTTTCCAAGCAGCGGATTTGTATTTGTCTGAGTTATAGCCATTGTAATATGACGCGGAATTCCCTTTGAAAAATCCTGAGCGGCAGGTTTGTCGCCGTCTGCAAGATTCTGCTTTTTAGGATAAGTAAAACTCAAAACAGAATGAAATCTATGAAGTGAATCTGGATGCTTTTTTATATAATATGCGCAGAAAGCGGCCATTTCGCGGGCAGTTGTTGTATTTAATTCACTGTAGCCTGAGCTTTCTACAAAATGAGTATGAGTAAGTCCCAGAGACTGCGCAACTTCATTCATGCGGCTAACAAGATTTTCCATGCTTCCGCAAACCGAATATGCAAGCGCATAAGCTGCATCGTTTCCGGAACAGATTGAAAGTCCAAGAAGAAGTTCTTCAAGCGTTACCTTCTGCCCTTCTCCCAAAAACATTAATGAAGAATGCGGCGGCATGTTGCAGGCCCAGCATTCAGCAGGAAGCGGAATATAATCTTCGTACGAAATGCTTCCATTAGAAACTTCTTCTTCAATTACAAACATTGCAAAAAGCTTTGTCATAGAAGCAGGCGGAATAACTTCGTCTGCGTTATTTTCATAAAGTACAAAACCGTTCGAAACATCAATTAATATTGAAGATTCTGCATAAACCTTCAGATCAGGTTCAGAAACAAGATACGGAAGATTTTTTAAAAGGCCATAATTCTGCGGATACTGTTTTTTCAGCAATTCGTCCAGTTCAATCTGCTCTGTTGCAGAAAGCAGCGATGGAATTTGAATATCAGAAAATTGTTTTGCACGAATGCCTGTGAGCAGACAAAAAGAACCTGCACAAAGTACAACAAAAGAGATGATTCCGATTATGATTTTTTTAGATTTTATTTTTCCGCTCATTTTTATGTTCCAAAACAATAAAGTCTTTTTTGATTAATTAAACAAAACGCTCTGATTTCTAAGATACAAATCTGCAAGAACAATTGCCGTCATTGCTTCTACAACAGGCACAATTCTTGGACAAAGACAAACATCATGACGGCCTTTAATCTGAAGTTCTGCATTTTCGTATGAATTATTTTCGCCGCGCGAAACTGTATTCTGAGGTTTAAAAATACTTGGAACAGGTTTTACGGCAATTCTAAAAACAATTTTGTTTCCGTTACTTATTCCGCCCAAAACTCCGCCGCTGTGATTTGAAGAAAATTCTGCACGACCATTTTTTTCGTACATTGAATCGTTGTTTGAACTTCCAAAAGAATCTGCAGCAGCAAAACCGTCGCCAATTTCAAAGCCTTTTACAGCTCCAATAGAAAGCATTGCCTTTGCAAGTTCTGCATCGAGCTTGTCGAAAACAGGTTCACCAAGACCAACTGGGCAGCCTTCCACAACGCATTCAATAATTCCGCCCGCAGAATCGCCAGCCTTTCTGATTTCTTCAATTTTCTGATTCATTAATTCTGCAATCTGATTATTCGGACAGCGCAAATTATTCTGCTCGATTTGAGAAAAATCATAGGAATCGGCCGGAACCTGAATTCCTGCAGCTTTTATTGTATATGCGGTAATTTTAATTCCCTTTGTTTCCAAAAACTGATTCGCAATTGAACCGGCTGCAACACGCGCAAGAGTTTCGCGACCGCTAGAACGACCGCCCCCGCGGTAATCACGGTTTCCGCCATATTTAAAATCGTAAGCGTAATCTGCATGACCAGGTCTGAACGTATTTACAAGATTGCCGTAATCAGAAGAATGCTGCGAAGTATTTCGTACCTCAATTGCAATTGGAGTTCCGGTTGCCTTACCTTCGAATATTCCGGAAAGAACTTCGGCTTTGTCGCTTTCGGTTCGTGCAGTTACGCTTGCATTTAATTTTCCGTCTGCACCAACGCCAGGACGCCGGCGATCAAGTGCTTTCTGAAGCTTTTCAAGAGAAATTGGAAGCCCTGCAGGACAACCGTCAACAATGCAGCCAAGCGCTTCGCCATGACTTTCGCCGAATGTAGTAACTTTAAATAATGAACCGAATGTATTTCCAGACATACAGTCATTTTATATAAAACAATAAAAAAATTCCACTACATCAAAATTTTAAGGGCGCATTTTTGCTGCGCAAAAACCAGGCTTTCCGCCGTTCCGCTATCGCTCCATACTTTGCAGGGCAAAGTACGCCTTCGGCGCGGCTACAATCCTTTGCGCGGTTAACAGCATTTACTCATAAAAAAAATACTCCCGCGGAGAAACAAATCCCGCTCAGGTAAACGAAGATGAACCTTCGCGGTATTTGTCTCTCCGCTCCGTATTTTTTTTATAATTACTGCTTAAAAACATAAATGTTTATCAACTACATAAATTTATGTTTTTAGAAAAAAGGGACGTTGTGGCTGGCGGATTTATAAACTAAGATGAATAAATCCGCATCCACAAGGTCCCTTTTTTCTTATACATTTATTTATTGCTTGCAAACGGTTACAAACATACATTTTTTTATGCATACATAATTAAAATAAAAAAACATATGGACGTGAGCGGAATCGGGATGCGAACAAAATAGAAGGCGATCGAACCAAATTCAACGCGGTGAATTTGCCCAGAGCAAGTGCAACTTGCGTCGAGCCTTCTCGTTTGTTTGCAGCACGATGCAGCGGAAGTCCATATGTTTTTTTGGTATATGAGTTATATCATTGTATAAAAGAGAAAAAAAATGTATATTTTTAACCGTGTGAGGGCATGGAGCACCGCCGAAGGCGTTCTTTAGAATGAGCGCCAGCGAAGTGCGGAACGCCCGACCCGCTTGCGGGGCACACCCGAATACTAATTTTTTTATAGAGGATTTTTATGAAGAAACTTGTTGTTATCCGTCATGGAGAAAGCGAATTTAACAAGCTTAATCAGTTCTGTGGATGGCAGGATCCTGATTTGAGCGAAAAAGGTCATTCAGAAGCAAAAGAAGCTGGAAAACTTTTGAAGGCTGAAGGTTATGATTTTGATATTGCATATACTTCATATTTGAAACGCGCTATTCACACTTTGCAGCACGTTCTTGATGAAATGGACAGAGTTTGGCTTCCAACTATTAAAACTTGGAAACTTAACGAACGCCATTACGGTGGTCTTGAATGTCTTAACAAGTCTGAGACTGCAGAAAAATACGGTGAAGATCAGGTAAAAATCTGGCGCCGTTCTTTTGATATTAAACCTCCTGTATTGGAAGATTCTGATCCACGTTCAGCAAAGAACAAGGCTATGTTCCGCGATGTTGATCCAAGCCTTATTCCACAGCATGAATCTTTGGAAACAACTATTGCACGTGCTGTTCCATACTGGGAAAGCGAAATTAAACCTCAGGTTCTCGCTGGAAAACGTGTAATTATTGCAGCACACGGAAACTCTCTCCGCGCTCTTTACAAATACTTCCTTAACATTTCAAATGAAGAAATCCTTGGAATCAATATTCCAACTGGTGTTCCTTTAGTATTTGAATTTAATGACGATCTTTCTAAGGTTGAAAAATACTACTACCTCGGCGACCAGGAAGCTTTGAAGGCTAAGATGGAAGCTGTTGCTAACCAGGGAAAGAAGGCTTAGGCTGACAACTTCGTTGCAGCCTAAGCTGCTATACACGGACTGCTTACGCAGCCGTGTAAATTACGCTCACACCGACAGCTTCGCTGCGGGATAACGCATAGCAAGCCTGCTTCGTGGCTTGGATATAAATTGAAAAAATCAAATTTTTTTATAATAAAAGTCTTGTGCTTTATAAGTGCAGGACTTATTTTTTATAGTAATAATTCCTCTTGCTATGCGCAGAAAGCTAATGACGCCATTGGCACTGATATTTCCGAAAGTAATTTATATCCGGAAAATTCTCCGCTTTATTTTGGCAATCCTTCTGATGCGGTTTTTGACATTCAGTCCGGCGATAACTTTCTTATGGAACGGCCTCAGTTTACGCTTTCCTACAATAATTCAAAACTGATTTCCAACTGGGTTGCGTGGCATTTGTGCACAAAAGATTTAGGAGATTCTGACCGTTCCAATAAATTTCGTGCAGATTCTGATTTGCCAGACGAATGGTACGCGGTAACTAAAAACGATTACAAATTTACGATTTATGGTTTTGACAGAGGGCATTTATGTCCTTCCGCAGACAGAACTGCAAATGCCGAAGATAATTCTGTTACTTTTTTAATGACTAATATGGTTCCGCAGGCACCGGATAATAACAGGATTGTATGGGTTGCGCTGGAAAAATATGAACGAATACTTGCAGAAGAAGGTTATGAACTTTATATTTTTGCAGGTCCGCTTGGCGAAGGTGGAACTGGAGATAAAGGATTTTTTACTTCAATTCCAATAAGCAGTTCTGCGGCCGTAAAGAAAGCGGCGGCGGGAACGAATTCCGGCGCGGCAATGCATTCTGACGCGGCGGCGACTGGTTCTGCGGCCGGCAAATCAAATCCCAAAATTTCTGTTCCGGCTTTTACATGGAAAATAATTCTTGCCATTCCGGAAGGGGAAAATGATTTAGCCCGCGTTGATGAAAATTCTATTATTATTGCAGCATGTATTCCTAACGAAAATGGCTGCGGAAAAAATAAAACTTGGCAAGATTATATTTGTACTGTAGACTACTTGGAAGAAGTTTGCGGATATAATTTCTTTGAGCTTCTTGATGATAATATTGAAGATTATCTTGAATCAAAATTATGGGAAAATGAAAATGACTGAAAAAATCAAATCTATTATTTCACAAATGACACTGGAAGAAAAAGCTTCTCTTTGTTCAGGAAAAGACTGGTGGCGCACAAAGCCTGTAGAAAGACTTGGAATTCCTTCTGTAATGGTAAGTGACGGTCCTTCAGGATTAAGAACTCAAATAGAAAACGGCAGCGATGAAAATGACAGCATTACAGCAGTCAGCTTTCCTTCTGGCTGTGCAACAGCATCAAGCTTTGACCGCGACCTCCTCCGTCACCTGGGAGAAATCCTCGGTGAAGAAGCAAATAACTACAAGGTTTCTACAGTTCTCGGCCCTGCAATCAATATTAAGCGTTCACCGCTTTGTGGCCGTAACTTCGAATATCTTTCTGAGGATCCTTATGTTTCCGGAGAACTCGGCGCGGCTTATATCAACGGTGTTCAGTCAAAGAATGCCGGAACCTCTGTTAAGCACTTTGCCGCAAACAATCAGGAAACAAACCGCTTTTCTGTAAGCGAAACTGTAGACGAGCGCACTCTCCGCGAAATCTATCTTCCGGGTTTTGAAACCTGTGTAAAAAAGGCTGCTCCTACAACAATCATGTGTTCATACAACGCAATCAACGGCGAGCTTTCAAGTCAGAATAAGTGGCTTTTGAAAGACGTTCTCCGTGACGAATGGGGCTTTAAGGGCC
>JAEEGL015272834.1_pt1 | contig 11643 bp, 9 predicted proteins | sample 9134231 | NCBI WGS metagenome assembly JAEEGL01 (sample SAMN16246548, study PRJNA631951) | gut metagenome | biome: gut microbiome; feature: rumen; material: fiber-attached | host: Bos | place: Iran: Karaj | collected 2018-10 | reverse complement strand
TATTCAAATAAGGATTTACTTTTTCATATAATTCATTCCCTATATCCTCTATAGTTCTCATCTCTCAATTATTAGCACAATCGATTTTTATCCAATTAAATTTTTTCGCAACATAAAGAAATGATTCACTAGCTTTTTTCATATGATTTGCATCATTTTCATGGATATCTTTAGCCTTATCCATATTTGGTTTTTCTACTTTTAAAGCAAGATTTCTACTAATTTCAGGATCCAAATATAAGAATACTTGAACATCAGGCCTTGGAATATTTAGAATTCAATATTCAAGATTTTCCAACCATTCAAGAAAATTATCCCTCTCTTTTAAATCAGCTATTTTTCATGCTTGATGTCACATATTAGCAGAAACATAACGATCAGAAATCACAATTTTTCACTCATCAAGCCATTCCCTTATTGTATTTGCAGCAGAGAATCTATCCACAGCATAAAGAATTGATGCCTGATATGGAGTAACCTCATCAGCACTTCAAAACTTACCACTCAAATACTCCTCAGTAGGTCATGCAGAAGGCTTACCATATTGAGGAAAATCAATTTTTTCTACTTCATATCATTCTGAACTCAATTTCTCTACTAAACGATCAGTTTGAGTTCTTTTTCAACTTCAATCAGTACCATCAACTACTATAAAACACCCTTTCTTCATAAAAGCTTGAAAATTAAGTAAATAACTTAAAAAAAGCATATTTTTATTACAACAAAAAACAAGCAAAATAAGAAACAAATTTAAACATAAAAATAGAGCGAAATATTGACATTTTCAATAATTATATATATAATTAATATAGTTTAAAAATAAGCATTTAAAAATGAAAAAAACGACAGAACCTAAAAAGACCCCAGTTAAATCAAGTCAAGTTAAATCAGCAGGGAACAAATTGACCATAGAAAAGCAACATCAGGATGCTCACTATAGTTTTATTAATGCAACAATTTCAGAATTACAAAATTTGTTAATCCTCCACAAAATGAAAACTTGATATAATGGAGAATCAATGACTCCTCCACTAAGATTTAACAAAGACTGGAAAATTGTTGTCAGCAAAGAATTCGATGAATCTTCTGCCAAAGGAGCAAGAGAAGTACAATGAGATATTGAAAAATTTCGTATAGACACCGTTAAAGATAAACTTTTTAAGTTGCTTGAAAATGACAAAGAAATTTCTGAAGAAGACAAAGTTAAATATAAAAATGCAATCTATGATTTTATAAAAAACAAAATTGCAAAACCTAGAATTAAACTAGAAAATAAAACAGATGCGAACTGAAATACTTATAAAACAATCTTTCATAAATTCCGTAGATATTATAAAAATTTTGCAGCAGAAAAAGCTACTTGAGAAGAAAGAAAATTATACCTTGAAATATGTCTTACTCTTGCAGATTTGCTCTATGAAACCAACCACAATTACCTAAATGAAGAAACATGAGAAATTAATGAAAAAGGTATGGAACATATTGCAAACATGTTCAGCAAAACACTAGACTATGTAGACGGAAACAACATTCCATTCCATAAAATATATCACGATTGAGACTTTTATTTCTTAAGTCTAAAAGACTTTCACGGAAATCCTCTTGTATGAACGCTTGATCAATATGTAAAAGCCATCATCTATCTTATGGAAGAAAAGAAATTCAATGCATATAATGATGAAGGTGAAAAATGAAGTAAAGACTGGTATAGAACTAGAAAACTTTTCTTAAATAATCTCTTCAATATCGCTAACAGATTCATGAAAGAAGTTGAAGATAAGAAAAAGAAAGTTCCTTCAAATAAAGAAGCCTTTCATGAAAAACTAGCAGATGAATTCATACACACAACACCAATAAAATGAACTTTAAAAACTCATAGATTTAAAACAGAAGAATCCAAGACACAAAAACATTGATGAAGAACTACTGAAATCAAAGATGAATCAGGACTTAGACTTACATATTATTGAGAATGGGAACAAGAAAAAACATTACAAAGTATCATTGATACTCTTAAAGAATACTTCAACAAATTAAAAGATATTAAATGAGCTAAAATCACTAATATAACATTAGCAAAAAAATGAAATTTCGTCTCTAATGAAGGAGTAGAACAAATCAGATGACTTCTTGCAAACTTTGTGGAAAAAAACACACAAATCCAAATAAGAAGAAGATGAGCATCCCACTCTATGATTGAATCAGTAAAAAGTAAATATAAGGACCTTAATTGAAAGACAATGCCTCCATGACTACAACAAGCACTACAACTCTCAAATTGAGAAATTATGAGATGAGCAAATGGAGACTATAAAGACTTTAAATTAATAGTAGAATTTGAAAAAGCTGATCCTCAAAACAAAAAAGCAGCAAAAACAGAAAATAATGATGAAAAATTCTATCAAGAAATATCTTTCTATCCAGAAACAAATGATTTAAATCTATGAAATCACCGTTTCTTAGAACTAGAAAAAAGGATTTTTGAAAGAGTTAAATATATGGCATGAGATATTGAATTCTGAGCTTCTATTTCTCTAAACAGAGTTAGACGTTATACAGAAACAACAATAAAGACAATTGCCTATGATATCGATAAAAAAGAAGAACAAATAAAAAAATGAATCATTCCTAAACCAAAAGATGACAGTTATAAATATCTTGAAATAGATGGAGAACGTTTCCTAATGCAAGGACTTTTAGAAAGGACTCCAGAAAATACAAAATTATTTGATGAAATTATTATGCATATCATCAATTACTTTATTAAGAAGGATAAATTAATCTATATTAATAAATCTAAACAAACCTTCTACGGACTTATTTCTACTGAAGATTTGCACGACTCAATAAACTATAAATATGGAAGAAGATTTACCACACCAGATTCTCTTAAAAATCTAGCAACAGACCGAAATAATTCAGATAAAAATATATCTTTCTATACAGATCAAAAAACAGTTCTCTATAAGAACTTCCGTAATGTTCAACTAAAAGAAGTAGGTAAAATGATTTGGTTACAAAATGAAATGCAGAAAGCAGCTTAAATTTCTTTCATTAATTCTGAAAGAATACTATTAGACACATCCATTCATTCATCAGTTAATACTAAGCTTTCTCAATCAAAAGCAACATAGTTTTCATCTTTATAAAGATTCAATTTATTAATATAATCATCAACCAAAATTGATTCATATTTTTTGATATTTTCAATTCATTTATCAGTCCTCAATGATAGGAAAAATGATTCTATAAGAAAATCTTTATCTAAAAGGACTTCTGTTTCCTTCTTATCAAGATAGTTTCATAAACAATAATCTTTCAATGTTGAAACATTTTTAAATCTCACACCTGCTCATTTTCATTGTACTCAAAGATATGTTTTCAAATCACCATTCAACGTATTCTCATTCAAAAAAGAAGCAGAGTTTAATCACAATCAAATATAATTTTCCATATTCCAATAAACTCTATTGTGGATACTAGATTTCCCAGCTAAAGAAAAATTAGATATTTCATATCTCGAATATCAAGCATTCAAAACGATATCCTTTAACAAAGAAAACTCTTCATATATTTCATCATCAGTTCAAAAGTACTCTCATGAAATCAATTTATCTGTTGCCTTGTTTTTCCATTTTTGATTTCATATTAGCTCCAAAGTGTATAATGAAAAACTATCTGCGAATAAAGAATTAACAAAATCTGTAAAAAACTCTAAAGCTGCAGGAGACCAAAGATATCTATTTCATTTTTTACTCTTATTCCATTTTCAAAAAGCAATGAAATCAAAGTTGAATACAGTATTATCCTGTTTCAAAGGTTGTAATCATCTCAAAAAATCAACTAATCACAAAAACAATGTTTTCCTTCAAGCTAATTGTAACACTTCATTATCAAAGCTCTGAATTCAAAAAGAGAATCTAATTCTAGGGAATTGCTTTCAAAAACGATTCTGTAATTTTTTTATAATCTCATAAATCTCCTCTTCAGGATAAGGATTAAACTCAAAGCTTAACTCTCATAAATTTGATAGATCAAAAGATGCTGCTATCTCTTCAATAAGTGAAACAAGAGAATCAGCTCACAAAAGATTTGGAGTTCCTCATCAAAAATATAGTGTTTTAACTTCAGTATCTTGAAGCATTTTCGAATATAATCTAATTTCTTCTTTCAAAGAATTTATATACGATTCAAAAAAATTTGAATTTTCTCATAACGGAAAAGAAACAAAAGAACAGTAATTACATTTTGATTGGCAAAATGGAATATGGATATATAACGAAATCATCAGAAATTATTTCCATTTAAAATATCAAAACATTACTCAATAAAATGCTTAAAATCTTCAAAGCTATCAAAAGACTGATATACTGAAGCGAATCTAACATAAACTACTGGATCAATCGTTTTTAAAGCACTCAAAATATCATCTCATATTTTTTTACTAGTTATCTCATGTCATGAAGTTTGCCATGATATTTCTAATTCATTAACCAGATTATCAATAACATCAGGAGAATAAGGTCTCTTTGCAAATGCCAAAAGGACAGCCTTTTTTAACTTCGCTCTATCATATAATTCCTTTGTTCAATCTTTTTTAATAACAACAAGTTCTGTAAGTCAAATTCTTTCAAATGTAGAAAATCTGTGTCAACATCTTTCACATTCTCTTCTTCTTCTAATAATTGTTCATTCTTCAATCATTCTAGAATCAACAACTTTTGAATCCATATTCTTACACTTTGGACACCTCATGATAAAAAATAATTATTAAAAAATTGTTTGTTCTTTAACTTTAGCAGGATTACTATCTTCATCCTCATAGAGATAATTTGATTTTTTCAAAAAATCATCCATTGTAAAAATAAATTCTTCATCATCAATAAAAATCTTTTGATAATGAAGAAAATAGAACATGACTAGAGCTGTCATCCTCACATCATTTTTACAATACTTTTTAAATTCATCCAAGAAAGAAACATCTCAAGTCTTTAAATATTCATTCCACAATACTTCTCATTCTGCTCATGATGTCAAAGTCTTTTGAACTCAAACAAGAGCATCAGAAAGCTTATTTAATCAAATTCTCTTTTTTGTTAACTTTTGGAAAAAGACATAAAGATCTATACTTTTCTGATTCAAAATCTCTATTTCTTTATCTCAATATCATGCATTTCGTACTGAAACTGGATTATCAAACCATATTGAATTAAATCAAACAATATATCAATCAAATGCTAACATTTCATCAACAAAATCTCTCAAATTTTCTCTCATAATAGCACGATAATCCATTTTTTCACCATTAGGATACATAGCATACGCTAACAAGAACTCAGCTGCTTTCAAATCATCAACAACAGTTGTTTCAATATCATATACAACGTATGGTTTTCCATTAATAGTTGAATATTTACCGGTCTTAAATTCATCCATAAGTATTTGCTCAATAGTTTTCTGACCAAACTGTCTCTCTTTTTTTGAAACATATTTTATAATAAGAGACTGTATTGCTGATTTTTGATCAAAAGGTAAAACTACCTCTATCTTGTCTATTTCATCAGCAAGATGTAACTCATTATTTCTCTTTGATATTCTAAAACAAATATCTCAACGAGAAAAATAGTAAACATCACTTCCATCATGGAAACAAAGTTTAAAAAAATCATTTGCTCACTGACATCTTTCTCTTTTTATCAAAGCATAAAGATGTGGGATGAAATCATTATGAATGGTTGTCAAATCCTTGATAGAAAATCTCTTATACATTAATAATAGAACGAATAATTAAAACCTATTAGCAACATGCTAATAATTAAAATTTTCATTCTATAAACCTGGTATTCCTGGAATTCATCATCAATTTCCACCTCCTAGCATTCAAGCAAGATTACTAGGATCAAATCATAATACTTCTTTAGTTTTTTCTGCAGCAACTTCTTGAGCTTTATTTTGAGCCTTTTGAAATGCTTTAACAACTAATTCTTCTAATTCTTCTTTTTTAGAAGGATCTAATAGTTCAAGATTATTAACTTTAAAATCTCTTACTTTCATTTCTCAAGTCATATCAATAATTATTGAGCTCTTTTTCTCTCAATCTTCATCAGTATACTCTCATTCTTTTGCTCTAATAACAAGATTTTTTAAAGCTTTTTGAAGTTCCTTGTATTTATCATACATCTTCTTCAACTCACCCATTTTACCCAAATCCATAACACAAATATTCAAAATATAAAATAACTAAATAATAACTAAGCTTTTTCTATTCATAGATAATGAATTACTAAGAATACAACAATAGCTGTTAAAATAAAATCTATAAATCTAGCCAAAGCCTTTCCATATAATACACCATGCCATGAAAGATCTTCCAATTTTTCAATCTTTAGTTTCTTAAATACAGGAGCAAAAAACAAAGGAGTTACCAAATCTTCAACAATTGATTTCACAAATTCTCAAACTTTTACTCAAATTAATAATCAAATAGCCATACCAATAACATTATACTCTGCCATAAAAGCAGCAAAATCCTTTCGCATTCTATATACAATTAAGATATAAAAATAACAAACAAACTATAATAAAGTATTTGTTAAATACAAGTTAGGTTGAATTTTTTTTGATACAACTCTTCGGAATACGCTATCTTCATAAAATCTCTTAATAGATGAGAAACCTTCTTCTAAAATACTAATCTTTGATTCAAGACCACAAGCATCTTGATAACAATATTTTGAAAATTCATTTTGAAATACTGGTGCTAATCAAATTGAATTAGACAAAGAATTTCATGAATCAACAAAAGCATTATCCATATAATCCAATATAAATTGGAATGCCATTGATTCATTCTCTGAATCTTCAGCGACAGCTAAACCATATAATCTAACAAACTGAGATTCTCATTCATAAGGATATTTTCATTCCTCAAATTTTCATTCAAATCCTTGGTCATAATCTGAATGAAATCACCAAGCAACTCATAATAAATTCTTTTCCATAAGACAATGAAGAGGATATTTTTTACAAAGATCAGAATTTCATTGAATTGATGACAATAATCATTGTTGTAATTCTTGAGAAGGTGTTGAAAAATCAATCCACTGACTAAACGCTCAAATATCATTAACCTCCATAAAATCTAATATTTGATGACTAGAAATAAGACTATTGTCATAGGTTGCGATATTATCAGAAATTCAAAAATTGAATGGTCAATGAGGACGTGCTGGTTTCCAATTCTGAGCATTTGTCACTAGACTATCCATTCAATCAGACAAATCACCTAATCCATACATAACAGGAACATCTACTCAAAATGGGATAATATCTTTATGAGCTAAAACAAAATCCTTAATCTGAGGAATAAAAATTGATGAAATATCTTCCTGAAAATTAATAGGACTAAATTCCATTCAAACTAACTGATCATATGGGAAAAGATACAAATCTACTCATTTTAAAGACTGCCATCCATCAGGAGACTCTACCTCCACAACCTCAATATTTCCTCAATGAACAGTTTTAAAATTATCTATAAAACTCTTTAAATCATCATTTAACATTCATGACTTTAAAGCAATACGCAATGTTCAAGAAAATTTAACAGGCTCAACTTCATCATTATTTACAACAAGATTACTTTCATTTTGTTCTACTTGATCAACTTGTTCATCATTATCATCTTGTGAAGATCCCCAAGGAACAAAAAAAACAAAAACTGTACATAAAAAACAAAACAAAGACAAAAAGAATAATTGTTGTAATTGAGTTTTCATAAAAAATTAGAATATAATTGTAAAATTTCACAATGAAGAATCTTTTATTGTTGGTTTCTTAACCTGAAGCCTTACATCATATTTTCAAACTTTTCACTCTCATTTAATAGTATAATATCTGTCAGAGAAATATCAATTTCCTACTTTAAATTGATATTCCAAAAAAGGATATAAATGGTGTGCCCAAGTACTTGTTCAAGATCATTCACTCCACAAATAATTTACAAGCTCAAATGATATATATGGAGATTTAAAATTAGAATCTTGAAGAATGGCATTAAAAGTACCAATACCTTTTGAATTTTGAAGCTTCTTCAAATCTTCAGAAGCACGAGACATTATATTTAAATTATCTATATACTCATTTCACACAGGATTTTTATTATCACCAAATATTACATTAGATCACTTAGCTGTTGAACTCTCACTTTGTCCAATATACCTCTTTCTAATAACAGAATCTCTATCATAATAAACATAATAAGCAGTTCAAACATCAACCGACTCTGAAGGAAGTATTGAAACTTCAACTTCCTCTGTATCAGTACTACCTTCTTCTGGTTTTACATATTTCCCTTTTATAACCCAATCAACAATTGCAAGATTTTCATCATATGTATAATCTACACTTCAAGGACAATGCTGAGTACATAATTTTGCAAAAGTACTATTATTACTATTACCCTTAGTCTTTTTAAACAAATATGGAGACAATCTAAAATTTCATACAAAACCACTATAAGTAGTATCCGTTTGATAATCTCAAGATTTTGAATAATAATCCCCAGGAGCAATGTATCAGACCCATCATAACGGAATTAATATTGAAGAATGATAATTCAATGCATTATAGTCATAAAGACTTCATTCCGTAAAAGCAGGATCCACATCCCCTTGTCATTTCATAGGAATACTATTTACCTTTGATCTCACATTCCAATAAAGTGTAGTACGTCTAGCATCTCAATATGAAACAAATTTTTCAAGCCAATAATCCGCAACATTTCATGTATTATAATATCAATTAACATTCTTATTTGTATATTTCCATCATGACTCTCAATCGAATCATGGACCTGCATATCTAACAGCTAATGCTCATCTTTCTACTGCTGACATAGCAGCATAATACGCAGAACTATATTGAACAATATTTCAGTATGCATTAGAAAATGGAATAAAACTAGAAAGAATTGCAAATAACATTGCAACAGAAATAATAATAACAATTGAAGTCATAGTTAAAAGCATTTCTCTAGTCTAGTATTTTCTAAATTATTCAAGATTCGGAGCTCAACAATTTGGGCAATAAGAGTAAGAATTATTATACTCTTGATGACACTCCTTACATTCAACAAATAAACATTCTCAACACCAAACACACATACGAGAAGTATCTTTATTTAAAGATCAACAATGTTGACACTCACAAATATTCAACTCAAGAGACTCTCTCCACAATCTTCTCTCCCATTTATAAACCAAAGGACGAAATGCCAAATAAATTGGTAATCAAATTATAGGAGTAAGCAAAACAATTAACAAAACAGAAAAAAATTGATAGAATCAACTATTACTCCTTGCTATAGCATCTCTAAATACCCAAATAACAACTAGAATCCAAACAATTGCTACAAAACAAAAAAGAAAAAATTCAGAATCTGTATATTGAGAGAAAAAAGGAATATATTCAGAAATAAAAGAAGTTACTTTACTACCAGTATCAAGATTTTGGACATGTAAAACCAAATCTGGAGTATTTGATACCTCTTGAACAACATTAACAGTTGTTAAAATTTCACTTTTTCATGTAGATATTAATCAGCTTAACGCATCTTCAATAACTCAAGTTAATTCTTCCATTATTTTGTTTTTATAAAAAAATAAATTAGCTAATAACTTTTCTGAGAACTTCTATTGAAACAGAGAATTTTTTCAAGTCTTTCAATACAAAAGAAATCTTTGCAGGATTATCTATTTGCAATGAAAAATCAACAAAAACAAGTCAATCATCTGTATGTTTTATTGACATTTCTAACAATGGTACATTAAACTGAGAGAAAACTTGCAAAAAATCTACTATTGTTAATTCATGAGGGCGGAACTTTAATTTCAAATCAAAACGATATTGATTTGATGGTTCATCCATCCAATGTGCTTCAAGAAGGGATTCAAAAGAAACAGTTTTCAAAGCCTTACAAGTCATATTATGAATTTTAATTCATGCCTTAGATGACTTAGCAATAATTTTATCTCAAGGTTTAGGCTGACATTCTGGACAAAAAATACAATTAAGATGTTTATCATCATCCACAACTACTGAAGTAGAAACAGGTGCTTCTATTTCTTCCCTCAATCCTTGCTCTAATTCATCCGAATCTTCTAATACAGTTCTTTCTACAACATTCTTCAATAAATCAGGATATGCATCTCTCACAATATTACCATAAGTATCCTGCTTATCCAAAACCATCAATATCCTTCTTTCGACATCCAAAGGTTCTCATAATTTTTGAATTTTATCTTTATCTGAACGAAATGTTGGCAATCATAAATCCTTAAGATATTCATTAAGATTATCAATTGCTTCTTCTAAACGAGCCTCTCTTTCAGCTGTCTTTAAGTATTTCAATAACTGATTTTTAGCAGATGGAGTACGCAAAAACTCTAGCCAATGCTTATTAGCTGCATATCTATTTTTGAAGGTATTAATATTAATAATATCTCAAGTCTTCAACTTATAACTAATCGGCTTTATCTGTCAGTTAACTATCGCATTTTTAAATCTAAGTCCAATTGAAGAGTGGACACTAAATGCAAAATCAAGAACAGTTGATCATGAAGGCAATTCTTTTATATCTCCTCTTGGAGTATAAACAAAAATTGTCTTATCAAGAACTTCAATATTTAACTGAGACTTAAATTTTTCTTTCTCTGAAGTATCTGTATAATCTGCAACAATTTTCTGTAATTTTTGAATCCAAATTCACTGTTGTTCAGAGACAACTGTAGGAGCATTACTCTCAGAATAAGCAAAATGAGCAGCAACTCAAAACTCTGCAACATTATCCATCTCTTTTGTCCTTATCTGAATCTCAACAGGGAAACGGAACATTCATAACACTGTTGTATGAATACTCTTATAACCATTAAATTTAGGAATCGCGATATAATCTTTAATTTTTTTAATCAATGGAATATAGTACTTATGAATAACTCAAAGTACCATATAACAATCTCAAACATTATCAGTAATAACCCTGAAAGCTAAAAGATCCATCACTGTAGAAATATCTGTTTCATGATATTTTTTCGATAATTTCTCATAAATTCTATATGGACTTTTAATCCTTCACTTAACCTCAAAATTCTGGACTCATTCTTTATGTAACATTGCAGTCAACATTTTTATTCACTTCTCTGTATACCTTTCACCTTCACGAAAATATTTCCTTAAATAGTCCAAAATTCTATTAAATTCTTCAGGATACATCACAGCGAAAGAACCATTTTCCAACAATAATTGAAAATGATAAAGTCATAACCTCTTCGCTATAGGGACATAAATTTTCAATGTTTCCTCAGCTATCTTATGTCTCTTCCTCTCCTCTGGATGGTACTGAAGAGTCTGAATATTATGAATACGATCAGCTAATTTTACAAAAATAACTCTCAAATCTTTAGCCATAGCAAGGAATGTTTTTTTAATTGTTTCCAAGTGTCTATCCTCTCACTGATATCTAACCTTAGACACTTTAACCAACCCCTCACATATTTCTGCAACCTCCTCTGAGAACTCAGCAGCAATTTCTTCACGAGTAATCGGAGTATCTTCAATTACATCATGCATAATACACGCCTGAAT
>JAEEGL013039558.1_pt1 | contig 11643 bp, 5 predicted proteins | sample 9134231 | NCBI WGS metagenome assembly JAEEGL01 (sample SAMN16246548, study PRJNA631951) | gut metagenome | biome: gut microbiome; feature: rumen; material: fiber-attached | host: Bos | place: Iran: Karaj | collected 2018-10 | reverse complement strand
TTCGTTAAATTGTAAAGAAGTTTTAAATGATGATTGTTTTGATGCAGTATGTGTTTGTGATGGAGAATATGCAATTGTTGATTATATAAAGCATATAAGAAACAATGAAACAATAGAAAATATAGATAATTTATATGTAAAGGTTAATAAAAATAGAATATTAAAGCCAAACAGAGTTTATTTTATAGAGAATTTGGATAGTTTAAATCCTCCATTAAGAGAAATTTGGAACAAATGGATATCTTTTCCAAAATCTGTAAATTCGGCTGTTAATTTGTTGCTTACAAGAGGTTGTTATAATAATTGTTCTTATTGTTCAAATCATTCTTTAGCTAAGGTTTCACAAACAAAATATGTTAGATATAGAAGTATAAATAAAATTATTGAAGAAATAAATTCTCTGGGTGCTGATAAAATTCAATTAAATACAGAAAGTTTAACTTTAAATTTGAAGTTTTTAGACGATTTTTTAGAATCGTTAATAGAGAATAACAAGAAAAGAGAAAAAAAAATTGAATATATTGCCGATATAAATGTGTATAAATCTATTTTGCATGACAAATTCTTTTTTAAATTAAACGAAGCAAATGTTAGAACGGTTTGTGTGGGATTGGAATCAGGATCTTATGATATAAGAAATAATATTTTACATAGACCGCAATATACAAATGATGATTTTTGTGAGTTTTGTGAGTTGGCAAAAAAATTTAATATTAACGTATATGTTTTTGTTTTGGTTGGTATTCCTTATGAAACACAGGAGGATTATTTGAAAACAGTAGAAGTATTAAGGAAAGCACAACCTAATTTTATAAGGTTTTATATATACATGCCATATCCGGGTACAGATTTATATAAAAAGTTAATTGAAGATAAAATTATAAAAAATTGTGATTTCTTAAATAGTTCTGTTGAAAGAATTAAATCTTTGATTTCTTATCCGAATATGTCCAGATTAAAAATACAACTTAATTATTTTTCTCTTTTGTTTAGAGTTTATTTTTTTAAAAGACCTTTTTTTGAAATTTTAAAATTAACTATGGGAACTGTTTTATATGCTTACAATAAATATATACCAAGTGTTTTTTATGGCTTTTTGGAGAGTTTATTGAGTAAGAGTATAACAAAATTAAAAAATAGTAATGTGTAATTTATTATGAAAAATTTTAACCTTTTTATATTTATAAGTTTTTGCTTTTTGTTTTTTTGTTTTGGTTGTGAAAAAACTAAAGAAAAGAATATTGATATAGATAACAATTTACAATCAAGCGATATGTATGTTGTATCATCTATAAGTGATGCAATATATTTAAATCCCGTTTTGGCTTCTGATTCTGCATCATCTTCCGTTAATTCGTATATTTATAACGGACTTTTAAAATATGACAAAGACTTAAATTTGGTTTGTGATTTGGCAGAAAGTTATCAAATATCAAAAGACGGTTTGGAAATAAAATTTAATTTAAAGAAAAATATATTGTGGCATGACGGAGAATCTTTCACCGTTAAAGATGTTAAATTTACTTTTGATAAGTTAACAGATCCAAATACGAGAACACCTTTTTCTTCCGATTATTTAATGGTTAAAGAATTTAAAGTAATAGATGATTATTCTTTTGTCGTTACTTATGCAGAACCGTTTGCTCCGATACTCGAAAGTTGGGGAATGGGAATAATTCCTGAACATATTTTTAGAAATGAAGATATAAACAAATCGGAATATAACAGAAAACCTGTTGGAACGGGGCCGTATATGTTTAAAAAATGGGTTACGGACCAAAAGATAGTTTTGGAGGCGAATCCTAATTATTATGAAGGTGTTCCGAAAATAAAAGTTTGTTTGTTTAGAGTAATTCCCGACCAATCCGTTCAATTTTTAGAATTGCGAACACAAACAATAGATGAACTTTCTTTAACCCCGGATCAATGGAATGCTTATGACTCTTTTTTTAAAAATTATACGAAGTATCGTTATCCGGCATTTAGTTTCACTTTTTTAGGATTTAATTTAGAAAAACAACCGTATAGTAATATTAAATTCAGGCAGGCAATATCTTATGCAATAGATAAAAAAGATATTATAACCGGAGTATTATCGGGAATGGCAAAGCCTGCTCAAGGTATATTCCCGCCGCAATCATGGGCATATAAAGAAGAAATACCATACGAATATAATCCAAATAAAGCATTAGAACTTTTATTATCAATAGGTTTCAGTAAATCTCAAGACGGGAAATTGTTATATAACGGCAAAGAATTTGAAATTAATATAATTACAAATCAAGGTAACAAGACAAGAGAACTTACTGCTCAAATTATACAGGAGCAGTTGAAAAAAATAGGTCTTCAGGTTAATGTAAGAATTTTGGAATGGAGTACATTTCTAAATCAATATGTTAACAAGAAAAATTTTGATGCTCTCATTTTAGGATGGAATACTGCTATAGATCCGGATCAATTTTCATTATGGCATTCTTCTCAATCGAAAGAAGGCCAATACAATTTTATGTCATATAAAAATAAAGAAGTCGATGAATTGTTGATAAAAGCAAGAACTACTTTTAGTAAGGATAAAAGAATTGAATATTATCATAGAATTCAGGATATCATGAGAGATGATCCGCCGTGTATATTTCTGTATTATCCGGAAAATCTTGTTTGTGTTCATAAAAGATTTAAAAATGTTGAGCTTGCTCCTGCAGGCATAGGTTGGAATTTTTATCAATGGTATGTTGAAAAAGAAAATATAAAATATAAAAAAGCAAATGTTTTAGTTCAATAATTAATCAATGAAAAAACTTATTTTATTAATTATTTTTTTGTTTTGTTTGATAAATGCTTTTGCGGAAGAAACCGTTTCTGTGAGCAGCAATACGGCTGTTGAAGATAATTTTGGTGTACAAGCTGTAATATCCACAGATACTGTAAAAATTTCTTCCAATACAAAAATAGATGATACAACTTCTAAAGAAAACAATTCAGTTGATACTGTAAATAGTTCTACGAATACTGTTCAAGTTAACAAATCTACAGATACTGTGAATGTTTCAACAAATACTGCAAATGAAAACAATGCATCAAATCAAATTATAAAATCTACAGATACAATAAATGTTTCAACAAATACTGCAAATGAAAGCAATATAGCAAATCAAGTTGTAAATTCTACAGATACTGTAAATGTTTCAAGTGCGGCAATAGATATAACAAAACCATTAAAATACAAAGAAGTAAAAGCAGATAAAAATATTGAAGTATCATCAACAACTGTTATTCCGGATGAAAATGATTTAGGAACATATTATTCTTCCGGAGCAATAGTAGAAAAACCGCAAAAAGATTCTAATTATGATTTAAATTTACCTACAACCACAGCACTTGGAATAGCAGGAGAAAAAGTTCTCGATAAATTAAATTTAAATAAATCAACAGATACTGTAAATGCAGGAGATGTCGGTTCTTCTACAACAACAGCAGTAACACCAAGCTCTTCTACTGTTACACAAGAAGATAAAAAACAACCAAAGAAAGAAGATAAAAAAGAAACACAAGAAGAAGATAAAGATAAATCTTTTACAAAAAAACTAATGGATAAAATGCCTTTTGATTCAAAATTACAGTTATCCGGAAGAAAATTAATAGGTGTAAATTATACGGGAACAATTTACGATAACGAAGAATCCGGTAAAAGAGCTAACTCTTCTGATTTTTCCATGGAACAAGAATTGCAAATGAAAATAAAGGGTACTGTCGGTGACAGACTTGAATTAAATGTTGATTTTGATGATACACAGGAAGATAAGAAAGATATTTATATTCTCTATAAAGGAAAAGGAAATGAATTTGTTAGAGAAGCTGCATTTGGTGATATCAATGTTGAACTTCCGAGTACGGAATTTTCAGGTTATTCAAAAGAATTATTCGGTGCTAAAGTTGATACACAATATAAGGGATTAAAAACAAAAGCCTTTTTCTCTAAAACAAAAGGGTATTCTGAAAGCAAACAATTTAAAGGCAGCAGTAAGATGGAAAAAAAGACGATACCTGATACTTCGTACATAAAATATAAATATTATTCCATTATAAAAGATACAACTAAAACTATTAGAAATAATACGGCAAAAGTATATTTGGATAAAATAAAAACAACTGCCAGTGATTATGTCGTAATATCGACTGCAACAGATTTGTATTATATGAAAGAAGATCCTAAAACAACAAAATATAACGGTAATTTTATAAAACTTACAGCAGGAACGGATTTTACCATAGATTATACCACCGGAATACTTACATTTAAAAGTACTTTATCAAGTGAGTATGTTGTTGCTATTGATTATCAATATACCGATGGTACTTGGTTATCAGATGAAACAAATGGAAATCCTCAAATTATTAAAGATACAAATAATAAAGAGTCTTTATCTACTGAAGTTCATACATTTTACAGTTTGGGAAATTATCAAATTACAAAATATAACGGCAGAGATAATTTTATTTTGGAAATTAGAGATTTGAACGATACTGTTCCGAGTATTATAGACGGAGGAAAACCGGTTCCTAAATTTCCTAATATTGACGGGTATGAAGCAAATATTATTGTTGATTACGAAAACGGTGTGTTTAATTTACAGCCTATAACAGGTAAACCTTTGCACGATGATTTGTACACTTCAAATACTCATAAATATAATTTTGTTGCACAATATGAATATAAAGTTAAAATTTTTAACTTAAGAACAGACATTGTTCCTATGTCTGAAAAAGTTGTTGCCAACGGCAAAACTTTAAAAATTAACGAAGATTATATGTTGGATTATGATGTAGGTATATTAACAATATTAAAAGATGAATATATTACCAATGATACCGTTATAGATGTTTCATACGATTATTCTCCGTTAGGAGGAGCTTCTGCAGGTTCCACACTTGTAGGTGTTCGTTCTCAATACGATTTTACTGACAACATTTCTTTGGGCGGAAGCTTTATTTATGAGTTTGCCGCGGAAGATACGGAATTACCTGATATATATTCTACACCTTCAAGTACATTGGTGGGAGAAGTTGATGCAAAAGTTAAGGATGTGAAAATAACCGATAATTTAAAAGTTTCGGCATCTGCAGAATATGCAATGAGTAAATATATTCAAAATACTACGGGGAAAGCAATTATAGAATCGATGGAAAGTGCAAAACAAGACGACAGCTTTTCTTTAATAGATGATAATTGGTTCTATGCTGCAACACCTAATGATTTTTATGCACAATATGATGTTAATGCAATAACGTGGAGAAATTACGACATAGAAAAGAAAGAAATAGATAAAAATTTAGAAATTATTTCCGGTGAAAAACAACAGGTAATGGATATAAATTATAATTTACTCAATTGTGATTATGCTGCAATAGCACAAAAAGTTTCGGCATCCGGTTACGACTTTTCAAAAAAATTGTATTTGGAAATATGGGTAAAAGCAAACTTCTCGCAGATAAAATTAAGACTTGATTTAGCATCTTCAATAAATGAAGATTCCGATCAAAATGATATTTTAGATACCGAAGATAAAAATGGTGACGGAATAATTAGTCCTTGGGAAGATATCGGCAGAGATTTTGCAAATAAGACAGGTGGTATAGCAAAAATAGGTGCAAACAACGGTAGACTTGATACGGAAGATTTAAATGGTAATAATATTTTAGATAAATACGATTCAAATTTATCAAGTTTTGTTATAGGTGACGGGACTTATGGTGAAGATATTACAAAAACTTCTTGGCAAAGAGTACAAATTCCTTTAGATATTACAGATAAAGAAAAATGGAAAAATATCAGAATTGCAAGGTTAACAATTATTGGCTCCGGATATACAGGAACCGGAAAAATGACAGTGGGAAAAATTTCGGTTGTAGGAAATAAATGGGATAAAGAACAAAATAATTCTTTAAGCAGTAGTGAAATTTTTTCCATTGGTAGAGATAATCCGCAATATGTATCTCTTATAACAAACCCTTATTACAGAGATTTGTATGATATAGATAAGGATTCAAAAAGGGATGAACAGGCTTTAGCAATAACATATGATTCTTCTGCAAGCGGTGATGAGTTTTTTGCAAAAGCAACATATAGTTCCGGTTTTGATATGTCAAACTATGAAAAGTTTAAATTCTTTTTATACATTAAAGATACAACTGCTGTAACGCCTAATGAAAGTACTTTTATAATCAGAGTCGGTGGAGATGAGAACAACTATTATCAATATTCTATTCCAATGAGTGATGATATGAAGGGAAAATGGAATGTAATAGAAATAAAACAACCGGGATACGGAGCGTCTGCAGTATGGGATGTAAACGATCCTAAAATTAGTAAAATCGGTGAACCGAGTTTACAAAAAATTGCATTTATTGAAACCGGTGTAGAAACAAACGGTGCAGATAAAGGTGAAATTTGGATAAACGAAATTCATGTTACCGATGCAAAAAGTAAAGACGGTAATGCTTGGAAAGCGGATTTTAGTATAGATTGGGATGGAAAAGGTGCAATAGGTGCAATAAATGTTGATTTGCACAGAAAAAGTATAGATAAAGATTTTGAGACTTTTGCTCCCGGAACATACGATAGAGATTTTTTGGAAGATTCTGCAAATATTACTTTTAAAGGTGTGGAAGTTGCAGGTACTCAAGTGTTACCTATCAATGCATCATTAATAAAAACAAGAACAGTTACACCGCTTGCATTACAAAACACATCCGATCAGGTTTCTGTTTTGGATGAAGGTAAAGTCGTTTCTTATACAGGTAAAGTTAATACAGTTTTATCTGCAGGAACGGATCTTCCTAAAGTTACTTTGGAATATAACAGATTTATAAAAGATACGGAAAATATAGAAAGACTTGAAGATAAAGAATCAGTTTCTGCAAATTTGGTTTATTTAAATCCTATAGATTTTGATTTGTTACCTACAAGTATTGTAGGAGATTATAAAATAAGTAATTCTGCATACAAGGTTTATCCTACGGAAAGAATAGAGGATACTAATGCTTTCTTAGATTTGGATACTATGAGAAAATATATGGAAGTAGAAGATTTCTTAACGTTGGAAAAATCGGAAACTTTTGGATTAAAAGCACCATTCTCATTCTATGATAAAGTTATTTTTTCTCCTGCTTATGTTATTACAAAAGTTAACGAAAAAAATAAAGAGTATTTTCAAAACGAAGAAATTTTTTATGATAAATCTTTAAATCAAGATGTTGGTGCAAGTTTAAATTTTAAAGTTGCAAAATGGTTTCAACCAAACATTATTTACAGCTTAAGTACTGTGGAAACTTATGATTTAACTTACAGCAGTAATACATTAAATAAAGTTTATCCGGGACAGAAAAAGGCAATAGACAGAGTCGGAACGACGGAATTTACCTGGAATTTACAGGCAAAAGATATTGTTAACAGTAAATATTTAAAGACTTTGACATTCACTACATCTTACAGAATGCAGGATTCTGATTCCTATAGTAATGTGGATAAAGATTTTTCTTCCGTAGGTATCGCTACAGATAAATTATGGATTAGAGATAATCCGTTAAAAGAAATACAACCTGTTTATTCTACATCTTCTTATACTGTTAAAACTATTTTGAAAAGAGATGACAGAAGAGTTATAGGAAGATACAATCCGTTTGAAGCATTTAATTTAAAAGGTAAATTATTACCGATAAAAACAATGACAATGAGTTTTACTTTTACCGATGGACAGGAAAATTCTTATAATACCGGAACGACAAAAGATTCTTATACAAAAACTTGGCCGGATATTCTTATAGGTATGAGCAGATTTGAAAAATTATTCGGTAAAAGTTGGATGAGTGACACACAATTTGATTTAAAATATAACAAAAAAACCAGTGTGGTGTCCGGTGTTTCTTATGGTGACAGTGTGTTGTTTGGAGGAGATTATAAATTAAAAGTTGTAAAAAAATACGATTTATTCTTTTCTGCGGATATAACAACCAGTAAAGAGTATGATACGGAGCAAAATATTTTAAAATTAGAAGGACAAATTACAAACTGGGCAATGCAAATAGCGACAAACATTAAACAATGGAGATTTAGTTTAAGATACGACAATACTCAAAATTGGACTAAAAATTCTAAAGGGAAACTTGCAACACAAGTATTTTCAAATGCAGTAAACGGACAGGCAACGGCCGATTTATTGTTTCCTACGGGAATAAAACTTCCGTTAGTAGGAAGTATTCCGTTGAAGAATAGATTGTTATTTGAATCTAACGTTTTTTATAATACACAAAGTTCAGCAGTAGATGTTGAGGCTGCTAACTATCAAAATTTTGGACTTAAGTTGTCTGCAGATTATGAAATATCCAAAAACTTCAGGTTCGCTTTAGGTACAAACTTTTCAAGATATTTATTTACCTATGTTCCGGAACAAAATTATACTAATATAGAACTATCAAGTAAGTTAACAATACAATTTTAAAATGAAAAAGTTTATAAATTTTATCATATCACTAATATTTCCGAGAACATGTTCGTTATGTAAAAAGAATATGCCTTTTTCTTCGGAACAAAATATTTGTGATGAATGTTTGAATAATATTCCCAAATTGGAAGGTTTGATCTGTCATAAATGTTCACTGCCTTTACCTGACGGCGGTGCAACGTGTTCGGATTGTAAAACTAAAAAGGATATTTATTTTGAAGTTCTAAAATCTCCTTATACATATTCTGCTCAAATGAAAAAATTGATAAAAAATTTAAAGTATTCAAGAAAAACTTTTTTGTCAAAAGATTTGTCTGCACAATTGTCAAAATTTATAATAAAAGAAAATATTGATAAAAATATAGATGTTGTTGTTCCTGTCCCTATGCATTGGTTTAAAAAATGGAAAAGGGGATACAATCAAGCTGAATTACTTGCCCAAAATGTTGCTAAAGTTATAAATAAACCTGTGTGTAATGCCTTAATTAGAACAAAATATACCAAACCTCAATTTAATCTTAAAAAACAAGAAAGATACGAAAATTTGGAAAATATGTTTGATTTAAATAAAAAGTATATTGATATTATAAAAGGGAAAAGAATTCTTCTGATAGATGATATTGCTACAACTTGTTCTACCGTAAACCAATGTGCTAAAGTTTTAAAAACTTTAAAAATCAAAACTATTGTGGTAACATTAGCCAGGGCTTAAGTTTTTTTATTTTTAAATATTGTTATAGCTTAAAATCTTAAGGTCTTTAAGACAACATCGAATTCTCCAATCTTCTAATCATCCAATCTTCTGCCGTTATCCGTTGCCTTTTATCTTCTATTTTGATATTATTTTAAGTTGAAATATTAGAGTATAAACGGAGAGTGTTAAAAAGATGTTAAAGTATGTAAAAAACGAATTGTTCATTGAAAAAGTTTCAGTATCAAAACTGGCAAAAAAGTTTGGAACACCGCTTTATATTTACTCTCAAGATAAATTGGAATCTAATTTTAATGCATATAAAACAGGCTTCAAAGGAGTTGACAGTATTATATGTTATGCGATGAAAGCAAATTCAAACTACAGCATATTAAAACTTTTGGCAAAGCTTGGTGCGGGAACAGATATTGTTTCCGGCGGGGAACTGTACAGAGCATTAAAAGCAGGAATAAATCCTCAAAAAATAGTTTATTCCGGTGTAGGTAAAACTGTAAAAGAAATAGAGTTTGCATTAAAAAGTAATATTTTGATGTTTAATGTAGAATCTGTTGAAGAACTTGAAAAATTAAACAACATAGCAGGAAAACTTAAAAAGAAAGCAAGAATTTCTTTTAGAGTAAATCCTAATGTTGATGCTCATACACACAAATATATAACGACAGGTAAAGAAGGAAACAAATTCGGTATAAGATATGAGGATGCTTTTGATATTTATATGAAAGCATTTAAAATGAAAAATATAGAAGTGGTAGGTGTGGATAGTCATATCGGTTCTCAAATTTTAGATGTTGCACCGTTTAAGTTGGCTGCAGAAAAGATGTCTAAATTGATAGACAAGTTAGAACAAAACGGAATAAAAATAAAATATATTGATATCGGCGGCGGTCTTGGAATAAAATATAAATCTACGGATAAACCGCAAAAACCCATAGATTTAAGGAAAATGGTTATGCCGATATATTCTAAATATAAGGGTAAGACAATAATTGTTGAACCCGGAAGAGCAATTGTAGGTGATACGGGAATATTGGCAGGTGAAGTTTTGTACAGAAAAACATCAGGTACAAAAAATTTCATCATTACAAATTTAGCTATGAATGATTTGATAAGACCTGCATTATATGAATCTTATCATAATGTTATACCTGTAAAAAAATCTTCAAAGAAACAAAATGTTGCAGATGTTGTAGGACCTGTATGTGAATCCGGAGATTTTATAGCAAAAGACAGAAAACTTCCTGTATTTGAACAAGGTGAATTTATAGCTGTTGAATGTGCAGGTGCTTACGGCAGAGCAATGGCAAGTCAATATAATTCAAGACCGAGAGGTGCTGAAGTTTTGGTTAAAGGATCTAAAGTAAAAGTAATAAGAAAAGCAGAAACAATAGAAGATTTGATGTCTAAAGAAATAAAATAAGAAGTTAAACTATAAGCTTTCAGCTATAAGCTGTAAGCTAAAAATTGCAAAACAATTTTTAAGGAGAATTTATGTTTTCAGGTAGTTTTACAGCAATTGTCACACCGTTAAAAAATAATAAGGTTGATTTTGATGCATACAAAAAAATAATTGATATGCAGATAGAAGCGGGAATAACCGGTATAGTTCCTTGCGGATCCACCGGTGAATCTGCAACTTTGTCACATGCGGAACACGACGAAGTTATACAAAAAGCAGTAGAATTTTCCAAAGGAAAATTAAAAGTTATCGCAGGAACAGGTTCAAATTCTACGGCAGAAGCAATAAGATTGTCAAAACATGCACAGGAAGTAGGTTGCGACGGAGTTTTGTTGGTTGCTCCTTACTATAACAAACCTACACAAAAAGGTTTATATCTTCACTATAAAGAAGTTGCAAATGCAATAAATATTCCTGTTGTATTGTATAACATTCAAGGAAGATCAGCAGTAAATATAGAACCTAAAACAATAGCACAACTTGCAAAAGATTGTAAGAATATTGTTGCAGTAAAAGAAGCATCAGGTTCACTCGATCAAATGTCACAAATAAGATTACTTGCTCCTGAAATGGACTTGATTTCAGGTGATGATGCTTTAACAGTACCTATAATGGCAATCGGCGGAACAGGCGTAATTTCCGTATTATCGAATATATGTCCTAAAGTTGTTGCAGATTTAGTTAATGCAATGTTAAAAAAAGATTTAGATAAAGCAAATGAAATTGCTTTTAAATGGTTGCCGTTGGTAAAAGCAATGTTTATAGAAACAAATCCTATCCCGGTAAAAGCAGCAATGGCAATGATGGGATTATGTTCTGACGAAATGAGACTTCCTATGTGTTCATTATCAGACGAACATAAAGAAAGTTTAAGAAAAACATTAAAAAGTTTTAACTTAATATAAATTTTTGCTTTGCAAAAATTTGATGCATAGAGGCATAGAAGATTAGAAGAATAGAAGTAAAGAGGAAAT
>JAEEGL012313328.1_pt1 | contig 11643 bp, 8 predicted proteins | sample 9134231 | NCBI WGS metagenome assembly JAEEGL01 (sample SAMN16246548, study PRJNA631951) | gut metagenome | biome: gut microbiome; feature: rumen; material: fiber-attached | host: Bos | place: Iran: Karaj | collected 2018-10 | reverse complement strand
TATGATGTGTCACTCAAAGAGTACCGGCTGAAGCAGTTAGAGAGCTTACCAAATTTTGAATTCATCCGGGGGAATTTGGCGGACCGCGTAGCGGTAAATGAAATTTTCGAAAAATATCATCCGGATATTGTGGTGAATTTGGCAGCGCAAGCTGGTGTGAGATATTCTATTGATCATCCTGACGTATATATTGAATCTAATTTGATTGGGTTCTATAATGTTTTGGAGGCATGCCGAAATTATCCGGTAGAGCATTTGGTCTATGCTTCGTCTTCGTCGGTTTACGGCGGGAATAAAAAAGTACCGTTTTCTACGGATGATAAAGTGGATAATCCGGTGAGTCTTTATGCGGCGACTAAAAAATCAAATGAACTTCTTGCGCATGCGTATTCTAAACTGTACAATATACCGTCTACGGGGCTGCGTTTCTTCACTGTCTATGGACCGGCGGGGCGGCCGGATATGGCGTATTTTGGATTTACTAATAAATTGATTAAGGGTGAAAAGATCCAGATTTATAATTTTGGTAATTGTAAACGTGATTTTACCTATGTTGATGATATCGTGGAGGGGGTGATTCGGGTGATGGCGAAAGCTCCGGAAAAAAAGCAAGGAGAAGATGGTTTGCCGTTGCCGCCCTATAAAGTATATAATATCGGTAATTCTAATCCGGAAAATTTGCTGGATTTCGTGCAGATTCTTTCAGAAGAATTGGTGCGAGCTGGAGTTTTACCAGAAGATTTTGATTTTGAGACACATAAAGAGCTCGTGCCGATGCAGCCGGGTGATGTGCCGGTGACTTATGCGGATACTAGCGCTCTCGAAGCGGATTTTGGCTTTAAACCATCTACGCCGCTTCGAGATGGTCTTAGAAAATTCGCTGAGTGGTATAAGGGGTATTACGGATAATCCAACTGGGGTTAGAAGGCGCTTTTGTTTGACAATACAGGGGAAATTTTGTAAAATATAGATAATTATGAAAATCGCTATTGCTGGGACTGGGTATGTTGGATTGTCGCTTGCGACTTTGCTTTCTCAAGAGAACGAAGTAGTAGCGCTGGATATTGTGCCAGAAAAAGTGCGAATGCTGAACGAACTAATTTCGCCGATTCAGGATGAGTATATTGAAAAATATTTCAAAGAGGCTAAAGAAGGCAAAAGAAAGTTAAACTTAAAAGCGACTTTAGACTATAAGGAAGCTTTTGATAAAGCGGATTTTGTGATTATCTCTACGCCGACGAATTATGATGAGGAGAAAAATTTTTTTGATACTTCTTCGGTAGAAGATGTCATCGAAAAAGTTTTGTCACTTAATAATCCTGAAACCACGATGGTGGTGAAGTCGACAATCCCGGTAGGTTATATTAAATCGGTGCGAGAAAAATACGAGATTCAAAATATTTTCTTTTCGCCAGAATTTTTGCGCGAGGGAAAGGCATTGTACGACAATCTTCATCCATCACGAATTATCGTGGGGGATGATTCAAAAAAGGCACACGAATTTGCAGATCTACTTAAAAACGCATCACTCGAAAAGCAAGTGCCGGTGCTATTCATGGACAGCACGGAAGCTGAGGCGGTAAAATTATTTGCAAATACTTATTTAGCACTCAGAGTGGCATATTTTAACGAATTAGACACTTATGCGGCAGCGAAGGGACTCAATGCAAAAAATATCATTGAGGGGGTGTCGCTTGATCCGAGGATTGGTGAGCATTACAATAATCCGTCGTTTGGATATGGTGGGTACTGTTTGCCAAAAGACACCAAACAACTTTTGGCTAATTACAAAGATGTGCCACAGAATTTGATGGAGGCAATTGTAAAATCTAATACTACAAGAAAAATGTTTATTGCTTATGATGTAATGAACCGGGCTGAAGGAACGATTGGGTTTTATAGATTAACCATGAAGTCAAATTCGGACAATTTTAGATCTAGCGCAGTGCAAGACATCATTGAATTTTTGGTGGAAAATGGGAGAGACGTAATTATTTATGAGCCAGCTCTCAATGCTCCAGATTTTAAAGGTGTGCCGGTAACGACGGATCTTGATTCGTTTAAAGAAAGTTCGTCGATTATTTTGACTAACCGAATGAGTGATGAACTAAACGATGTGATGGATAAAGTATATACGAGAGACCTGTTTTTCAGAGACTAGTCTAAGAAAGGAAACAAATGTCTAGAGAATTAACAAAAGATGTGATGGTGGGAGCGGGGAAAAGAAAAAAGAAGTGGTCTACTGCTTCAAAAATTATTGCAGCTGTGGTTTTTGTGATAGTGGTTGTGGTAGTGGGGATAGTGATTAGATATACGAGTTCGTTTAATAATTTTTTGGATAAAATCACTGCAAAAACTCCAGAAATGAAAAGTTATAGTGTGGTGGTTTTGAATAATAGCGAAATTCAACAAGTGGCTGGTTTGGCGGGGAAAAGTGTAGGGTTTCTTAAAATAGACGAAAAAGCTGGAAATGCGGAAAAATACCTTGAGGATATCGTGAGAATAAGCCCGGAATTTTATGATGATGTGGATACGCTGACTGGAGTTTTGAATGGCAAAATTGTAGATGCAATTACGATTGAGACTGATCGTCTTGAAATACTTAAAGACGATGCAAACGACACCATAAAAGATACGCGAGTGATTTATGATTTTAAGATTGAAATCGAAAGTGAGAATGCGGAAATTGCTGAAAAAGAAGTAACAAAAGAACCGTTTGTGGTGTATATTTCTGGTTCGGATTCTAGAACGGGGATTAAAACAACGGCGCGGTCGGACGTAAATATCGTGGCGGTGGTGAATCCGTCTAAGGGCAAAATTCTTTTGGTTTCGATTCCGCGTGATACTTATGTGCAGCTACATGGGACGACGGGGATTCGTGATAAACTGACTCATGCTGGAGTGTATGGGATCAATATGAGTAAAACTACGATTGAGGATTTTCTTGGCGTGTCGATTGACTATACAGTGAAGGTGAGTTTTGATACGGTAGTTAAGGTGGTGGATCAAATAGATGGGATTGAAATTGATTCGGATCAGGCGATGACGCTTGGTTCTGAAGACGGCACTAAGTGTAGTTATGTGGTGGGGAAACAGCAAGTGAACGGCAAATGTGCACTGAGATTTGCTCGGGAGCGCAAGTCATATACTACTGGAGATAGACATCGTGGTGAAAATCAAATGCAAGTGATTACGGCAATTATTTCAAAGTTGACTAGCGCGCGGAACTATCTATTTAATATTCCAGCTATTCTAGATATTGCGGCGGACTCGTTTGAGACTTCGTTTACTAGAGATGATATCGTGTCGTTTATTAAAATGCAAATAGCTGGTGGCACAAAATGGCAAGTAGAATCGGTATCTGTGACTGGAACTGGGTCGATGCAGGGGACTTATAGTATGGGGGCTTCGAGACCTCTATATGTGATGCTAGCTGATCCAGCTTCGGTGGCTGAAGTAACGGCGAAAATTAATGAGTATCTCATAAATGAATAAGGCATTTAGGGTTTTTCGTAGAGCTTCTGGTTTGTTTACAGTTTGCAGAATTTATGATATACTAAGTAGGTAAGGACTTTTTATGGAAGAAATAAATATCAAAGAATTTTTTACATATTTAAAACATTATATTTCGGCTTTTGTTTTGGTGATTATTTTAGCGGTGGCTGGAATTACGACTTATGATTTGATGTTTAAAAAACCGGTGTATCAGGCAAATACGACAATTGTAATTGCGAGTGCTGAGAATAGTTCGTCTGCGGCTTCGACACTTAACGATGTAAACGTGAGCCAGAAATTGACCTCAACCTATGGTGAGATTGCGAAAAGTGAGTTGGTTTTAAATCAGGTGATTTCGAATTTGGGTCTCAACATGAGCGTGAAGACTTTGAGTTCAAATTTGACGGTAAAGGCACTAGAGAATACCTCGATTCTTAGTGTGACGGTGAAAGATTTGAATGCTTGGGAGGCTGCGGAGATCGCTAATGAGATTGCAGAAGTTTTTGCGAAAGAAGTTTCTAAGATTTATAATCTTGAAAACGTGAGCCAACTTTCGATTGCGAAGGTGCCGGAGTCGCCATCTAATAATACTTTAACTAGAGATATAATTTTGGCAGTGGCGGTAGCTGTGGTGGCTGTGGGCGGATTTGCGTTCCTCAGATTCTACTTAGATGATACAGTAAAATACAATGATGATATAGAAAAAATGATGGGTCTTGTGATGACGGGGAGAGTTTCGAAAAACGACATGAAGGGGAAGAAAGGCGTGTCGGAACTTGTAGTGGAAAAATTCCCGAAAGCAATCGTGAGTGAAAATATTAAAAGTCTACGTACGAATTTGCAGTTCACCGCGATTGATAATAATTTGAAGACTATTTTGGTAACTTCGACGACAGCTTCGGAAGGTAAGAGTTTTGTGTCGGCAAACCTTGCTATTTCGTTTGCTCAGACTGATAAAAAGGTTCTTTTAGTAGACTGCGATCTTCGTAAAGGTCGGGTGCATCGTTTGTTTGATATTCCAAATACTGATGGGTTGTCGAATCTTTTGACGGATGACCTTGAAAAGATGGATCATTATATTCATCATACTTCTATTGCAAAATTAGACGTGATTACTTGCGGGACTTATCCACCAAATCCTTCGGAGCTTTTGGCTTCACGTAAGATGAAAAAACTTCTAGTGTCTCTTAGACATCGTTATGATATTATTATATTCGATGGTGCACCAATTGGTGGTTTGACTGATTCTGTGATTTTGTCTAATCTCATGGATGAAACTATCATTGTAGTGAAAGACGGAAATACTTCTAGGAATGATTTGGCGGCAGCTAAAGCTGAGCTTGATAAAGTTGGAGCAAAGATTGCTGGCGTAGTATTTAATATGGTGAATCGACGGTCTTCGAAGTATTATAACTATTATTATGAGGATGATAGGAAAAAGTAGCTTCTAATGATGTTTAGAAAAAAGTTGTCTGATAGAAAAACTTTTGAAGAAAAACATTTTAAGTTTATTGATTTGCATTCGCACGTTTTGCCGGGGATTGATGACGGGGCTGCTGATATGGAAGCATCGCTTGATTTGGTGCGTGAGCTTTCTGCTAACGGGGCGACGGATATTTTTGTGACGCCGCATTATGTGGATGAGACGATTTATACTTCTCTAAGGTCGTTTAATTTGGGACTTTTGGATAAATTACAAGCGGCGGTTCTTGATGCGGGGCTTGACACACGACTTCATCTTGGTAATGAAATTTATATGACGCCGAGGATGATTGAACTGATTGAAACGGGGGTGGTTTCGACACTCGGTAATTCTATATATGTATTGGTGGAGTTACCGATGAGTGGGGAGTTTCCGGGATATGAGGATATTTTGCTTTCGATGCTTCGGTCGGGTTATCAGGTGATTTTGGCACATCCGGAGAGGTACACGAGCTTTGCCGATGATTTTTCGTTGGTGTATGAGCTTCGTGATATGGGAGTGTTGTTTCAGTGTAATATTGGAAGTTTTGTGGGGCAGTATGGGAAGAGTGCTCATCGGTTGGCTTTGAGGTTGGCGAAGGAACGGCTGATTTTTGGTGTGGGGAGTGATATTCACCATGTGCATCCAGGACTTTTGTCTGATGGCTTGTTGGAACTGTCTAGGCTGTATGATGAGCGTGGGTTGTCGGAGATTTTGGTGGGGAATCCTGGGAAGATATTGGAGAAAAGTGTATTATAATAAATAAAAGGAAGGGAAAAATGGGAAAAAATAAAACAACAAAAAAGAAAAAGACGACTTTTGGGAAAGTCTGGCGGTGCGTGCTTTGTATTTTGGTGCCGCTTGGCGGGGGAGTTTTGATTTCACTTTTAACGCGTAACACAATGGAAAAAATCGGAATGTTGGAACAACCGCCTTTGGCGCCACCGGCCTGGCTGTTTCCGGTGGCTTGGACGATTCTTTATATTTTGATGGGGGTGGCGTCATATTTGATCTATGCTGCTATGATGCGTGGGGGAAAGGGCAATCGTCGAGCTGATAATTATAAGATTGGGGTGGCAGCGCTCGTGATTTATGGTGTTCAACTTTTGTTTAATTTTGTGTGGACGCCGATTTTCTTTAATGCGGGGCTTTTCTGGGTGGCTTTTTCTGTGCTTGCCGTGATGTGGGCTTTTGAGATTGCGCTTTTGGTGTTGGCATTTAAGGTGAGCCGGGCGGCGTTTTGGTGCCTTTTGCCGTATCTTTGTTGGACGACTTTTGCGGCATATCTGAATATTTCGATTGCGATTTTGAATTAGTTGGGGCTTTTGCTTTCTGTAGGTTTGATGGGTTTGGTTTTTGGCTTTTGGGGTTTTGGCTTTTGGGGTTTTCAAATTGAGAGTTTTGTGATATAATTACTGTAGGTTCGTATTTTGCGGGCTTGTATGTTTGGGTTTGGTCCGGTAGCTCAGCTGGTTAGAGCACGAGCCTCTTAAGCTTGGTGTCGTGGGTTCGAGTCCCACCCGGATCACCATTTTTTTGTGCATTAGCTCCAGATTGCTTTATCGAGCTGGGGGACTCGTTCTTCGAATCGAGTCCCACCCGGATCACCATTTTTTGTGCATCAATTTCAAGGTTCTTTAGCCTATTTCTGACCAAAATGTCCTTTTTGCTCGCCCCTTGGGACGCGAATAGCCGAAGGCTAACAAGATCTCCTTTTTCTAACCTTAATTCACGAATTTAGCGAGTTCGAAAACTCGAAGGTTGGAATCTTGTATTTCTAAACCAACCAGATTTCTATATCTCATCTACCGCCAAAATCCATCTTCCAAAACCAAAATGGAAAAACATAAAGATTTTTATTCCTAAACCAAATAATTTATAATATAAAATGAGGCGAATGTGCACATTAAAAGGGAGGTGTGGCTGATGGTCAAAATTGGTGAAAACTGTAAACTTATCAAAAAATTACGAACGAAACTTCGTAAAAACAAACAACGGGTTGCTGAACTCAATAAACAGATAGCAGAAATTGAAAGTTCAATCTATGAATTAGAGAAATCAAAATTACCAATTAAGGTTTTTCTAACAATAGAAAATCATCATGTACCTACATCCAATTACTCTTCTAGCGAAGATACGCATTGGGTTAACGTGTATTATTTTCCAGATACTAATTCGATTCACGCAAAACGGGACTATTCTTGGGGCAAAAAACAACTATATCCTAATGAAATTGACCTGTCAAAATTTTATAGTAGTGGATGCGATACTCTCGATACAAAGCTACCATATGGAGAAAGTTTTATGCATGGCACAAAATACCAGCCTATTATAGACTCCGCCATTGTAGATATAAAATATCGCATAGAGTTTTTCTTGCAAAAGAATAATGACATCGACGACTGGGATTTAATCGGAAAATTATTAATCGCCTCATACTACAACTTATAGCTTAGCTATCAAGTTGTTGCAAAAGCTCCTAACATAGGGGCTTTCTTTTTTATTTCTTAATTCTACTTTTCCATATTTTTCTCACAAATCCAAGCGAAAGTGTCGAAAGAGTAAAACCAATTACCGGTACTAACGAAGAAAGAAAAATATTGGAGACTTGTTGGATTGTGAAGCTGTATATTGCAACTACAATATAAGTAAGCAAACAGATGCAAGCCGTAGTCATTTGTATATTCTTTGCAGGTCACAATTTGGTCTGGTAATGATTTAGTCTAAAGCTTCGGCATCTTCAGAGGATTTACGCACAACATGACGTATCGTAGTGGCTTCTGAACTATGCCGTTGCTTGCGTTTATAAGCATTCTGTTTATAGTTTTAGAACACGACAACTACTCCGTCGCCCTTCTTTTCTTTCTCCATCCGGAGTGTTGCCGGTTTTTCATGTCGGCAAGTATCACTTGTAGTGCAGAATCTGCGCATAAAATATGAGGGGCTACCCCTTCTCGTCTTCCGAAAGGCGCAGAACTCTGCACTGCAATTAACATAAGTATATTACATAAGTTCGAAAACACCAAGCATAAGCGTTTTGGAAGTGTGAGGAGATATATGAACAAACGTTTCTTTGTTATTTCTACCTCTGTTTTTTTGTAGAGTTCGAAAACTTGCAATTCTTGCGAAGGTAAGTTTAAATACACATACTCTGCGAGGATAGCCGCAATTGATTATCATATTTATCCTTGCAGGGAGTAAGGAGTTTTATGAGCAATATTGGAATTTGCGAATACGTTATTGGCGTAATTCACGATAAGGATATTTGGTATTATGTTGGGGAATATGACGCGGATGAGAAGAAGCTTGAGCCGCGTTAAAAGTATTCGTCATTTCTAGCCGACGCTAAACGCTATGACGATATAGATCTTCTGCGAGGTGATTTAGATTTACTGCACGAAAGCGTGACGCGTAAGATTCTAGAGATTCAGCGTTGTCCGAAATGTGGTAAGGAATTTACGGAATATCCGGCGTTGTCTCGCGTAGATAATGAGACGGAGATTTGTCCGGAGTGTGGAGTGGCAGAAGCGATTAAGGCTTTTAGCTGTCGTTATTGACTCCTTCGTCTATTTCTTTTTGCATTTCTTTGATGGCGTCGTTTGCGCCTTTTTTGTCAAAACTCTCCAAAATTTCTTTCATTTCTGGATCATTCGCTCTCATCTCATCATTGATAGCGTTCCAGTTCGTTTGCTCTATGATTTTGCTCAAATCAATTTTAGGCGCTTCAGTCATTTTAGCAATCGCCTCGCTAAGTGTATTAGATAGGTTAAATGTGTTTTTGGGAATTATTTGGCTGATTGCATCCGATGGAAACTTCTTGAAAGCTTCGGACATTGTTTTTGTGAAAGCTCGTATCGATTCCGAAAGCTCGTCATAATAATCATTCCTAACATTTGTGATTCTAGAGAGGATATGCTTAGAATACTTTTTTGCATCATTCAAGTCTTTTAGGAGAATAGTATGATGATGCGCCGCTTTGTCGCGCAATTTCTTTAGCTCATGTAATTGGCCGCTAATGAAAGAATAATCTATCGGCTCTTTGAGCATTATATTCACTTGTTCCCAAACGGTCTTAGGCGTTATATATGGTATTAACTTTTGTTTAAAATCCATAAAGTTTTCCGACTCATTAAGGACTCCAGAAAGAAGTTTGCCATTATCGGCTAGGAGCATTTCTCGCTTTTTTGACGATAAGTCTACCTCTAATAATTTCAACAAATCACCAAGATATAAATGGTTTATTTGTGAGCAAACCTCTAATTTTGTTTTCTTATCATGCTTACCATCCAGGGTAGATGATATTTCTGACCAAACATAAATAAGCAGCCTCTTTAGTGCGGTTTCTACAGGAATGCAAAATTCGAGAAGTTTTGCGGCACGCTTAACGCATAGCTCATCTTTGATTATTAGGAGCGTCTTTTCATTTTTGAGCAGCTTATTATAGTTATCGTCAGATAGTTCGTCTTCGGTAAAGCGGTGCGTAATGAATACGAGTTCATCTCGTTTGGCGACTTCTGGGAATTTTATTTCGCGTTTGATATTATCGCCAAATACATCCGCAAGGACTCTTAGGGCTTTAAACTCATTCTCCGAGTCAATTGCGAATTCTAGCTCATAACCGCCTTTGAATTTGAGACTCACTTTTTTAATTATCCTTTTCCTGACATTTTAGTTCAGCCTGCTTTACAACGGTTTCTACGGCCTTTGCGCTCTTGTTTGGTGGATAGTTATATTTGATCAATAAACGCTTAATCTGCATGCGCATATGCGCTTGAGAGCTACGCTTAATATCCCAGTCGACGGTCATGTTGCTGTTTACGGTCTCGACAAGCTCTTTTGCAATTTGGACGAGCGTTTCGTCCTTCATTAATTCGCGCACTTCCGGATCGTCGCCTAGTGCATCAAAGAAAGCGATTTCTTCTGGCGATAAATCAAAATCGTTCGTGCGAACAAGCTCTTTATCGACATCCTGTTTTAGTGCAATCATGTCCTCAATAATCTTCTCGATATCGGTAACCATGGTGCGATTATTATAGGCGTCTACGATCTTTTTGAATCTCTCCGAGAACTTTTGCGATTTAACGTAGTTTGTCTTTGCGATTTCGTCGATATATTGCTTAAGGGCTTTTCTTAAAATCTCTGCCGCAATATTTTTGTTTTCCATAGTTGCTAAACGCTGTAGCATTTGGTCGCTAAGCATACTGAGCGCTCGGCCATGCTTAATCTTGCCAACCTGAATAAGTTCGTCATCTTGAATTGCCTGCTGTAACATTTGTGCTACATCACGATTTATTTCCGTTACATCAAGCTTGCCGTCTATTAAAGTAAGCTTGTTGATAAATGAGCGTACGGAGATGATAAATAATGATTCCCACCTATCTTCATAGGTTATAGAGCCGGTAGAAATTGCGTATAGATTCTTTACGTCGCGACTATGACGCATAAAATGATTCTTTGTATCTTCGTCTTTAAGAATAAAGTTTGCTGCTTTGTTGAGCATTTGGTATTTGCCAAGATTGTCTAGACTTTCATAATTCGAATAATCGAGACCATGTAACAAGTTGCGTACGAGCTCGATCTTGTCGCGTAAGACTTTGACGACTTGTTCAGTATCTACAATTTTGCCTTGGTCGCGTTTCGTGTATGTACTTAGCGCTTCCATGAGCCATTTCTTCAAACCGATATAGTCAACGATAAGACCGCCGGTCTTGTCTTTATATACGCGGTTCGTGCGAGCAATAGCCTGCATTAAATTATGTGCCTTCATTGGCTTATCGACGTACATCGTACCAAGGCATGGGACATCAAAACCAGTGAGCCACATATCTACAACGATTACAATCTTAAATTCGGAGTTCGGATCCTTAAATAGACGCTCGCGTTCGCGTTTATCGTTCTTGCTACCAATAGCTAACGCCATTTCCTCGGTATCTTTATTACTTGGAGTCATAACCATGTAGACTTTGTTCTTTAAGTCTGGGCGTAACTCTAGGATCTTCTGATACATCGTATAGCCACTATTTCGAGAATAGGCTACAATCATAGCCTTATTAGCTACTAGGTCTTTACGACTTTCGTAGTGATTCAGAATGTCTTTTACGATCATTTCTAGACGATCTGGATCTTCGATGACTTGCGAAATGCGCGTCATCATCTGCTTTGAACGGGCGATCTTTTCTTCGTCTGCTAAACCTTCGTTTTCTATCGTGTCATAGTAAGCATCGATTTCTTGAAGAATTTTATCGTTAAGACCGACCTTCGCCATGCGTGCTTCGTAAGTAATTGGGACGGTAGCGCCATCGTCGATAGCTTGCGTCATGTCGTAAACGTCAATGATATCGCCAAATACATTCGATGTAGAGTGGTCTTTGTTCTCGATTGGCGTTCCGGTAAAGCCGACATACTTGGCGTTCGGAAGGGCATCATGAAGATATTTCGCTGTGCCGTATTTCTCGACCGCAATCATTTTCTCCATATCGAGCTTTGTCGTAGCGTCGATGCCATAGTGACTACGGTGCGCTTCATCCGCAATAACGATAATATCATCACGATCGGATAATAGGCCGGTTTCTTCTTCGAACTTTTGAAGCGTCGTAAAGATGATTCCGCCGACCTGTTTGTTTTCTAGGCGGTCGATAAGATCTTTGCGGCTTTCTACGTGTTCAGGTTTTTGGCGCAAGTAGTCG
>JAEEGL016561669.1_pt1 | contig 11644 bp, 7 predicted proteins | sample 9134231 | NCBI WGS metagenome assembly JAEEGL01 (sample SAMN16246548, study PRJNA631951) | gut metagenome | biome: gut microbiome; feature: rumen; material: fiber-attached | host: Bos | place: Iran: Karaj | collected 2018-10 | reverse complement strand
TATCATAGCTTGCCATGCATTCCGTCTGGCTGTAGAGCCCCGTGGAATAATCCATGTCGTGAAGAAGGAAACGCCATCTTCCGTCGTAGATCGTGCCTTTTTCGTACTTCTCACCGTCGGGGGCGTAATACCTGTAGCACTTGTAATTGTTGTTGGGCCAGTCCTTATTGCAGATGTATATGTTGTAGGCGTAATACTTTATGTAATTCTCAACGTCCATAAAGGCGCCGAGCTTTGCATAGTTCGAATCATCGGTATAATCAAGCTTTGAAAGCTCGGAATACGAATTATTGTATTCCTTTGAAGCCTTTACGTTTTCTTCGTCGTCATCATTGAGCGACTTAAACTGCTCATTGCCTTCGATAACGACAAATTCCCCGTTCTTGCCTTCATCACCGTATTTATTCTTAAAATAGCTGTCGCTGAATACCTCATGGAGCCAGTAAAAGCCCCTGTATTCACCGTTAAGATAATAGATCGCGGGGGCAACAGCTTCATAATCCGTGAATCCGGCGTCAGAGGCCAGTGTCTGAGCAAGCTCATCCCTTATCCATGCAAACTGGTAATCGTTTCCGCTGTCACGAAGCACAAGCCTCTTGTACTTCTTTACGGGCTTATCTTCATAAAGCTTCTCCGTATCAAAGAGATTGTATTTAAAGTTCTTGCTCTCCGGGTCGTAGCTTTCTCTTGCAAAAAGCTTGATGGATTTAAGATAATTCTGGCGTGAATATGCACCATATATCCTAAGTCCCGCCGCCTGAGAAATTATCTTTTTGCCATCCTTGTCCCAAGCTTCCACAAAAACCGGTCTCTCGCTGTCACGTCCGCTCAGCTTGTAGTTCTTCCCGTAAAAGAGTCCCTTGGGTTTATCGGTAAGATCCGCCGGATCACCCGTTATCGAAAAGACATAGGTGGTAAATTTCCTGTCTGCAGGCACATTAAGAGCCTCGTAAACGGATTCGCATCCGACCTTGTAGGTTTGTCCGGGCGCAGGCGTTGCGGTGGGTCTCGGCGTGTTCGTTGCCGTCGGTCGTGCCGTGGGTGCAGCTGTCTCTTCGGCGTTTTCATTCTGCGATACCTGCCGGTTCGGAGCAGGAGTCACTCTCACCGTACCGTTCCCGTTGCCCGAGGCACAGCCCGTTAAAAGAAGCGTGAATAAAAGCATATTCGCTGCGAGTCTTTTGGTTCTTAACCTCATATACATTCCCCTTCATCCATGGATAAATTTGCCAATATCATACCACACTTTTCACTTCTGTCGCAGATTTTTTTGCCGAAAAACAAAAAAGAGGATCGAAAGATCCTCTCTCACAAGCTGGAAGCGGGAATCGAACCCGCGACCTACGCATTACGAGTGCGTCGCTCTACCGACTGAGCCATTCCAGCATGCTTAAATTTTTGGTAAGTTTGCCTGCGGCAGACTTAAATCGAGGCGACGGGATTTGAACCCACGACCTCTGCGTCCCGAACGCAGCGCTCTACCAAACTGAGCCACACCTCGAGTTGCTTCAAATCAAGCTTTGTTATTATGCAACATATTTATTGAATTGTCAACTGAAAAACAATCAAAACAAATATTCAAACAATTCTTTGACGTCAGTAAAATAGGCGTCGCTGTTTTTCTTCATGAATGCCCGGATCTCGGGTACTTCGTTGCACCAGCCGGCGCCGATGAAGTCGACTCCGAAAGCGCGCGCCATGTCGTATCCGGGCTTAAGATCGTCGATCACGACAATATCCTTTTTCTCAAGACCGTATCTGTCACAGATGACCTGAAGTGCGTAGGGATCCGGTTTTCTTCTTTCGTTGGGCAGTTCCCAGCCGAAGATCATGTCGGGCTCGGGGAGTCCGTTTTCCTTATAGTCCCTCTTTATGTTAAAGTCAAAGGAATGAGAAGAAACAACCACCAGGCCGCCTTCCGCCTTCTGCTTTTCGATGACCTCTTTCATACCGGGATAAACCGAAGGCACCCTTGTGGACACATATTCCTTCCAGATCATTTCCTCCCGCTTGAATTCTTCATCGGTCATTTTGTATCTGCCTTTGCAGAATTCAAGAAAGCCGGGATCGAAATTGAATCTGAAGTAGTCATCGACAGAGATCGTCTCCCCGGGTCTCATGATGCGAAGCGCTTCAAGAAACGCCGGGTAGTGGATCTCCGCCGTGCTGCTGACTACAGTATCGTCATGGTCTAAAACCAAACATTTATATCTCATATGACCTCATTATTTTGTAAGGAGCATCATGATCTCGTTGGAACGCTCGACAAATCTTGTCATAGCTTCGGGTTCAAGAGGCTTGTGGGCAAGGGACGCAAGATCGTAGAGCTGCTCGCAGATAAGATCCGCCTTGGTCTTGTCGGGTTCCTCGAAAAGATACTTGACGAGGGCATGATTTGCATTAAGCACAAGAGTCTCTCCCGCTCCGAAGGTCTCGTCTCCGAGTCCCATGCCGTTCATGGAATACATTCTCATCATATCCTGCATTCTGCGGCTTTCCTCGGATAAGGTGATCATAGCGGCAACCTTTTCGCTCTTGATCTTCTCTACCTTAACCTCAAGCTTATCCTTCTTGAGTACTTTTCTGAACATCTTGGTGAGCTTATCGGTTTCTTTCTTAAGCTCGTCCTTATCGGTCTCATCCTTAAAGTCATCCGCAACTTCCGCATCTATCCTTAAAAATTTTACATTGTCGGATGAATACTCAAGCTGGTTGATGAAGGGCTGATCGATGTTATGTGTGAGGATAACGGCATCCTTACCGTTCTCCTTGAACATGTTTATATACTGACTCTGCTGCTTCTCGTCGGTAACATAATAAACGATGTCCTTCTTCTTTTCTTCCTTATCGGCCTTGTCGTCGTCTTTCTTATCGTTGTTCTCAACAACTTCAGCCTCCACGGTATTGCCGCTCTCGTCCGTAGCATTCTCGGTTGTATCACCCTTGGAAGCCTTGATATACTCGGGAAGAGTGATATATTTGCCATCAAGGTTCTTGTAGATCATGTAATCCTTGATCTTATCGCGGAACTTGTCGTCCTTCAGGCAACCGTACTTGATGAAGGGAGAAATATCGTCCCAGAATTTCTCGTAGTTCTCTCTCTCGGTCTTGAACATGCCGATGAGCTTGTCGGCAACCTTCTTGGAGATGTAATCGGAGATCTTCTTTACAAAACCGTCGTTCTGCAATGCGCTTCTGGAAACGTTCAAAGGAAGGTCGGGGCAGTCGATGACACCCTTTAAGAGAAGCAGGAACTCGGGGATCACTTCCTTGATGTTATCCGCGATGAACACCTGGTTGGAATAGAGCTTGATCTTTCCTTCGATGGAATCGTACTCGGTGTTGATCTTCGGGAAATAAAGGATACCCTTTAAGTTGAAAGGATAATCCATGTTCAGGTGGATCCAGAACAAAGGCTCCTTGTAATCGTTGAAAACATCGCGGTAGAACTTCTTGTACTCTTCTTCCTTGCAGTCGCCGGGGGTCTTGGTCCAAAGAGGATGGATATCGTTTACGGGTTCGGGCTTCTTAGGCTCTTCCTTCTTGTCGTCCTTGCCCTCATCCTTCTTTTCCTCTTCCTTGGCATTCTCGTCCTTAAAATAGATGGGAACGGGCATGAAGGAACAATACTTCTCGATGATCTCCTTAGCCTTGTATGCATTGGAGAACTCATAGGAATCCTCGTTTAAGTAGAGGACGATGGTAGTTCCTCTCTCATCCTTCTCGCCGTCGGTCATGGTGAAGCTCATGCCGCCTTCGGATTCCCAGTAAACGGGCTTGCTTCCCTCTTTGTAGGAAAGTGAATCGATGGTGACCTTGTCGGCAACCATGAATGCGGAATAGAAGCCGAGTCCGAAATGACCGATGATCTGATCTGCGCCCTCTTTGTCCTTGTATTTTTCAAGGAAGTCCTTTGCGCCGGAGAAAGCGATCTGATTGATGTACTTCTCTATCTCATCCGCAGTCATACCGATACCGTTATCGGTAAAGGTTATGGTCTTGTTTTCCTGGTTTACGAAAACGGATACCTTGAGTTCTTCGCCTTCGGGCATCTGCCACTCGCCGAGACCGTCGAGTTTCTTTAACTTTGTAATTGCATCGCAACCGTTAGAGATCAGCTCGCGATAAAAAATATCATGGTCTGAATAAAGCCACTGCTTGATTATCGGGAATATATTTTCCGAATCGATTGAAAGGTTTCCCTGTCTTTTGTCCATTGTAATACCTCCAAAATAAAACTTCTGAAGAGTATTATATCCCTCAAAAAGTAAAAGTCAAGAAAAAATTAGCACTCAATAAAATCGAGTGCTAACATTGCTTATCTTGCTTCGGAATTTATAATACTAAGCTTTCCTTCTATGGTGTATTTACCGTATCCGAGAGGCATTATGAAATGCTGTCCTTTTTTGATCGAACGTCCGTCGATCTTCCCTTCGCCTTCGATTACGGAGAAAAGTCTGTAGGTCTTCGGGGCCTCAAAGGAAGCCGTTCCGTTTATATCGATCTTCCAAACCTTATAAAATTCGCAGTCTGCAAGCTCTTCTACAGCCGCATCTCCGTTCTCATACTTTCTGCAGGTGCTTAAAATATCCTTATGCGGGCAGTTGATCACATCGATGCTCTGCTCTATATGAAGCTGCCTCGGCTTGCCGTTCTGCAGCCTTCCGTAATCGTAAAGCCTGTACGTGATGTCGCTGGACTGCTGAGTTTCAAGGATCAGCGTTCCCGCCTTTATGGCATGCACGGTGCCCGGAACTATCTGGAAGAAATCCCCTTTTTTAATGGGCCGGGGGGTGATGAGGTCGTTCCAGCGGCCGTTATGTATCATGTCCGCCAGCTCCTCTTTGCTCTTCGCATTATGACCGATGACAATGGTCGCATCCTTATCGCAGTCAAGGATGTACCAGCATTCGGTTTTTCCGAGGCTTCCGTTCTCGTGAAGCGACGCGTAAGCGTCGTCGGGATGCACCTGAACCGACAGGTCCGCTTTGGCGTCGATTATCTTAACAAGCAGAGGAAATTTCTTCTTATGGTCACCGAAGAGTTCCCGGTGCTTTTCATAGAGTTCACTAAGCTTCCATCCGTCGTATTCTCCTCCGGTCACGGTATCGTCACCGTTCTCGTGGGCGGATATTGCCCAGCACTCGCCGGTATCGTCTCCCGGGATATCGTACCCGTACTCTTTTCTCATTCTGTTGCCGCCCCAGATCATCTGTTTGAAGACCGGAGCAATAAAGATAAGATCGTTCATTTCAGACCCTTTCGAAGATCACCTGTAGAGTATGGAATGCCCCAACTCTTCGGCAACGGTTCTGTCCGCATAGTACTCGATGATGGCAAGGGCAAAGTCGATGGCCGTTCCCATGCCTCTTGAAGTGATCACGTTACCGTCGGTAACAACGCTGTCGGAAAGGACTTCAGCTCCCACGAGACTGTTCTCAAAGCCGGGGAAGCATGTGGCTTTCTTTCCTTCAAGGACGCCGAGGGCACCGAGCACACTGGGAGCCGCGCATATAGCGGCAACAAGCTTACCGCTTGCGGCAAAGTTTTTAACCGTCGAGCATACGCCTGCATGTGCCGCAAGATTATTTGTTCCGGGCATACCGCCGGGAAGGATCGCGGCATCATAATCATCCATATTGATATCATCGTAACGTTTCTCGGTTCCGAAAACGATCTTGTGAGAGCCCGTTACGGCCTTGTTCTCCGTAAGAGAAACAATATCCGTCTCCATACCTGCTCTTCTTAAGAGATCCACAACGGTGAGAGCTTCGATCTCTTCACAGCCTTCAGCGGCAAAAACAGCGATCCTGATCATCATATACTCCTTTCAAACACTTCAATCTGTTTAAGAACACCGTCAACAGCCATCTTTACGCTGCCGTCGGCAAAAGGGTTATGAAGTCCGGCGCCTTTAAGAAGATCAAGGTAGCCAAGGCTTCCGCCGAGCTTGCAAAGCGTAAGATAGGAATTCCATCCCTCTTCCTTGTTCTTAAGAGTCTTTCCGTAGATCTCAAATGCTCCGATGGATGCAAGAGCATAATCGATGTAGTAGAAAGGATAAAGGAAGATGTGCTGCTTCTGCATCCAGAAGCCTCCCTTTTCAAGGAACTTATTGCCGTCATAGCTTCTCCAGGGAAGGAAGGTCTTCTCTATGTCGTGCCATACGGCATATCTCTCATCGGCGTTCATTGTAGGATTATCGAAGACTCTGCACTGGAATTCGTCTACCGCGCAGAGATAAGGGATAACCTTAAGAGCTTCGGTGAGATGTGAATATCTGAACTTGTCTGCCTTATCTCCGAAGAACTTATCCATCCATGGATAAGCAAGATGCTCCATGGTCATGGAATGGATCTCATCAATATCGCTTGTTGACATCACAAGCTTTGAAAGAGGATGGATCCTGGAAGCCACATATCCTTCAAAGGAATGTCCTGCTTCGTGGGTAAGCACTTCGACGTCTGCCGACGTTCCGTTGAAATTGGAGAAGATGAAGGGTGCCTTTCTCTTTCCGAGAAGGGTCATGTAACCGCCGAGATGCTTGTTGGGTCTTGTCTCCAGGTCGAAAAGCTCATACTTCACCATGAAATCGAAGAATTCCTTGGTCTCCGGCGAAAGCTCTCCGTACATCTCCTGAGCCCATTTTACCATCTGGTCCTTTGTGCCGATGGGTTTGGCGTTTCCTTCGGGGAAAACGAGGGTCTCATCATAGTACTCCAGCTTATCGAGCCCAAGTCTCTTTCTCTGCTGCTCGTAGAGCTTTGCAGCTTCGGGAACGATGATCTCCACAACCTGCTTCTTGAAGTTTGCAAGATCCGCCTTTGTATAATCGAAATGCTCACTGTTAATGAGCTCGAATTCTCTGTAATTCTTAAAGCCTACGGTCTCGGCCTTTTTAACTCTGATGGCAACAAGCTTGTCATAGATCTCGTCAAGCTTTGCGGAAGCGCCCTCATAGAGTCCCGCCCATGCCTCAAAAGCTTCTTTTCTCTCTGCTCTGTCCGTGGACTGCATGTGACGGAGGAGTCCGTAGAAATTGCACTCTTCGCCTCTGAAATTGCATTTGCACTGTGCGGCTGTCTTGGAGTATTCCTCGGCAAGCTTGTTCTCCTCGATCATAAGAGGAACAAGAGCCTCGTTCTTAAGGATGAGCTTCTTCTCTTCGGCTTCGTTCAGGATCTTACCGAACTCGGCGTCAAACTCCTTTCTGAAGGGCGAATTCAGAAGCACCTCGCTGTGGCGCTTGTTTAAGCTCATGAGCTTGGGAAGCTCTTCATCGAGCCAAGCCTGCTCCTTTGAATAGAATTCGTCGGACTTGTCCATGGTGGATCTGATGTAGCAGACCTGGATCATATCGTCCACATCCTTGTCGGCCTCTTCCATCTCGAAGATGTACTTCTTAAACTCATCGTAGGAAGCTGCCTTCTCTGCTTTATCCAGACATTCGTTCTCGAAAGCCTTGAACTTCTCGAGATCCGGTCTTACGTACTTGATTTCCGAAAATTTTTCCATTTGTTTTACCTCATCTTATCTGAGCCGCATACAATTCGTAATAGGCTCCTTTCTTTTGCATAAGTTCCTCGTGCCGTCCTTTTTCGACTATACGACCGTCATTCACGACTATGATCTCATCCGCGTGCTGTATGGTAGAAAGCCTGTGTGCTATGATGAAGCACGTCTTGTTCTCCATGAGTTTTTCCATCGCTTCCTGTATCAGCTTCTCCGTTCTGGTGTCGACGTTGGAAGTTGCTTCGTCAAGAATCAGCATTGAAGCATCGTTCAGCATAGCCCGAGCTATGGTAAGGAGTTGCTTCTGTCCCTTGGAGATATTGACGCCGTCTTCGTTAAGAACGGTATCGTACCCTTTCGGCTGCTTCATTATGAACGAATGTATACGTGCGGTCTTTGCGGCATTCACAACTTCTTCCATTGTAGCATTTTTTTTGCCGTATGCAATATTTTCATATATCGTACCGCCAAAAACCCACGTATCCTGCAATACCATTGCGAAGCTGCCTCTTAAGGATCTGCGTGTAACACTGTTGTTTTCGTGCCCGTCGATAAGTATCCGGCCCCTCACCGGGTCGTAAAACCGCATGAGAAGATTGATGAGGGTCGTCTTTCCGGCTCCCGTGGGGCCCACCACCGCCACCAGTTTCCCGTGCTCGGCGTTAAGTGAAAAATCCTTCAGTATATACTTATCCGGTTCATAACCGAAATCAACATTCCTTATCTCCACATCGCCCCTGACGTTATCGAGGACGATAGCATCCTCCCTGTCGGCTGCCTCATCCGCTTCCGACAGGATCCTGTTCACTCTTTCCGCCGCCGCAAGAGCCGACTGGAGCTCGCCTATGATGTTTGCCGCCTCGTTTATGGGTCCCGAGAATTTTCTGGAATACAGAACGAAGGATGAAACATTACCTATCGTCATGGCATTCATAAAATACATAAGCGCGCCGAAAACCGTGACAAGGGTCATGGACAGGTTGTTTATAAAATTAACGGTAGGTCCTATTGCCGCATTCAGATAATCCGCATTGTAATACGCTTCCGTAGCGTCAATGTTCACCTGTGAAAACCTTTCGGTGTAAACATCCTCGCAGGCATAGCCCTGTATCACTTTCTGCCCGCCGACGGTCTCTTCCACATATCCGTTCATGCGTCCGAGTTTGGCGGAACGCTCCGAAAATCGTGGTCTCGTAAGCTTTGTCATGTGTCCCGTATACATGAAGGATATGGGTATGGTCACGCACATGACGATCACAAGTATGGGTGAAATACGAACCATCATGACAAAGGAGCCCACAACGGTCACAATACTTGCAAGTATCTGCACAACATCAGTGGAAAGGGATGTGTTGATAACATCGATATCATAGGACACACGACTGATGATGTCGCCCGCCATATGCTTATCAAAATATGATACCGGAAGCTTCATAAGCTTATCAAAAACATCTTTTCTCATACGCTTAACGATCTTCTGTGAAATACTTCTCATAAGAAGAGCCAGTGCGTAGGAAAGGATCGCCGATACCACATAAAAAGCCGCCATCAGCCAAGCATATTTAAATACTATCTCAAAATCCACATTCCCGCGGCCTTTGAGCGCGTCGACGGCCGTACCGGAAAGACGCGGTCCCACAAGGGCAAAGGTGTTGGCAAACAGGGTGATGAGGAGCGCAAAAAACAAAAGGAGTCTGAATTCCTTAAGATAACGCCACAGAAAAGCTGCCGCCGCCCGCGGATCCCTTGCGTGTTCTACTGTCTTTCCCATTCCGGGATGTCTGTCTTTTGCCATTACAATAAACTTCCAAGCTGCGTAGCAGCTATTTCCTCATAGACTTTGTTGCCATTCATAAGCTCCTCGTGGCTTCCGAGCCCGATGATCCTGCCGTCCTCGATCACAAGGATCTTACTCATTTTCATTACGGAACTGATGCGCTGCGCCACGGATATGAGCGTGCAATTGCCGTAATCTTTACATATGTTTTCCCGAAGAGTCGCATCCGTCTTATAGTCAAGCGCAGATGAAGAATCATCCAAAACAAGGATGTCGGGGCTTCCGGCAAGTGCTCTCGAAATGAAGAGTCGCTGCTTCTGACCGCCGGAGAAATCCGCTCCTTTAATCGCTGCTTCGTGCTTGAAGCCGTTTTCTTTTCCAAGGATGAATTCCAGCGCACAGGCTGCTTTGGCGGCATTTGCCACTTCTTCCTCGGGTATCTGTCTTCCGAAACGTATGTTCTCTTCTATCTCTTCCGCAAATACAATATCGTTCTGGAAGGCTACTCCGAACCTTCTCCTGAGTTCATCCAGAGGTATCGTCCTGATGTCCCGACCGTCAATATATATTTCGCCTTTAATCGGATCGTAATACCTCATAAGAAGACTGATCATAGTAGTCTTACCGGATCCCGTGGCACCTATTATTCCGAGGGATTCACCGGGCTCAAGGGTAAAGTTTACATCTTTAAGAATATATTTTTCTTCTTCGTCGTTTACGTTGTCGCCGTAACTGAACCAGACATGACGGAATTCTATCCTGTGCCTTGCGGATTTTTCCTCACTGCCCGATTCAATCACTTTCAGGTCATCCTCCGCATCCATTACGGCAAATATCCTCTTTGCGGAGGCCGATGCTTTGGAGAAGTTTACAAAGATACGGTTTACGGAAATGATGGAATTCAGTATCGTCGTGAAATAAGTAAGAAAGGCCACGATGGTTCCTGCTTTGACTGCTCCCGACTCAACCCGGTAGGCTCCCGCAACGATGACAAGCACAAGTCCCATGTTAAGGAACAGGCTGATCACGGGACCTGATATAGCAGTAACTCCGGATGCCTTAAGTTCTTCCGAAACAGTATCCGCATTGGCTTCTTCAAATCTTTCCCTTTCGTAGTCTTCCTTTGAAAGAGCTTTGATCACGCGGATACCGGATACGTCCTCACGCATGATCCTTACCATTCTGTCTACGAAATTCTGCACCTTTGCGTACAGTGGAATACTCTTTCTCGAAATAAAGAATACGACGCCGAAAACAAAAGGAAGTGTGCAGACAAGAGTAAGGGTAAGCACAGGATCAAGGGTCGCAGCCATGATAAGACCGCCGATGCTTATAAATGTGGCTCTTACGCCCATACGCTGCATGATATTAAAAAACGTGTGAATGTTGTAGGAGTCCGAAGTAAGTCTGGAAACCAGGGAAGGAATGCCGAATTCATCGGTTTTGCGTCCCGAAAGGGAAAGTATCTTCTTATACAGATCGTAGCGGAGATGTCTTATGGCATACATGGAGTATTTTGCCGCTCTTCTGTTGGCAATGACGTTGAAAGTGCGGTCAAAGAAAGCACAAAAGATCATTATAAAGCTGCCCCATATAAATTCGCTCCAATCTCCCGTCTCTCTCATACGCGGAACGATATCGTCAATGATCACAGCCATCATTCTGGGCACAAAAAGACCGACTACAGTACCCGAGATCTTGATGATGTAGCCGATCACTATCGCTGTTTTATTTTCAAAAAGGTATTTAAAAGCGCGTTTCATTAAATGTACCAAAAAAGGGTGTTCGAAAGCCGAACACCCTGATTCTACATTATTTCTTATTCAAAATCAATTATAAATATTGCCGAAAGCATGGCGATCATTGTGCTTTGATCACTCTGACGGCTCTTACGCCCTCGATCTTATCCACCGTATTCACGATGTCGTCGTTTACGCTTTCAACATCCAGAACGGTGTAAGCCGAATCGCCTTTGCTCTTGTTCACCATGTTCTCAATATTAAGGCCTGCCGCCGAGAAAGCGCCCGTAAACTGAGCAAGCATATTGGGGATGTTCTTGTGAAGGATGCAAAGTCTTACGGGAGTCTTGCAAACGCCCGCGTCAACCGAAGGATAGTTTACGGAATTGATGATGTTACCGTTCTCAAGGTACTCAACGATCTCCTTGACAGCCATAACCGCACAGTTATCTTCGGACTCTTCGGTGGAAGCTCCGAGATGAGGGATGGCGATGGTTCCCGCCATCTTTGCGCTTTTAGCATTGGGGAAATCCGTAACATACTTCTTGACCTTGCCGGATGCAAGAGCAGCCGCCATGTCATCATCGTTTACAAGAAGGTCTCTTGCAAAGTTCAG
>JAEEGL015949688.1_pt1 | contig 11644 bp, 10 predicted proteins | sample 9134231 | NCBI WGS metagenome assembly JAEEGL01 (sample SAMN16246548, study PRJNA631951) | gut metagenome | biome: gut microbiome; feature: rumen; material: fiber-attached | host: Bos | place: Iran: Karaj | collected 2018-10 | reverse complement strand
ATTTATTTATACCTCTATATTTACGATTTTAATGCCTTGTCATGAACGGCAGCCGCAATAGCAGCAATAATAGCCCCATCATTTCCAGCAGGCGCCGGAGAAGAAGCCGCAGGTGTTTCAGCAGGTTTATCTTTGTCCAGTTTAAGAGCATGAATAACTGCCTTGAGAATAGTCATGCAGATAATCAGGATAATAATAAAGCCGAATACAACACACATTCCAAGCAATGTCAGAAGTCCGCTCTGACCAAGCATTTCGGTGATAGTCATAAAAAAATCCTTAAATACAATAAAAGTCGTAAAAATCGAAAAACTTTCGCCCCGATTTTACAGTTTTATATGATACCGAATAATGGGGTTTTATTCAATGGTGTTTTTTTATGAGAAATTTACAAATTTTTATGAATTTTTTGTAAGAAGTGCCCTTTTTTCGAGAATACTATATATGAAGAATTAGTTTTACGTGAGTCGTAATAGAGCTGTGGGTGGACTCACGTAAACAGGAAGCTGTTGATGGAGCATTGGGTCTGGCGTTACGTGAGTCACAGTGGATTTGAGAGGGAACTCACGTAATTTTGGGCTTGCAACTGGAGCGTGGAACTGTTGTTACGTGAGTTTTGACATTTATGAGGGAGGACTCACGTAAACAAGGAGCTGTTGATGGAGCATCGGGGCTGGCGTTACGTGAGTCACAGTGGATTTGAGAGGGAGCTCACGTAATTCTGGGCTTGCAGCTGGAGCGTGGGGTTGATGTTACGTGAGTTTTGACATTTTGGAGGGAGGACTCACGTAAACAGGAAGCTGTTGATGGAGTATTGGAGCTGTTGTTACGTGAGTTCTGGCATTTATGAGGGAGGACTCACGTAATCAGGAAGCTTGCTGATGGAGCGTGGGGCTGTTGTTACGTGAGTTCTGGCATTTATGAGGGAGGACTCACGTAATCAGGGAGCTGTTGATGGAGTATTGGGTCTGGCGTTACGTGAGTTTTGTTATTTATTTGCGCAAACTCACGTAACCATGGACTCTTTACCAGAAGGCGCTGGTTGGTATTACGTGAGTTCAGAAGCTATTGGTGCGTGAATCACGTAAATGAAAGGAACTAATTGAAGCTGATAACCATAATTAAGAGAGGTAAAAGTATGTTGTTACTTGAAAAAGCAATATTAAAACAAAAGGAACTGGCGGAAATCCTTGGCACTGTAGAAAAACAATTAAATACAGTACCAAAAGGAAATCTTTGTATTTCAAAAAGTCATGGAACTTTTCAATATTACATGGCAGAAGAAGGAAAACCAAACAAGCGATTTTATTTGAATAAGAAAAAACGCAATATTGCAACAGCACTGGCACAAAGAGATTATAATAAAGCACTTCGTATAATACTAAAGGACAACATTCTTGCGCTGAACAATTTCTTAAGAATGTACAAACCTCAACAATTTATAGACTGTTATACAAAGCTGCCTCTGGCCCGCAAAGAACTCATTACTCCAATTTTTTTGAGCAACAAAGAATATGCACAAGTCTGGCAAAAAAAAGAATATGAACATAAAAGGGAAATCCCGGAAGGAAATCTTCTTTCTTTTAAAAATGAACCAATGCGATCCAAATCAGAAGTTATTATTGCAAACCTTTTGAAGAAAAATAATATCCCCTATCATTACGAATATCCGGTCCGAATGAAAAATGGGGCGACTTTGCATGCAGATTTTTTATGTCTGAACACACAGACTCGTCAGGAGTTTTATTGGGAACACTGCGGCCGCATGGACAATCCCGAATACACTACTAATATGGCAACACGAATTGCAGAATACTCAAAACAAGGAATTTTCATTGGCAAGAACCTTATTCTAACCATGGAAACCGCGCAGTCCCCGCTGGACACAAAAGAAGTCGAAAGAATGATAAATTGCTTTTTAAAATAAACAACTATTCTTGAGGGCAGGAACGAACCAGTCGAAGTCCAAATGCGGTTCTTCCATTCCATACATCGGTATAACCAGTATTTACTGTATGTAAATAACATACAGTTGAATTACAAGCATAAGAATTAAAAGCACCTCCCAAAAGGAAGTTTGAACCTCTGGAACCTCCTCTTGGATTTATAAGATAGCCCTCGTCATCCTTACCTGATAATAAATCATTAATATTTCCAGGATATTGATCATTACAGTATTCCCAGGCATTTCCGGTCATATCATACAATCCAAGTGAATTTGGCTTTTTTAATCCAACCTCATGAGGTCCTGATACCGGATCATCCTTACAATTGTAATAATACCACCCTACTTCATCTATTCCATCATCAATTGCATAACGATCTGTATGATCAACTCCCTCTGCCGAAGGTGAACCACTATATAAATAATTCCATTCTGGTCTGGCAGGATCTCCACCACGTGCTGCAAACTCCCATTCGGCCTGAGTCGGTAAACGGTAACCATTTGCACTAAGATTATAAGTTACATTGGCGGATTGTATATATCCTTTTTTCAATTCTGCTTGAGTTGGTCTGCTCCCTTCTATTGAACGTAACTCTATTTTTATATTTTTAAGCTCATAAACGGGCTCAAGCCCCTGCTTTTCACTTAATAAATTACAAAAATATATAGCATCATATTTACTTATATAATCAACAGGGTAATAAGTTTTTATTTCATCTCCTTCTGTAAAAAAAGATGGGTTAGTATCCAGATAACCAGTATAATTGTACCTACCCACTTTTATACTAAATGTTTGATCTTTCATAATTTCTTCATATAATTCCCGGGTCACTTCATATTTGCTGATTATATAAGGACTTAGTTTAATTTTTCTGTTATCCCAAAATACACCAAAATGATAAATATAAGATCTATGAAAGCTTGTTAAATCGGGGTGTATTTCACCACATTCAATTACTGCAACTTCTCCAGGCGGAACAACATAAACTTCTTCGGTTTTGTCAAAGGCTTTTCCATCTATTTCAATTGCAGCTTTGGCGACAGTTCCAACCAGTGTATACCATTTTGCATATATTGTTATATCTTCAAAAATCTCAGTATTTTCAAAATCAAACGGCTCGGTAGTATCGGAATCCTTACACCAGCCCAAGAATGTATGCATATTCTTCTGTGGATCGACTGGTCTTGCAATTTTTGTGCCGGCACGAACAGTTATGTCACTGTAGCATCCTGCCCAATTTGTATCAAAGCTTACAGTATAACTATTCCTGTCATAATAAACCCCAACCACAGTGCTTCCGTCTCTGGCGATTGACTGCTGGGTGATTTCTTTTGCTGTAAAGCCTTTGTATTCTTTGGGCTGGGCCTTTGTTAATTCACCTGCTTTACCGCTTAAGGTTTCTTCATCTTCAGTTATTTCGGTGTATTCATCATCAGTGATATTCTGTTGAAAATGCTTTACGGTATAAGTAAAAGGACCGGTGGATTTTTTTCTTGTATTTTCAAGTTTAACCATAAGATTACTGCAGGAAAAAAGAGTTGAAATCAAACATAATATGACTACAATAAGTAAACAATTTTTTTTAATTGACATTTTCCATTTCTCCTAAATTATTCTGATGCAGGGACAGAACGAACGATACGGAAACCAGTATTGTATTGTGCGGAACTAGGATAATAATTCTCGTATCTGCAACAAACAGAACAATTACTGGAAGCACTTAACCAGGAACCTCCACGATTAATTCTTTTTTGTCCAGATTCTGGTCCACATGGATTAATTACAACTCCATCAACTGAATAAGCTGCATCATTAATAACTATTGATGAATTATACCAATCATAACACCACTCTCTTATATTCCCACTCATATCATATATTCCAAGAGAATTAGGGGCTTTTAAACCAACCTGATGACTACCATATCCTTCCTGGCCTTGTCTAGTATTGACAGATCCTGTAATTCCATTATTGCAGGTATTTGAATAGTACCATCCAACTTTATCCATACCTGGATTTTTTGAAGAATTTTATGCAATTTCGCTATCTGATTCATTTCCACTAAAAAAATAATTCCATTCCTTAGACGAAGGATTCCCACCTCTTGAAGCAAATTCCCATTCTGCTTCTGTTGGCAGACGATAACCATCAGAACCTGTAACAAGACTAACATTTGCTTTTGTAATTTTTGCATTATCACCACTTGTTACTGTGATAATTTCTATATCATAGGCTTTTGTAAGACCAGTCATTTCACTAAGTATATTACAAAAATATACAGCATCATACCATGTCATAGATTCAACTGCACGCCATTTTTGAATTTCACCAGTTACAAGAGGAAAATTACCTGTTTCTTGACTTCTTGAGGGATTCACAGATAAAGTATTTCCATTAATTACTTGACCAGTCATAACGGCTTCATATAATTCTTGAGTTACCTGATACTTGCTCATTATATATGGATCAAGTTTTACTTTTCTTCCTGCACGGAATACACCTTTATAATCATTAGTAGCATTTGAATTAATAAAAATGGGATCCACCTCTTCCTCAATTAAGACAGTTTTATTAGGTGGAATAACATAAACCTCTTCGGTTTTATCATAAGCAATTCCATCTATTACAATTGCGGCTTTGGCTATTGCACCAGGACCTGGCAGCCATTTTGCATATATTTTTGTGTTCTCAAAAATTGAAGTATTTGCAAAATCAAACGTCTGAGTACAACCAGAATCTTTAAACCAGCCGTCAAACAAATAATAGTTTTTCTCAATGTCAGAAGGTTGTGCAATTATAGTTCCTGCTCGAACAGTAATATCATTTAATTCATCTGCGCCATTTGTATCAAAGCTTACTGTATAACTATTCCTATCATAATAAATATTAATAACAGTGCTTCCGTCTCCGGCAATAGGCAACTGGGAGATTTCTTGGGCAGTAAAGCCTTTGTATTCTTTTGGCTTGGCAACAGTAACAGCCCCTGCTTCACCGCTTAGGATTTCTTCATCCTGGGTGACTTCGCTGTATTCATCATCAGTCAGATTCTGCTGAAAGTGTTTAACTGTATAAGTAAACAGTTCAGCGGCCTGTTCTTTAACAGGAGGTTTTCTTGCATTCTCAAGGTCACTAATAAGGCAGCTGCACGAATAAAAAGTAGCAATCAAACACAAAAGTGCAGCTGTGAATAAACTTTTTTTCTTAATTGACATTTTTTCTCCCTATTCTTTTATTTTTAAATACCAGATTGCGCCAATATGAAAACCCACCTGCATTACTACAGTAGAATTTTCAAATGCTAACGAAGTAAGCTGAGCAAGTTCAAATTCAAGATTTTTTATATTCGGAATACAAAATCTGAGTGCTGGTGACAAGCAAAACATCTGGTCTCTATATGTACCTGAGACATTGCTTTCTGGTTTTGCTTTTATGTTGTGAACTACAATTCCATACGAAACAACAGGAACAAAAGCTGCATTGAGTTTACCCACGGTAAAAGGAATTCTAAAAAGAACTCCAGGTGCAAAAGTAATATCATATGCGGAAAGAATTATATCTGTGGCTTTAGGAACAAGGCTTGCAAATTCTGCTTTGAGGTTTATGCCAAAATCTATTATTCCTAAATTTACCGGAAGAATATAATCGGCATTCAGACCGGCGCCGACAGAGGCTTTTACGTATTCGGACCATTTGCCTGCAGGATAAGAATTACAAAAATATGCGCCCAACCCGGCTCCTTCATATCGAACCTTTTGATTTTCCTGCGCCGAAATTTTTGTAAAGATGAAAAGTAAAACAAAGATTATAATAACTTTTTTATTCATACAATAATTATAATCTAAGAATTGAGAAAAAACAAACTATTAATTCTGATTATTTTCTTCATTTATACGGTCAACAAGACTCTTTCCCCAGAATTCGCACAGCAGCTGATATGCCTGTTCCTGAAGTTCCGGGATAACTGTCTCGTGAAGCTGAGTTAGTGCATTTTGAACATAATGTGCAGAAAAATGGCGCAAAGCAAGAATCTCTTCCTGGGTAAAAGCATGAGGAGTTTCTGAAGCTTTATGCTCTTCTATCCACATAGAAATTATACTGAACACAGAAGCGGCGGAACATATCATTTTCCAGCGGGCAAGGGTTTGGATTTTGCGGGAATTAGTCATTCCCTGCCCCATTCGATAGCGGTAAATTTTTTGGCTGATTCCAGTGTAACGGTTTGCAAACTGGGTAATAAAAAACATTAAAAGAAAATCGTCTGCCATGTTACATTCGGTGTATGGAATATTGTCGTATACTTTTAAAAGTAAGTCTCTTGAAAAAAGTTTGGACCAGAGCATACCAGAAAATTTTTTTCTCATGAGCCATGAATTAAAAAGCTGTTCATGTTCAATTCTGCCGTCATAGCGAAGATTAAAATGATTTTTTTCTAACGGGAAAAAATTGCATTCCCTGTCAAAATACCCGGCAGTACTTGCGCCATGAATTATGTCTGAATCATTTTGAATTGCAGCCTGATACAAAGCAGTCAGCGCACCAGGTTCAAGTTCGTCATCACTATCTACATAACAGATGTATCTGCTTTTGGCATTGTAACAGAGAGTCCGGCGAACTTCAAAAACACCACGATTTTGAGAATGTTCTATATAATTAATTCGAATTGGCGGAAGCTGATTCTTCTTACGGTATACCCCGCACTCTTTTTGCATCAGGCGAACAATTTTGCGGGCATTATAATTCTGTAAATCTTTACCATCACTTGCATCGCTAAGGACAAGAATTTCGAATGCGTCAAAATCCTGAGTTATTACAGAGCGCAGACATTGAGCTAAGAACGACTCTGTTTGAAAAACCGGAATACAGATAGAAATGAGACTTTGTTTTTGCATCTGTATTAATTATCAGCAGATGGAATATAATAGTGCCATCCACTATCATTACTTATTGTTATTGGCACATAATCACTTCCATTTTCTGGATCATAATAAACATTAAGATCTCTTATGAAATAAGAATCAATATCGCCTGCTTCATAAAGACCATTATCTACAGCACCTTCGATATTTGTTTGCATGATTTTCTTTATTGTAAAGGTGTCTAAATCTATGGTTATAATTCGATTTACATTTTTATATTTCCAATATTCATCAGTATCTATAAAGAAATATTTTCCAGTATCCAAAAGAACTAATTGTTTTGGTTTAAGAGCAACAAGTACGTCAGGTTTAAAGAAGCTTTCTGTATCAGCACTTTTGGGAGTATAAACTTGTTTATCAAAAGCTCCATTTTTATCGGGATCTAATTCTGAATATGTGTATTCAAGATAATCTGTTTTATTTGATTTATAAACAGGGTGTGTTTCTCCATTATTACCATATACACGCATTTTACCACCATCTCTAAAACTATAAACACTGGATGTAAATCCAAGCATCTTAACTTCTGCTTTCTCATAGTTTATGCGTATAATACCACCAAAACCAGTTATTATACCTGATTCTCTTGGCCTTGTCGAAACCAGAACATAAAAGCATCCATCCTGATAGATTATATCATTAAAATCTAAATCCAAATCAGGATATTGCTCAAGATTAAAATTTATTTTTAAAGGCGATGAAAACTCTATATCACTTAAAGATTGAGCTTCATGTAAATTCATTTTTACAAGATAATAATCTTCTCCATCGTTTTTGTGTGCTTTATACAAACAATAGGTTTTACTGTCATTACTAATTATGCAACACGGATCAGCATAGGAATCTTCTGGTTGTATAGGTAGCTGCAATGCAAAACTACCTTCCTTTTGACTATTATTTTCAACATCTATCAAAACGTATAGATCTTCTTGATGATACATAACATATACTTTATTTGTTACAACATCACAGAAAAGCTGGATTAATTGATAAGATGAATTGGAATCATAGAGATGTATAGATTCAAAGTTGTTTTTATTTGATTCTACATAATAATTTGTAAGATAATATTCCTCAAGGGGGTCTCCATAAGTATACATGGTTTGTTTTGCTACAATAACATAAACAAATCCATCTTTATCAAAACAATACTTTACAACATTTTTAAAGTCCGGTTCATCTTCTTCAACAATAACAGCATCCGGCTTATCTCTTAAAAAACAATCATAAGTATTATCTATTTCCCCAATTCTTCTTAACATATACTTCGTCCTAGGCACCGAATACTTAACCAGTTCGACCGGGATAACAAGTTCGTTTTTGCCGGATTTTATGGTTATGGTTGTGGACTGGCCGTTGGCAAGAGGGATGTCGTCCTGCGAAATGGAGATTTTGGCGTAGGCTTTGGAATTTACGGGGATGTCTTTGAAAAGGAATTTTACAGAGGCTTCATTACCTTCAAGATATTCCTGAGAATCTAAAGCATAGACCTTATCATTTACGAACAATTCAATCTTTGCATTTATAGGCATCCAGGTTTCGGAATATGCGGATCTTTCAGAAACCTGTTCAAAAACCTGGGATGGGATGTCTACAGATAAATCTGTTTTTTTGATGGAAAGAGAATTTCCACAGGAAGAAAAACAAAGTGCTGTAAGGCATAACAAAAGAATTGAAATTTTGGACTGCATAATCTTTAACATATATACTCCTATTCCAGGTTGTAACAATTCTTAGACCCGTCGTTCGGGCTTTTTGTAATCTTTGTCGCGGATTGAAGGGAAATCGGCTTTGTTGCAATATTCAATATGAATCTTACCCGAAGCTTCTTCGACCTTATATATAGAAAAATTTTCGTAATTCTGGACCAGCCAGTTGTCGTAGTCGGTCCAGGATTCAAAATCCATTACCATTTATTTTTTCTCCGTTTTTTCGGGTACTACAAAAATGAAAATGAGACTGCTTACAAGCAGCAGATACGGATATAAAAGGAACGGCATAATATCAAATGCTGAAACTCCGGCACCGAGTGACTGAGCTGCGCTGATTGCAACAAGCATCTGTGCACCATAAGGAATTACTCCCTGGAATACACAGGAGAAGGTATCCAAAATTGAAGCAGCTTTTTTGTTTGAAATGCCGTAGCTTTCGGACATCTGTTTTGCGATTGGGTTTGCCATTACAATTGCAACTGTGTTGTTGGCTGTGGCTATGTCCATAGCTCCAACCAATAATCCCATACCAATCTGGCCGCCCTTCTTTCCTTTGAAAACCTTCTGGATTCCATTAAGAAGTGCTGTAAATCCTCCGTGCTCTGCAATGAGGGCACAGATGGCGGATACAAGAATTGCAACCATAGTTGTTTCGAACATACCGGCAGCTCCGGCACCCATATTAGAAAGCAGATCAACTGCCTTTATTGCACCGGTTGCAAGCATGATTATTGCACCGGAAACAATTCCCAGAATCAAAACTATAAATACATTAATTCCAATAATTCCGCATACTAAAACAAGTATATAAGGAATAATCTGAACAAGATTGTATTCGTTTTTAATTGTTCCGCTTACATCATAGCGGGTAGAAATGATAAGGATGAGAACAACTGTAACAATTGCGGCAGGGAGGGCAATCCAGAAGTTTTCGCGGAACTTATCCTTCATCTGGCAGCCCTGACCGTTACAGGCGGCAATTGTTGTATCAGAAATAAAAGAAAGGTTGTCGCCGAACATTGCACCGCCCATTACTGAGCCTACACAAAGTGCAAGACCAAGGCCACTGGTCTGAGCAACGGCAACTGCAATTGGAGTAACCAGAGTGATTGTTCCAACCGAAGTTCCCATGGCAATAGAAACAAAGCAGCTTACTACAAATAAAACTGCGGCGGCAAACTGCACCGGAATAATACTGAGCATAAAGTAAGCAACACTTGAAGCAGAGCTGCGGCCAACAACACCTACAAACATTCCTGCTACAAGAAAGATTAAAATCATGGTGACGATATTTTTATCACCAACTCCCCTGCCCATGAGTTCAAGCTTCTGATCAAATTTAAGCTCTTTATTCTGAAAGCAGGCTACACAAAGCGCAATCAGGAACACAACGACAATAGGAATATTGTAAAAGCCCATTGGAATTTTGAGTACATACTCAAAGAGAATTCCCAAGCCAAGATACAAAATTAAGAATACTCCGATTGGAATTAAAGCCAACGGGTTTGATTTTTGATTTTCCATTTTCTACTCCAATACTGCGCCCTTATCGGCAGAAGATACAAGCTTTGCATAACGTGCAAGGTAACCGGTCTTAACCTTTGGTTCCGGCGCTACCCATGCAGCACGGCGGGCGGCTAATTCTTCATCGCTTACTTCGAGCGTAATTTTATATGCATTAATATCAATAGTGATTTTATCACCTTCTTTTACAAGACCAATTGGTCCGCCAACGGCAGCTTCCGGTGAACAGTGTCCAAGCGAAGCACCGCGGGTTGCACCACTAAAGCGGCCATCGGTAATAAGAACAACATCCTTGTCCAGCCCCTGCCCCGCAAGAGCTGCAGTAACAGCAAGCATCTCGCGCATACCAGGGCCACCCTTTGGTCCTTCATAACGGATTACAACTACATCACCCTTATTAATTTTGCGTCCCTGAACAGCAGCCATAGCTTCACTTTCGTCGTTAAAAACGCGTGCCGGTCCTGTGTGCTTCATAAGTTCTTTTGCACAGGCAGAGCGTTTTACTACAGTTCCGTCCGGTGCAAGGTTTCCAAAGAGAATTGCAAGTCCGCCATTGTCGCTGAATGGATTTTCGATAGGACGAATTGTTTCCGGATCCCGGTTTACTGCATTCTTTATATTCTCGGCTACAGTTTTTCCTGTAACTGTAATGAGCGAAGTATCTATCAAATTTTTCTTTGCAAGTTCTGCAAGCACTGCCTGAACACCACCTGCGTCATCTAACTGGCACATAAAGGTGTGACCTGCCGGAGCTAAGTGACAGAGATTTGGTGTGCGGTTAGAAATTTCATTTACTTCGTGAAGATCAATTGTTAGTCCTGCCTCACGGGCAATTGCCGGAACATGAAGCATTGTATTACTTGAACAGCCAAGAGCCATATCGGCAGCAAGGGCATTCATAAAGTTTGCTTTTGTAAACATGCGGCGGGCTGTAATGCCTTTTGCAATCATATCCATAACTGCCATTCCGGCTTTTTTTGCAAGAGCAATTCGGCGACCTGTTACAGCCGGGATTGTTCCGTTACCTGGAAGACCAAGTCCAATTGCTTCTGTAAGACAGTTCATTGAATTTGCGGTAAACATTCCCGAGCAGGCACCGCAGCCAGGACAGGCTACCTCTTCAAGCTGCTCAAGCTGAGCTTCGTTAATACGGCCGCCGGCTACTGCTCCAACAGCCTCAAACATATCAGAAAGCGACAAATTTCGTCCTGCATAAGGATTGCCTTCATCTTTTCCAGGCAGGTGCCCCGGCATCATTGGACCACCGGAACAAAAAACTGTAGGCAGGTCAAGGCGGGCTGCTGCCATGAGCATACCCGGTACAATTTTGTCGCAGTTAGGAATCATAACAAGGGCATCAAACTGGTGTGCCTTTGTCATACATTCAATTGAATCTGCAATGAGCTCGCGGGTTACAAGCGAATATTTCATTCCTTCGTGCCCCATTGCAATTCCATCGCAAACGCCGATTGCAGGAAACTCTACCGGAGTTCCACCGGCCATACGGATTCCATCCTTTACAGCCTGAGCAATGCGGTCAAGCTCT
>JAEEGL015147698.1_pt1 | contig 11644 bp, 10 predicted proteins | sample 9134231 | NCBI WGS metagenome assembly JAEEGL01 (sample SAMN16246548, study PRJNA631951) | gut metagenome | biome: gut microbiome; feature: rumen; material: fiber-attached | host: Bos | place: Iran: Karaj | collected 2018-10 | reverse complement strand
TAATCAGGCGCCTTATATTTCGCTGGATGGTGATGATAGAACTGGTGCCGCTGCTGCAGGAGAAAATCTTCGAATCAACGGCAATCAGATAAGCAGAATTAAAAGAGTTCTGGTCTATACATTTATATATGAGGGAGTTGCAAATTGGCAACAGGCCGATGCTACCGTTACAATCAAGTATCCTGGCGCTGAGGATCTAATCGTCAAGATGGATTCATTTAACTCTTCTCAAAAAATGTGTGGGCTGGCACTGTTTGAAAATGTGAACGATGAAACATTCAGCGTAGAAAAAATCGTGCAATTCTATCCTGGGCATGAGGCATTAGATCGTGCATTTGGATGGGGACTTCAGTGGAAGGCCGGTAGAAAATAACGAGAGGAGGTAGACTAAATGTCTATTAGTTTACAAAAAGGACAGAAGGTAAGCTTGTCCAAAGATCATGCAGGACTTGGAAAAGTTATAGTAGGTCTTGGGTGGGATGAAGCACCACGTTCGTCTGGTGGCGGAGGTTTGCTTGGAGCGCTGTTTGGTGGCGGAGGCGGTCAGAATATTGACTGTGATGCTTCAGCAATTCTTTTACAAGACGGAAAGTTAAGAGATAAGGGCGACATCGTCTATTTCGGAAATTTAAGACATTCTTCCGGAACTGTACAGCACATGGGTGATAACCTCACTGGCGCAGGAGAAGGAGATGATGAGCAGATTGTTATTGACTTAGCTTCTATTCCAGCAAAGTATGACAGAATAGTTATCGTAGTAAATATTTATCAGGCAGTGCAAAGGCATCAGCATTTTGGGATGATTCAAAATGCATTTGCGAGAATTGTCGATCAGAGAAATAATCAGGAACTCTGCAAATATAACTTAACAGAAAACTATTCCGGTCAGCTTGCTTTGATTTTTGGTGAAGTGTACAGACATAACGGAGAATGGAAGTTTAATGCAATTGGACAAGGAACACAGGATCCTGGAATAGGTGAATTAGCTCAGAGATATACATAAGATACAAAGGTATCTTTTACATTGTGATTTGGAGAATGGGTAGGAAAGAACTATCTGATGAAAAGAGGTAATTCTCAACTACCCATCTCTTTATGTGTAGAGTCCGGAGGTGATTGATAGATGGTTTTTGCCAGAGGAATGAGAGATAAGGTCTCGAAATATCTTAATCCTGCAAATGATATTGTGGTTCATATGGGAATCACAGGCAATTCGGTTTATGATTTCTGTTGCTTTGGGGTAGATAAAGATGGGCAATTATCTGATGACAGATATATGGTTTTTTATAACCAGACATCTACACCTCAAGGAGAAATTATATATAATACTGAAAATACAGGGGTATCATTTAAGGTAAATCTTAATAGAATACCTCAGACAATAGATAAGCTCGTTTTTACAGCAAGCATTGATGGTAATGGAACGATGGGGGACATTTCCAGCTTTGCTTTTTCAGTTGAGCAGAGCGGCAGCGAAGGACTAAGCCTTAACTTATCTGGAAGTGATTTTAAGACTGAAAAAGCAATTATAGCTGTTGAAATATATAGAAAAGATGAATGGCGGATTTCAGCGGTTGCAAATGGGTTTAATGGAGGTTTATCAGCCCTACTTGCATTTTATGGTGGGACGGAGATTTCATCTTCCTCTGACCAACATAATAATATGGCTCCTTCTCAGTCAGTAACTTCTGCTCAGGCAGTAGTTTCGCCTCAACCAGTAGCTCAGCCTCAGATCGTAGCAAATGGAGCGCAGACATCCCAAAATTCTTCTGGAAAAGTTCAGCTTAGGAAGACCGAGGAGCAGATTACTCAGGAAATAATGGGAAAAATAAGTCTGAGCAAAGATAAGGTCAAGCTTGAAAAACATGTTGTAAGTCTTTCTAAATGTGTGGTGGATTTAAGCAAAAAAAGTGGGGTGGATTTAGGTTCAACACGTGCAAAGGTCGTAGTAGTATTGGATTACAGTGGATCAATGAGTTCGCTTTATTCAAATGGTACTATACAGAGAACAATAGATAAACTGGTACCATTAGGATTGACTTTTGATGATAATGGATCCATTGATGTTTATTTATTCCAGAACACGTATAGAAAGATGGATGACTTGAACCTGACAAACTATGAAAGGTATATTAAAACGGTTGTTGAGACATCGGGTTATACGATGGGAGGTACAGCATATGCACCGGTACTAAAAGCGATAATTCAAGGTGGTACACATCAAGAAGGTGGTTTTTTAGGATTTGGAGCAAAAACAGTAGTAGATAGTGCCATAGTTGATAATGGCGATCCGACATTTATTCTATTTATTACTGATGGTGAGAATGCTGATAGAAATGCTACTGATGACATAATCAGAAAGTCTTCAGAAATGAATGTGTTTATACAGTTTATAGGGATAGGTAATGAAAGATTTACATATCTTATGAAGCTGGATGATATGCCTGGAAGAAAAAGAGATAACACAGGATTTTCTAAAATGAAAGATTTAGATAGAGCATCTGATAGTGAACTATATACAAATGTTCTGGAACAATTTTCTGGATGGCTCAACGGACTTCAATAAAGAAGTAAAAATATAATTAGAAACACATAGGAGAAAATGCAATGAGTAAAAAGGGATTAACAGACAAACAAGTACAAGAATCTAGAGAAAGGTACGGTTCTAATATTATACCTGATTCAGAGCCAACAACGTTTTGGGAAGAATTTAAGGAAACATTTAGTGATCCGATGATAAAGATTCTCCTTTTTATCGTTGTTATTATGCTCGTGATGTTTTTCCTGGGACATGCAGAAATATATGAGCCCATTGGAACAATTGTAGCTGTACTGATAGTTGCTTTTGTAACTGCTAAAACAGGTGTAGCGAGTGATACTAAGTACAGGGAACTCAAGGAAAGTACAAAGAAGGATACTTGTAAAGTATATAGAAATGGAATCATTTCTGTAATTGAAGTTGATGATGTTGTTGTTGGAGACAGAGTTATTCTTCAGTCTGGAGACAAAATACCTGCAGATGGCATTTTGGTAGAAGGTGACTTAAGGGTAGACAATTCTGTTCTTAATGGAGAAGCAGAAGAATGCAAGAAATTTGCTACTGATGAGAACACCGAATTTCCGGAAGACATTACAGGTGAAGTATTTGTAGATGGATATTCTTTGTTTAGAGGAGCTGTTGTGTTTGATGGCGAGGGAATTCTGGAAGTACGTAAGGTTGGTCTGAAGACCATGATGGGACGTATGGCAGAAGATATGCAGGAGGAAGAACCTGATTCTCCGCTGAAAGTAAAACTTGGAAAACTTGCTAACCAAATCTCAGTGTTTGGTTATGTTTCTGCTGTGGTCATTGTAATACTCTACATGGCGTATTTCGTGTTCAAAGCAGGTGGTTTTGCGGAATATATTGCAATCGGTTGGAGTGATATTCTCATGAATATCATAGAGGCTGTTTCTTTGGCTATTCTTATTGTGGTATGTGCAGTTCCGGAAGGTTTGCCACTGATGATTTCATTAGTGCTTATGCAGAATACCAGTAAGATGCTTGATCATAATGTACTTGTAAGAAAGGCAGTCGGAATAGAAACTGCAGGATCTTTAAATATTCTTTTCAGTGATAAAACAGGAACTATTACTAAGGGAAGCTTGGAGGTAGTAGAATTCTTTACTCCAGATGGAACAAATATTCCGCTTTCGGAGATAAAGTCTCATGGGAAAGTTAAGTCTCTTGTGAATATTGCAATCGGAAAGAATACGGCCTCCATGTTTGACGGGGAGCATCGAGTAATTGGTGGTAATGCAACAGATCAAGCACTGTTAAGGTTCTTGGGCGAAGAAGAGTTTAATTTCTTGTCAAAGGGCAGTGATAAAGAAACAGATTATAGTGTAGGGATGTCCCAGGGGTTCAATTCGGCCAATAAATTTAGCCAAGTTGAGATTCGTGAATTAAAGCAGGTATTCTATAAAGGTGCACCTGAAAGATTGTTGGCTTCAGCAAAAAAAGGGTTAGATGCTGAGGGTAATGTAATAGATCTTAAAATTGAAGCTGTTGAGAGCAAGATTAATGAATATGCATCCAGAGCAATGAGAGTTTTGGCTTTTGGCTATTCAGAAAAAAAGTTTACTGAGGATAAGATTAATGATGATGTTGTAATTATTGGCTTGGTTGCCATCAGAGATGATGTGCGTCCGGAGGCAAAAGAAGCGATAAAGGAAGTTCAGGAAGCTGGTATTCAGGTCGTTATGATAACTGGCGACAGATTGGAGACTGCTGTTTCAATTGCAAAAGACGCAGGACTTATGCAGAAGGATACAGATAAGGCTCTCACATCAGCTGAACTTAATAAAATGAGTGATGATGATGTAAAGAAGATCATAAAAGATATTCGTGTTATAGCCAGAGCGCTGCCTACGGATAAGTCTAGAATGGTTAAGCTTTGTCAGGAAATGAATCTTGTAGTTGGAATGACTGGTGATGGTGTAAATGACTCTCCTGCGCTGAAGAGGGCAGATGTCGGTTTTGCTATGGGTAGTGGAACAGAGGCTGCAAAAGAAGCTGGTGAGATAGTAGTACTGGATGATAACTTCAAATCTATTAAAGACGCTATCCTTTATGGAAGAACTATTTACCACAACATATTAAAATTCTGCAAGTTCCAGTTAGTCATAAATGTTGCGGCAGTAGTGGTGAGTGCTATCAGCCCGTTCTTTGGAATAGTAGAGCCTTTGAAGGTGACACATCTGTTGTTTATAAACCTAGTCATGGATAGCTTAGGAGCAATTATGCTGGGTAATGAGCCAGCTCTTGAGAAGTATATGAAAGAGGCACCGAGAAGACGTGACGAAAGCATTATTAGTAAGTCAATGGCGGCTCAGATACTAATTATGGCATTATGGTTAACTGTCGTAAGCTTTTGTTTCCTTAAGTTGCCGGTATTTGAGAATCTTTTTGGATCAAAGGAGAAATTGTACACGGGATACTTTGTCTTGTTTGTTGTAGCAGCTCTGTTTAATGGCTTTAATGTTAGAGATGATGGGTTTGGTATATTTAGCGGTCTGAAAGATAATCCGGGATTTATGAAAGTGTGGATCGCTATTGTACTTGTGCAGGCGCTAATTGTGAATGCAGCTGTTATACCTTTAACTCCGTTCAAATGGATTAGTTCTATGTTCAGCTGTACCCCGTTTGATTTATCAGGGTGGTTGATTGTATTGATACTAGCCTTCACAATGATTCCTGTAGATTTATTAAGAAAGGCAATTCTGAAAACTACAAAATAACAAAAAGATCGAGGAGCCTGGTTTTCCAAGCTCCTCGAATAGGTGTGAAAAAATGGTGTTAGATGAAGAAGAGCAGTTAAAGTATTCCATAGGTGGTCTTTTATATGTACCAGCTATGAACAAAAAGGTTCCTCAAAAGGTAAAGGAAGGTAGATTTCCTAATCTTACGTCTTTGGCTTTTTGCTTGGAGGACACGATTAAAGATGAGTGCCTCGAGGAAGCTGAATTGAGTTTGAAGGGTATTCTTAGTGAAATGATGAAACTGGAAACTACTCTTCCTCAGATTTTTATAAGGATAAGAACGCCGGAACATATGCGGCATGTTTATGAATTATATCAAGATTATAAAGATATTATAACTGGATATATATTGCCGAAGTTTGATTTGTCTAATATGGATGGGTATATAAGCCTAATTCGGGAAATCAATCGAGGATGTGAAAAAAAGATTTATATCATGCCCATACTAGAAAGCAGAATGGTTGCTGATATTGGAACAAGGGTAGGAACGCTTTCTAAGATTAAAGAAGCGATTGATACAGTTAAAGATTATGTCTTAAATGTAAGAGTTGGAGGAAATGATTTTTGCAATTTATATGGTTTAAGACGGTCTGTTAGTCAGAGTATTTATGATATTGGCGTTATTAGGGACATTTTTGTTGATATTATTAATATTTTTGCCTCGGATTATGTTGTTTCTGGACCAGTATGGGAGTACTTTGGTCCGGAAAGGGATGGAAAATGGGACGTTGGACTAATGAATGAGCTTGAGTTGGACAGGTTAAATGGATTTATTGGAAAAACGGCAATTCATCCCACTCAGCTTCCATTGATTTATGAAAGTATGAAAGTAAAAAGATCAGATTATGATGATGCCATGAAGATTTTGGATTGGAATAATGGTAGCTTAGGCGTAGCCAAAAGTGAGGATGGAAGTAGAATGAACGAGGTAAAAGTTCATGGAAAATGGGCTAAAAAGATAGCAATCCTCGGGAAAATATATGGGGTAAAAGAATAATGAGAGTTTGGTTTAATCATTGGTTTAGTACATCATATCACCTGATCAATATGATGAAGGAAAAAGAGCCAAATAGGTTTTGCTTTATTGGAACGAGTACTAACCCATATGCAATATATAAGCAGGCTTGTGATGAGTTCTATACTGAAAAACATGATGTATCTGATGAAGAGTATTTACAGTTTTGCTTGGATTTCTGCAGAGAACATGAAATAGATGTATTTGTTCCCAGACATAATTTAGTTTCTATTATCAGTAATTCAGAGAAATTTAGTCAGATTGGTGTAAAGCTTTTTGCGGAAAGCGATGCGGAAATTGTCAAGACACTTGATGATAAATTTAGAACATATGACTTGTTAAAAGAATTTCTTCCGGAAAGGGTTCCGGAGATTGTTATTGCAAAGAGTATAACTGAGTTTAGGAAAGCGGTAGAAGAACTATCAAGTAAATATCCACGCATATGCTATAAGTTGTTGGTAGATGAGGGGGCAAGAAGTTTTCGAGTTATTGATGACAGGATTGAGAGCATATCGAATTTATACAATAAACCGGGAAACAAGATTACTTTGAATGCTGCACTGAAAGTGCTTGAAAATTACGATTTTAAGATACCGATGATGGTAATGCCTTTCCTTGATGATGTTGAAATAAGTGTTGATTGTTTTAAAAGTGACACTGGAAACATAGTTTTACCTAGGTATAAAACAAATAAAAGATATTCAGAAGTGATTTTTAATAAGGAAATTATGGATGAATGCGGACTTATAATGGATAGACTTAATCTGAAAATGCCCGCTAACATCCAATACAAAAAGAGCAACGGTAAATTATTTATTCTAGAAATTAATACTAGAATGTCAGGAGGTCTACAGCTTTCATGTAAGGCTTCTGGAGTTAATGTGCCAATGATTGCTCTGTATAAATTACTTGGGGAGAGTATAGGGTGGAGCTATCCTGAAAGCGACTCAATTAAGGTGGCGCATATAGAAACACCAATATGTTTATAAGGAGATGTTTACTTTTGTCTAAATATACAGAATCAGATTTGCTGAGACTTGCTAAGAGGTTTCATAACACGAAAAGAACGTATCTGCTTGTTGATCCGCTACAAGGAAAACACCTAAGTGTCAGCCCATCTGAACCGATAGAATTGTTTCATGAGTTAGGTCGTGAGATACGCAATCATTATGATGATGTCAAACTTGTTATAGGATTTGCAGAAACAGCTACTGCTGTGGGAATGGCTGTAGCAGAGGAAATGGCGGAAGATTGTGTGTACATACATACAACAAGGGAGGATATTTCTTCTGTTACATCCTGGATTGAGTTTGATGAAGAACATAGTCATGCAGTGGATCAGAAGTTGGATGCAACTAATATAGGAGAATGGATTGACAGCACAGACAGTATCGTTTTTGTGGATGATGAGATTTCAACAGGAAAGACGCTGATAAATTTTATTAATCAGTTAAAAGAGATATATCCTGAACTGGTTGAAAAAAAACTCATAGTTGCTTCAATAATTAACCGTCTTTCAGATGAGAATAAAGAACGGCTTTCGCAGTACGGGATAGAATGTGTGTCTGTTCTGGAATTAGAAGAATCAGATTATGAGGAGACTGTAAAAAAATATACTATTAAGGAAGCTCAAGAGCCAAGGCAAGCGGATGGTGATTATTCTTTATCGGAAATCAAATCAAATGTTAAGCTTTTAGATCCGAGAAGAGGAGTGTTCGTTAAAGATTATTATAAGAACTGTGTTGATTTTTCTGATGATATACTGAAAGCCATAAGTTTTGACGAAACTGATAAAAAAGTCTTGGTAATAGGAACAGAAGAATGTATGTATCCTGCAATTATGCTTGCGAAACGGATAGAGTCTTTGAAGAAAATGAGTGTTTATACTCATTCTACTACAAGAAGCCCGATAGGAATTTGTGATGATAAGGATTATCCAATCAAAAATGGATTTAAGCTACACAGCGTTTATGACAGGGAAAGAGTGACATACATTTACAATATAATGAAATATGACCGCGTGTTTATCGTTACTGATTGTAAAGATGTTCCAAAAGAGTCATTGGAATCACTGATCAACGCACTATACAGTTATGGAAATAATAATATCCTTCTTATCAGGGGGTAAAGACAGTTGTTTAGCACATATAAAGAAGATGATGTGGTTATTCTTTTAAAAGATATAACAGGCTTGGTGGAGCCACAAAGTACAGAGGAAAGAGAAAAAGAGATACAAAGTGGTAGGCATTATTGTGAAATGCTTCCAATTGAATATGAGCCGTCGGAAGCTTATGAAAAGGCTTTTGAGGATGCTTTAAATCGTTATAGCACCATCACGGCACAAGCAGTTGCTTCTGTTGCTCAAAAGATATGGGAAACGAAAGGCAAGAATGTAGCTGTAGTATCGCTTGCAAGAGCTGGCACACCTATAGGAATACTGATAAAGAGGTACATCAGAGAAAAATATGGTGTGGTCATAGATCATTATACAATTTCAATAATCAGAGGGAGAGGGATTGATAAAAATGCCTTAAACTATATCCTGTCTAAACATTCAGGTAAAGATATTCAGTTTGTAGATGGCTGGACAGGAAAAGGAGCTATTCAGAATGAGCTGAATAAAGCGATGAAAGACTATCCTGGCGTTGATCCAAAACTAGCAGTTTTATCGGATCCGGCGAATATTACAAATATTTGCGGCACGCATGATGATTTCCTCATTGCGAGTTCATGTTTAAATTCGACTGTTTCAGGGTTGCTTAGTCGTACTTTTCTGAGGGATGATATCATAGGACCAGATGATTATCATGGTGCTGTGTTCTATCACGAGTTGAAGGAAAGGGATTTAACTTATCATTTTATCGAGAGCGTTCAAAAGAAGTTTGTTATGGATGATCTTAAAGGAGATACAGACAAAACGGCTGATGTATCGGCGATTGAGGAAGTGAAACAAATTGCCGAAATATATGACGTAAAGGATATTAATCTGATAAAACCAAGTATAGGAGAAGCGACAAGAGTATTACTTAGAAGACTTCCGTGGAAGATGCTAGTGCAAAGCTTGAATGATGAGGAACATTTGGGACATCTTTATCAGCTGGCAAAAGAAAAGGGAGTCGAAGTAGTGGAATACCCGTTGAAACATTATAGGGCCTGCGGGATTATAAAGTCGCTTGCGGATACATAAATGAAAAAAGTGATTTTGGCTTGTGATTTGGATAATACTCTTATTCACTCATATAAGCATAAAAAAGATGATGACATCTGTATAGAATTTATAAAAGAAAAAGAACAGGGATATATGCCTGTAGATGACTATAGAGAGCTTCACAATTTAGACAATGAAATTATGATAGTCCCAGTAACAACAAGGTCAATAGAACAATATCAGAGAATACAATGGCCTAAGCCGTGGGAACCTCAGTTCGCAGTTACTACCAATGGAGCTATTCTTCTTGATAATAATGAAGTAGACCAGGATTGGACATCAAAAAGTCGCTCTGAGGCAGATCAATATATGGAAGAAATGCAGGCGCTGTTAATGCAGCTTGAAGCTGAAGGGGACTATATCAGATGCCGAATGGTTGATGAGATGTACATTTTTTCTTATTGCAAGGAAGGAGTGAATGTTTCAGAAAAGGTTAGAAAATATGCCAAAACTAATCGGTTGAGTGTTATTGCTTCGGGGAAGAAGATATATTTCTTTCCACCATATATGAATAAGGGAGAAGCGGTAAAAAATCTAAGGAAAAAATTCATACCTGATTTTGTTATTGCTGCAGGTGATAGCAGTATTGACATACCAATGTTAAATGAAGCAGATTTAGCAGTTTGTAAAAAAGATGTTTTCGATATGGTATCAAATAATAATAAAAAAATGTTTAATGAAAAAATGTCTTTTTGTGAAAACATTATGCAGGTGTTAAAAGGGTTAGAAAAAACTGTATAAGAATTACTATTCGGGTGAATTCTTGTGATATGTAATATGCTTTAGCCTAAACTCTTTTGGGCACTGTTGAATTGGAGGGGCGTGTGGCGAAAATTGTAGGATGGATTTTATGCATATGGGGGATTTTGCGATTCCTAAGTATAGATGCACTTATTGCCGGAATTCAAGGTGCTGATATTATCGGTAATAGTGAATCAACTATTGGAACTCTTTGGTTGATTGTGGACATGACCATTCTCGATAAAGCAATAGGTATAGTGTCAGCTATATGTGGATTATTGTCTGGTGAGGGGAAAATACTATTGATCGGGATTATATTAACGGTTTTGTCTTTTACCCCTGTATCTGATTATATTATGATGATTATGTATTCGATCGGTTCTATATTTGCAGGATGATAAATCTTGTGTTGAATTAATAAAAGTCCAAAGGAGGTGGATAGCTATGAAATTTAGTTTGATTAAAAATGACAAATCTACATACTGGGATGAAGTAATTTTGGCTATAATGATAGTTTGCAGTATGGCTATAGGGATACTCTTAATGGTATATAGGCCCAGTTTCTGGATCATTTCATCAACTACAAGTGTACAGTTTGGGGTGATGTTCACTTTGTTCGGCGTTATGTTTATTCCAGGGCTAATATACAGACTTAAAACGAATGATAAGAGGTGAATCTATGGTTGATATTCCTATGAGGTCCTCTGGAGCAATGGATAAGCAGAGTATATTATCCATAAACCAGATTAAGGTACAGGGGGCGAAAGACAGGCATAGCATACAAGATTTAAATAAGAAAGTAAATCAGGGAGGCACACAAAGTCAACAAAGTGCTGGTTCTCGTAGTGTGGGTGCGTCATCTACTACGGCACCGGCTGCAATGACAACTAATCAAGCAACTAATGCTACATCAGTTCAGATGCCGACAACTGTGCAGAAGAGACCTATACCACAATTGAATAGAATAATTAGGAAAGGGCAAAAAGTACCGCTAGAAAACGCAGGGAAGCTAAACAAGATAGAAGCATGTCTTGGGTGGAATATAAAGAATCCGGCGTGTGATGTGGACGTTTCTGCCTTTTTGCTTTCTGCAAATAAGGTTATAAGCGATGATTGGTTTGTGTTTTATGGTCATCCTAAGAGTCCTGATAATAGTACAGTTATATCATCGGACAACGGTACTGACAGACAGATCGTATCAATAGATTTTTCTAAGATTGATGGACGTGTAGAAAAGATAGTGTTTGTATTAACAATAAATGAGGCACTAGAAAAAAGACTGAATTTTAGCATGGTACAAGATGCGTACGTTCGTGTTCTTGAATCTGGAACAAAGACAGAATTGGTGAGCTTTTTGATGGATGAATACTATGATAATG
>JAEEGL014686316.1_pt1 | contig 11644 bp, 10 predicted proteins | sample 9134231 | NCBI WGS metagenome assembly JAEEGL01 (sample SAMN16246548, study PRJNA631951) | gut metagenome | biome: gut microbiome; feature: rumen; material: fiber-attached | host: Bos | place: Iran: Karaj | collected 2018-10 | reverse complement strand
TTATACATTTCTGCCAGTTTGTCAAGTCTGTAATCGGGAACATCAACAACGCCGACATTGGGCTCAATAGTACAGAACGCATAGTTTGCAGACTGTGCGCCTGCGTTTGTAATTGCGTTAAACAATGTACTTTTTCCGACATTCGGAAGCCCTACTATGCCTAATTTCATTTATTTCATTCCTTTGATTATTCTTAACTAAATATTATAGTATATTTGTTTCGAATTTTCAATATTTTTTCGTCAAATTTTATAAAGAAAAGACTTCGGAACAATGCCCGAAGCCTTTTATTGTTTTTATGATTACAGCTCGCTTAACTGCTGCTGAGAATAAACCTCATAGCCTCTGCCGTTGAGAGCTTCAACTGCCTTCTCGCCCATCTTATCTACAACACGGATTATAATGCAGGCGTCCTTGGTATTGTGCGAGATAACCGCATAGATGTATTCAACGCCGATTTCCTCGTCGGTAAGCACTCTTAAAACATCAGCCATTCTGCCCGACTCGTCGGGAATTTTAACGGCTATAACGGGAGTTACCTTAAATACCCAGCCGTCATCAGTGAGTATTTTAACCGCTTTTTCAAGTTCATTTACGATAAGTCTTACAATACCGAATTCTTTTGTGTCGGCAATTGAAATTGCACGAAGGTCAATTCCGTTTTTTGCAAGAAGCTCCGAAAGCTCTGCAAGTCTGCCGGATTTATTTTCCATAAAAATTGAAAGCTGTTTTACAAACATAGTATTCTCCTTTTCACTTAAATCTTACGCTTGTCGATAATTCTTACCGCCTTGCCCTCGCTTCTTGCAATGGTCTTAGGCTCAACAATGTGAACGCTTGCCTTAATGCCGAGCATTGATTTAAGGTCGGCAACAAGCTGCTTTTCTCTTTCGGAAATGCCCATTGTCGTATCGGACAGCATTTCGGGAGTGATTTCAACATTGACATCAAGCGTGTCGGAATTGTTTACTCTGTCAACAATAATCTGATAGTTTGCGTCGTAGCCGTTCTTGATAAGAACGGTTTCAATCTGTGACGGGAATACATTTACGCCTCTGATAATAAGCATATCGTCGGTTCTGCCCATAAGTCTGCTCATTTTAACATGAGTTCTTCCGCACGGACAGGGATCTCTTGTAAGCACACACAAATCTCTTGTGCGGTAACGCATAAGCGGAAAAGCCTCTTTATCAATACAGGTAAATACAAGCTCGCCAACAGTTCCTTCGGGAAGGACCTCGCCTGTTTTCGGGTCGATAATTTCAGCTACGAAATGGTCCTCGTTGACATGCATACCGTTCTGTGCTTCACATTCAAACGAAACGCCGGGACCGGAAATTTCTGTAAGGCCGTATATATCATATGCCTTTATGCCGAGGTTGTTTTCAATGTTTTTACGCATTTCCTCGCTCCAGGCTTCAGCGCCGAAAATACCGGCTTTAAGCTTAATCTGATCCTTAACGCCTTTTTCCTTAATGCTTTCTGCAAGGTAAGCGGCATATGAAGGAGTACAGCAAAGAATCGTAGAGCCTAAATCGGTCATAAACTGAATCTGTCTCTCCGTATTGCCCGATGACATGGGAAGCGTCAGACAGCCAACCTTATGAGAGCCGCCGTTAAGTCCGGGGCCGCCTGTGAAAAGACCGTAGCCGTATGATACATGCACAACATCTTCATTTGTTCCGCCTGCGGCTACAATAGCTCTTGCACAGCACTCCTCCCAGATGTCAATATCATGCTGGGTATAAAAAGCAACCACTCTTCTGCCCGTAGTACCTGAAGTTGACTGAATTCTTACGCACTCTGAAAGCGGTTTTGCGAGAAGTCCGTAAGGGTACTCGTCTCTTAAGTCATCCTTTGTAATAAAGGGTAATTTATGTAAATCGTCAATGGATTTGATATCGTCGGGAGTTACGCCCTTTTCATCCATTTTTCTCTTATAAAACGGGACATTCTCATAAACTCTTTTAACGGAATTTACCAATTTCTCGCTCTGGAGTTTTTTCATATCCTCACGGGACATACATTCAATTTCTTTCTGATAATAATTGCCCATATCAATCAAGACCTTTCAAATTCTTTCGAATAATTATAAACCACTTTTTTTATAATTACAATAAATAATTACAATAAATATTGTTTGTTTTTAAACACATTAAAGGCTCCCGTTTAAAACAGAGAGCCTTTTTTACGGTATTTTTAATAAAGCTTTGCGCCTGCGGGGATATGCGGGTCAACCATAAGAAGATGAAGCTTTTCCTCGCCTTCTTCCTCATGCACTGCCGAAAGCAGCATACCGCAGGAGTCAATACCCATCATAGCTCTCGGCGGCAGATTGGTAATTGCAATAAGAGTTCTGCCGACAAGCTGCTCAGGCTCGTAAAATTCATGAATACCGCTCAGAATTGTTCTGTTTTCGCCCGTACCGTCATCAAGTGTGAATTTAAGCAACTTCTTTGACTTCGGCACAGCTTCGCATTCAAGCACCTTTACGGCTCTGAAATCGGATTTTGAGAAGGTGTCAAAATCAACCTGCTCCTCAAACAAAGGCTCGATTTTTACCTTTGAGAAATCTATCTTTTCCTCAGCGTCAAATACGGGAGCTGCGGGGATATCCTTTTTCTCGGATGCAAGCGGCTTCATTGTCGGGAAAAGAAGTACATCCCTGATAGCCGGAGAGTCTGTAAGCAGCATTACCATACGGTCAATACCGAAGCCTATTCCGCCTGTAGGCGGCATGCCGAGTTCAAGCGCATAAAGGAAATCCTCGTCGGTTGTGTTAGCCTCGTCATTACCCTGAGCCAGAAGCTCCTCCTGAGCCTTAAAGCGTTCTCTCTGGTCAATCGGGTCGTTAAGCTCGGAATATGCGTTTGCCATTTCCCAGCCGTTCATAAAGAATTCAAAGCGCTCAACATAGTCGGGATTTTCCGGCTTTTTCTTGGTAAGCGGAGAAATCTCAATCGGATGGTCCATTACAAAGGTCGGCTGAACAAGATGCTCCTCAACGAATTCCTCAAAAAAGAGGTTGAGTATATCGCCCTTCTTGTGCATGTCCTCATACTCAACATGGTGCTCATCAGCTGCCTTGCGAGCTTCCTCAAGAGTATGAATTTCGTTGAAATCAACGCCCGAATACTTTTTAACTGCGTCAATCATTGTAATTCTCTCAAACGGCTTGCCTAGGTCCATTTCAATACCGTTGTATGTGATTTTAGTTGTGCCGCAAACCTCATTTGCAAGATAGCGGTAAAGATTTTCGGTCAGGTCCATCATACCGTGATAGTCGGTATATGCCTGATATATCTCCATAAGAGTAAATTCCGGATTATGACGGGTGTCAAGTCCTTCATTACGGAACACTCTGCCGATTTCATAAACTCTCTCAAGACCGCCGACAATAAGGCGTTTCAGATAAAGCTCAAGTGAAATTCTCAGCTTGAAATCCTCATCAAGAGCATTATGGTGAGTAAGGAAAGGTCTTGCTGCCGCACCGCCCGCATTTGAAACGAGCATGGGAGTTTCAACCTCCATAAAGCCCTGCGAATCAAGATAACGGCGTACTGCGCTTATAATTTTCGAACGCTTGATAAATGTGTCCTTTACATCTGCATTCATAATAAGGTCAATGTAACGCTGACGGTAACGGGTGTCCGTGTCGGTAAGACCGTGGAATTTTTCGGGCAATATCTGAAGGCTCTTGGAGAGCAGTACAAGCTTTGAAGCGTGAATTGAAATCTCACCCATCTTGGTTGTGAACACTTCGCCCTCAATGCCTATAATATCGCCGATATCAAGCTTTTTAAACGCCTGATATTCCTCGTCGCCTATTGAATCCCTTGCAACATAAGCCTGTATTGTACCCTTCAAATCCTGAATATGACAGAACGAAGCCTTACCCATGATACGCTTTGACATAAGCCTGCCTGCAACGGTAACGCTTTTTCCTTCAAGAGAAGAATAATTGTCTTTAACATCCTGTGAATGATGAGTAACATCATATTTTGTTATAACAAAGGGATCCTTACCCTCTGACTGTAATGCCGAGAGCTTGTCCAGACGGATCTGTCTTAATTCGCTTACGCTCTGCTGAGCGTTCTGATTGTTTTCCTGAGCCATGCTTTCACTTACTTTCTTTTTAAAAATAGGGCGGAAAACCGCCCTTGAGGATTATTATTTTGAAATTGCGGTAATCTTATAGGTTGCTGCGCCGGCAGGAGCTTCAACAACTACCTTGTCGCCTACCTTATGACCTAAAAGAGCCTTGCCTACGGGGCACTCGTCAGAGATTTTTCCCTCTCTGGGATTTGCCTGCGCAAAGCCGACAATTTTATATTCAAACTTCTGCTTTTTCGAATTGGTAATAGTAACCTTTGAACCGATATGAACAACCTCGGTGCTGATTGAATCCTCATCATAAACCTTAGCGTTCTTAATCATGTTTTCTATTTCGCTGATACGGGCTTCAAGCTTTGCCTGATCGCTCATAGCCTCGTCGTATTCCGAGTTTTCCGAGAGGTCGCCGTAGCTTCTTGCAACCTTGATTTTTTCGGCTGCTTCCTTTCTGCCGACAGTTTTAAGCTGTTCAAGCTCGTCCTGTAATTCCTTTAAGCCTTCTGCAGTAAGTAAGGTTTCCTGAATCATTATAAATACTCCTTTCGGTTTTTGCATTTACACGAATTGTTATTATAGTATAAAAATCAACTTATGTCAATAGATACGGGCATAAACGGACAATAATTTTATATGTTATTTTATATTATTCACACACATAAAATCAGCGTAACGGCATAAGCCGAGCTCCTTTATATGACAGTGCCCGTAAAGCGCTCCCGCAAAGTCGAGCGAGGATACGCCTTCGGGTATCAGCTGACTGAGTTTTTTCGGTACGGACAGTCTGCTTCCCCTGAATATCTCATAGTTTTTTTGGGCAGGACTGTAAACAATCGCACAGTTGCTTAAAAGCTTGTTATGTAAAAAACACGGAGAAATTATTATGTCATAATCGTTTAAAATCGGCATTTTTTCAGACAGCGGCACGCTTGCTCCCGTTTTTTCGTAAATTCCTCTTAAAACAGGCTCATAAAAAGATTCGTTTTGGGTACAAACGGTTACAAGAGACGCTTTTTGCGTAAGCGTTTCAACATATGAAGCATACTCCCCTTTCAAATCAACAAGGCAGATTCTCAGGCTTTCCCGACGGAATTTTCTTTCATTCAAAAGCTCAACTGCGCTGTTCATTAAAAGCAGCTCTCTGAACTTTACACTGTTATACTCCTTAAGCATACAGTCCGGCGGTAAAGTTACTCCTTCGCACATTATAACATTTTGCGCTGCAGCTCCGAGCAGTTTAGCCGCATTTTCAAAATTCTCACCGCACTGCTTTCTGTATATTTCGAGAAAATAAAAAGGCTCCCCCGTGCTTGTATTCACTCTTTCAAGCTTTGGCACGGGCATTTTAAGAAGAAATTTTATTCTCTTCAATACGCTTTTTTCATTTTCTTTGATTTTAACAACCGCAAACATAAAAACACCTCGCATAATCATATGCAAGGTGTAAATATTTAATGATAATCAGCCGTTGTCCTCGCCGATTAAAATGTTGTATGCCTTCTGATACTGAGGGTCGTCAGCCTGACTTAAAATCGGAAGCTTTGCCTTTTGCTCTGCGCTGAGCGTAATTTCATAATCGGGAGTAATTCCCTTACCGTTATAGCCTTCGCTGACATAGGGCGTAATTTCGGCTACCGTGAGAACTATTGCACCGCCGTCGCTTAATTTGAACGCAGACTGCATTGTGCCGTTACCCGCAGTGGTTACACCGATAATCTGAGCCTTGCCGAAATCTCTCAAATCGCAGGCAAAAAGCTCTGCGGGACCTGATGTTTCGTTATTAACAAGCACCATCATACGCATTGAAACGCTGTCGGCATCTGCGGTGAAGGTATCGACTATATTGCCCTCTCTGTCCTTTGCAACCGCAAGAGCGCCGTTACCGTCGCTGGCAACAGGAACAAGCACATCAAGAGCCTCGCAGGCATATTTTACGGTACCGTTTGAAGTGCCTCTCAAATCAAAGATTATACTGCCTGCTCCTTCGTCCGAAAGAGCCTTAACCGCCTTTTTAAGCTGTGCGGCAGTTGTGGAATAGAAATCCGTAATTTTAATATAGCCTACCGTACCGTTTCTGCTGTAATAAACGCTCTGTGCGCTGTATCCCTTAACAACGCCCGCAACCTGAGAAACGCCGTCATGCTCAAAATTTACATTTATTGAAGAAAGTCTGCCGCCCGTAAGCTTTTGAATAAGCTCATTGTAATTGTAAGCGGTAACATTTTCCTCATCAATGGCTATAATCTTGTCACCCTTTGAAATGCCGCTCTGAGCCGCAGGTGAATTTTCCGAAACCTCGGCGGCATAAATTGCCGTTTCGCTTGAATCGTAATATGCAATAATGCCTATGCCGACCTTTTCGCCGTTAAGCTCATTTCTGAATTCTTCGTACTCACTCGGATTGAGATAATAGCTGTACTTGTCACCGAGTCCCTGAGCGTAGCCGTCATAAATATCGGAATTCAGCAGGCTTTCATTTATGTTGCCGTAATAATTTGCCCTTACAATGTCGTCAATTTCGGAAACATTTGAATACATCCTCGCTCTTTCGGGCAAATCCTTGATAAGACCGTTATATGTTCTCATTGAAACGGACATGGTAATTGCAACGGTTATTGCAACTGCAATAAACATTATGGCAACAGCTAATCCTAATGGAATTTTTCTGCTCATTTTCAAGCTCCTTAAAACCCAAATTCAATTAAAAACTGATATAGTTTTCGCAATTAACTCTTGTACCGTTAACCCATACTTCAAAATGAAGGTGCGGTCCCGTTGAGTAACCTGTTGAACCTACAATGCCGAGCTGCTGACCGGCGGATACCGTATCGCCCTTTGAAACTCTCAGGCTGCCGGCAACCATATGCGCATATCTTGTCCAGACACCGTTGCCGTGGTCAATAAGAACATTGTAGCCCCAACTGTAATGGCTTTCGGCAGATAAAACCGTTCCGCCTGCTACGGCATATACCGGCTGACCGCCGCAGCCTGCAAGGTCAACGCCCTGATGGCCCTTATTGCCGTAATGCTGTGAAACATAGTACCTGCATTGAAGCGGTTTCTGCCAGCCCGAACTGTTTACCGAGCCGCTGCCCGTCGAGCCTGTTGCAGAGGCTTTTGCGGCAAGACTTCTGTCATATGCTGCCTGATCGGCTTTGATTTTTGCAATAGCAGCCTGATATTCGGCAGTATTCTGTTCAAGTTTGCTGATAAGGTTGTTAATCTGGTCAACCTTGCTTTCCATGCTTGACTGCTTGGAAGTAACTGCGTTCTTTGAAGACTGAACTTCGCTTCTCTTTGAAACGATTTCCGCCTTTTCCGCTTCAACTGCAGCCTTCTTTTCTTCCTGCTCGCTCTTTTTCTGAGTTGCAGCTTCCAGAAGTCCGTTGAGCTCTTCTATATCGTTTTCAAGTCCGTTGATAACTTCCTTGTCATGTCTTGTTACGGAGCTAACAAGCTCAAGTCTGTTGAGAAAATCCTCATAGTCAACCGAGCCGAAAATAATTTCAAGCGTTGATGTTTCGCCTGCCATATAAGAGGCTCTCATTCTGTCCTTGATAACCTCATATGTGTTTTCAATCTGCTTGTTGATATCGTCTATTCTGGCATTGGTTTGCTCAATTTCGGTTGCAAGAGCGCTGATTTCGCTTTCGTACTGAGATATAAGAGTATTCTTTTCGTTTATTTCACCGTTGAGAGCGTCGATTTTTTCCTGATACAGGTCAACCTGCTCCTGCAAAAGCGAAATGTCATTCTGAAGCTCTTCCGCATTCTTTTCCTGATCGGATTTTTTACTGTTTGCCGCCTTGATTCTCGCCTCATAAGCGTCAATTTCCGCCTGGAAATTTCTTGCAGCATAAGCATTAAAGGAAACGCTTGTAAATAACATAACGAGCGCCGTCAAAACACAGATAAGCTTAAAGCTTCTGTAAGATTTACTCATTACTTACAACACTCCTTTGCTCCTTAAGATATTTATTCATTGAAACCATACTGCCTATTCCGCCGGTGAAGAAGCCTATTGCAACAAATACGGCGAGGATATACCAGATATAGTTTATAAACGGAACGAAGGTAAATCCGAACATTGTTACCACTGATGAGAAAGCATAGACAATCAACTCGTAAATGCCCCAGAGTAACAGCAAAGATACAATGCTTGAAATCAGACCTAAAAGTATGCCCTCTACAAAGAACGGCCATCTTATAAATCCGTTAGTGGCGCCTACCGCCTTCATAATATTGATTTCAAGCTTTCTTGAGTACATTGTGATACGGATTGTATTTGAAATTATGAACAGCGCTACAAGGAACAGCATAAGCACTATGCCTGCGCTTACAACCGTTACCGCCTGCCTTATTGAAACAAGCTTTGAGGCAAGGTCGCTGTTTTCACGGACATTCATAACATTTTCAACCGCTTTAATCTGTTCGACGGTCAGTGCATACTGTGTAAGGTCCGAAACCGTAACTCTGTATGCGTCGGGCAAAGGACTTTCGGTTATTCCCTCGAATATTGCCGAGTCGCTGCCCATTTCGTCAATCTGCTTCTGAAAAGCATCCTCTTTCGGTATAAATTCACATTCTGCAATATTCGGAATATTTTTAATGTCAATGCCCACCTGCGAAGCTTCAAGGTCGTCCGCCTCGTAATCAACATAAACCATTACAATATTCTGCGCCTCGACAATATCGAGAAGTGAATTTATATTGAAATAAAGCATTGAGCCTATGCCGATAATAACAAGACATGCCATAAGCACGGTAACGGAGGCTATTGACATCATTCTGTTAACCCAGATATTTCTGAAACCCTCACGGGTAAGATATTTTAATGAACCTGCTCTCATTCGTTACCACCTGCGCTTTCCTCTGTTAAGGTTTCAAGATAAATTGAATAGTCAATATCATCTTCAGCGGTATCGTCCTCGTAATCGGCGCCGTAATTCTCAATGAATTTTTCAACCTCGGCGTCCGAATTCGGCTGCAGATAGAACTCGCTTAATTTGTCCTCGTCAATATCTATTTCGATATGCGTAAGCTCATCCACTATTTCCTTTTTCTCTTTTTCGGAAATATCGGTCAGCTGAACATCCGCCGTATCTGCATTTATGTCAGGATGCTGCGCCTCATATTTCGAATAGTCCTCGGGAAGCTTGTCCGTGTCGCTGGAATCGGAAATAAGCTCGCCCTGGTCAATCGTGATAACTCTGTGATGGAAATGGCGCACAAGATTATGTTCATGCGTAACCATTACGACCGTTGTGCCGTTTGCGTTGATGTGATTAAGCAAATCAACTATTTCATATGACATTTCGGGATCGACATTACCCGTAGGCTCGTCGGCAATTATAAGCCCGGCGTTATTAACAAGCGCACGTGCAAGAGCAACTCTCTGCTGCTCGCCGCCCGAAAGCTGATTAGGCAGATGCCTTGCCTTTGAGCTTAAACCTACAAGACTTAAAATATAGGGAACTCTTTTTCTGATTTCCTTTTCCTTTGCGCCGATAACACGCATGGCGAAAGCAACATTGTCAAATACGGTCATTGTGTTTATGAGTCTGAAATCCTGAAAGACAATTCCGAGCGTTCTTCTGAAAAGAGGAATCTGCTTTTTCTTCATGGTGTTAAGGTTGTAACCGTTAATGAGCACCGTGCCCTTGTTGGCAACCTGTTCACGCATAATAAGCTTCAAAAATGTGCTTTTACCTGCGCCGGATGCGCCGACAATAAAAACGAATTCGCCGTCATTGATTTTGATATTTATATCCTTTAAGGCTTCGGTTCCGTTGTCATAAGTCTTTGAAACATTGTTAAATTCAATCACTTATAAAACCTCGTTTCCACATTAGTCAAAAAATCAGGCAGTAAACCGAACATAACTGTCCAGCATACTGCCTTTAATTATATCACAAAAGCGCATATTTGTAACGGATTTAATTAAAAATTCATAATATTTGTTAATTTAGACAAAAAACCATACTTTAAATATGCAAGATACACATAATATCACAATATATTGTTAATAAAAATACAAAATATACTGTAATTAGTACTTTACGGGATTTGAATCAAGGTATTTCTTAACCATAAGAGCTACCTTGAAAACTATTGCGTCATCAAATTCACGAAGGTCAAGACCCGTAAGCTTTTTAATCTTTTCAAGTCTGTAAACAAGCGTATTTCTGTGAACGAAAAGCTTTCTTGAAGTCTCTGAAACATTAAGATTGTTCTCAAAGAATTTCTGAATTGTAAACAGAGTTTCCTGATCAAGACTTTCAATTGAGCCTCTTTTGAATACTTCACGCAGGAACATATCGCAAAGCGTTGTCGGAAGCTGATAAATAAGTCTTGCAATACCGAGATTGTCATAGCTTACAATCGTCTTTTCCGTGTCGAAAACCTTACCTACCTCAAGAGCTACCTGAGCCTCTCTGAAGGAACGGGCAAGTTCCTTTATGCTCTCAACCGTAGTGCCTATTCCCACAAGAACATGCGAATAGAACTCTGCGCCGAGGCTGTCGGCTATTGAACGGGCAAGCTTTTCAAGATCCTTGGGATCAATTCCCTGGCTGACCTCTTTGATAAGAGCTATGTCGGTTTCGTTTATATTGATAACGAAATCCTTGTTTTTGTCGGGGAAAAGTCCCGAAATAATGTCAAATGCCGAAACATCAATCTTATCGGAAATTCTGACAAGAAAAACAACTCTCGAAACATCACTGTTGAATCTTAATTCTCTTGATTTAAGATAAATGTCGCCCGGCAGAATATTGTCTAGAATGACATTTTTGATAAAGTTGCTTCTGTCGTATTTTTCGTCATAATACTGTTTTATGCTCGAAAGCGAAATTGCAAGTATTGCGGAGCATTTCGAGGCAAGCACATCGTCACCCGAAACAAATACGGCATACTCGGGATGAACATTCATGTCAAAAACACGGTAGGTATATCCGTCAATTATGCACACCTCGGAAGAACCCGAAAACACAGCCGTAAAATCAGAGGTGAGCACCTCGCCGATTTTTCCGAGCTCGCTGCAGGAAATTACCGTTCCGGTTTCGTCAATAACGCCTATAACTCTGTCTATGGAGTCAGTCATCTGATGAACTATTCCCTGAAAAAGTCTGTTGGACATATAATTACCTCCTGCTATTTTATACAAAATAACCAAAATGAGATATTATATATTTTACACAATGTTATACAAATTTGCAAGACATTTTTTTATATTTTTGAAAAAAGTGTTTGCATTTTCAACAAAAACAGCTCATTTTTTTGTATAAATGGTTAATGCCGTTGGTGTTTTTACCGACAAATCGGCTTATTTTATTGGTTAATTTGACTATGTCAAAATGACTAAATGTAGAGCTATTTTGCTCCGCACTTTGCACATATAGTGTATCCGCGGTTAATATAGTCCTCTAAATTATCAATTTCAACCGTAAGCTTATTCTCTTCTTTCATATTGCTTACATATTCACAGTCAGGAGAATGAATTTTTTTGCTGTTTTTGTTAATCACATATGTTTTG
>JAEEGL014551427.1_pt1 | contig 11644 bp, 13 predicted proteins | sample 9134231 | NCBI WGS metagenome assembly JAEEGL01 (sample SAMN16246548, study PRJNA631951) | gut metagenome | biome: gut microbiome; feature: rumen; material: fiber-attached | host: Bos | place: Iran: Karaj | collected 2018-10 | reverse complement strand
TTTAAGAAGCGCAGTTACGCCCTTTTTATCCGCGCCGTATACGGGCGACTGGTTTTCGGAGAAGGCCTCTCCCCGCTTCCTGCCGTCGGCAGTCGCCTCCATTTCCCAGCCGAAGTTATTGTGATGGTTTAGCGAATAGAACGATCCTATGGGGATATAATCCTCGGGCCACTGCATCTCGTCTATCGCGTCAAGCACGGCGTTCATGGCCGGCCCCGCATAGCGGTCGCCCTCCTCGTCATCGTTTCCGAATTTGGGGAACCTGTTCTTTATCTCAGCCCATAAAAGCGGCTCATCATCGAAATTATTCTTTAAAATATTTACGAACTGCTCAAGCGTATATCGCTTCTCTTTAAACACGAGCTTGTCTATGGCGGTTATGGAGTCTATGACCGTGGCCGCGCCGCAGAGGTATATGTTCACAAGATGACGCTTTACGCCGCCCTCCAGCGGATAGCGGCACGTTTCGGCGCAGTGACCCATGAACATTCCGTCGAAGGTGTGGCCGAGCCTGTCTATAACGCGCCATACGGTGGAGTTGCCCACCGTAAGCATAAGGTCGTTTTCAAAAGTCTTTCTCGCCTCGGCCTTAAATAACGCTATAAGCTCCTCCGCGGAGCCGATGTCGGGCACCTAGCCGCCGTTTACGCCCAGCACGGTGTTCAGCCACTGGGGCATGGGCAGATACCATTCGTTTCTTATAAGCCGCCAGTTGAGATCTACGCAGCAGCAGCCCGAGAATGTGTGATCCGCCGCGATTTCGGGCGGCACGCCCTTCTTTGTCAGCGTGTTGAATATAAGCCTGTCGTTATAGATGTGCATTTTGTCAGTCACCTTTGATATGGTGCTGTACACCTGCGCGGCGAAGTCGGGGTCGACCTCCTCGTTTATCCTGTTCGCAATGACCGGCTCAGGCATATTCGATATTTCCTCTGCTCTGAGTATAGCATACGACATCGCGTTCGACATGGGCTTTCCGTTCTCGTCGAGGCCGCCAAGCGTCATATACTGCTTGCTTGCGCGGGACGGCACCGGCTTCATAGGCGGCTTGTACATGCCTATGCCGCACATGAAGTTTGGCATAACGAGGAAGAATGCGATGATTGCTTCAAGCTCCTCGGACGTTTTGCCGCTCTTTAAATCCTGCTCATAAAATCTATTCAGATACTGGTCGGGACGTCCAAAGCCGTAGTCTCTCGCCCCAACGCAGCAGCTTGCGATAAAATGGATGAACCACACGCTCTGAAGCGCGGAAAAAAGGTCGTATGCGGGCTCCATCGGCACCACCGAAAGGGCGCGCGCTATGCGCTCGAAGCGCTGTTTTGCCTCGCCTTCCGAGGCCTCGGCCTTTTTTTGCGCCGCCTCCGAGTAGCGGCGGGCAAAGTTTTCTATTCCCTCGTATATTTTTCTCGAATTTACGGCGAACACCTTTGACTGCACGTCGCCAAGCTCTGCGGCGCGCTTTTCTATGTTTTCAACTATGGTGCGAACGCCCAGCGTCAGTATATCGTCGTATCTTAAATGTATGTGTCCCGGGCTGTCTATTACATTGGTATGCGGAACCGCGCTCCATGAGGGGTCGGGATGCGCCTCCACCATGCGCCCCGCGAATACGTCCTCGTCAAACATAAACGGCGAAAGCTCTTTTAACATGGCTGAGATAATATCCGCATAGCCGGGACGTCTTATGAGGTATGCCTTGGAAAACCGCTCCAATATTTCTTCGCGCTCATAAAAACAGCACAGGTTATCGGAATCAAGATATTTTTCCTTCAAAGCTTCCATAAGCCTTAAATCGGTCTCTGTCATACATTTTCCTCCTCACGCGCAATATTTTCTTGTTTGTTTTTATAACACACGGACAGCTTTCAAATAATTGTTGAAAACTGCCAATCCTTTTACGTAAATTCTAATAAAAATATACATTTTTGTCAAGAATATTTGCGCGATACGTACAGCGACCGGATTTATTTATACTTTTTTGCATTTGTTAAGAAAGTCTCTTAAATCCTTGACATCTTCTCTGGCAAGAATAACCGTCAAATAATTATCCGTCGGAGCTCCATCGTTCCAAAAGCAGACTCTCCACTCTGCGTAAACATCATCAAACCAGGATCCGGGAAAAACATTCACGGTTTTATCATCTTCATGCTGAGCTTTTGCAGGATAAAGCAGAAAAACAAAATCCGGCTCAAGCATTCCAATCTCTCGCGGAGCTGTAATTTTTCCGTCAAGCAAATCGGTTAAAGCTTCGGCAAGCCAATCTATCTCGTGCGGTGTAAGTATTGAATCGCTGTCCTTCCGGTAAGCAACAGCATTCCTTAAACTGAACGAAAAGCCGCAGTCGCACCAGACTGTCCCAAATTCATGTTTGGAAGGATTACGATACCCGTCTATGCGCAGGAAAACGTGCATCCCATCGATTTTCTTTTCAAAAATCATACTTCTCTCTCCGTAGTTTTTATTATCTATATGTAATTATGAGACTTCTCCTTAATAATACCATATACACAGTCCGAAAAACATCACTCTATACATCCAAAATCAGATTATCCCCGCCGCCGCATTTGATTTCCCGCCCTCTTTATGCTATGCTTTACCCATACGCCATGAAAGGACTAAAAAACTTATGAAGCTTAAAATATTACCCCACGAGCTTACCGTCTGCAAGGTCGCCGATACGAAAATGCTTGACTTAAGCCGCGATTTTTACTTTATCGGAAGAACCGACGAGGAGATTTCCCTCGTCTGTCCCACTCGGGACGCGCCGACCGCTGCGACGGAGCGAAGCGACGGCTGGAGGGGCTTTCGCATAGAGGGCGTGCTTGATTTTTCGCTTATAGGCATTCTTTCGAAGCTTTCGGGAATACTTGCGGACAAAAAAATAGGCATATTCGCCGTTTCCACCTTTAATACGGACTACATACTCGTTAAAAAGGAAAACCTTGAGCGCGCCGTGACCGCGCTGAAGGACGCGGGATATACCGTAGTATAAAAGGCCCCGGCCTTATCCGAAAAAGGAAGTCCCCCATTATGGGGACTTCCTTTTTTTAATGCATCTGATAATCGTTTATAAGCCCCACCGTATCGCTCTTGTCGCCCACAACATATGTAAAGCCGCTGGGCACGTCGCCGACTATCACCGTTTCCGCCACGGATATGCGGGAGGTGACCCGCGTTTTCGCGTGACGGCGCGGCAGAATGACGTTTATATCAACGCTTACGTCAAGAAATATCCGGTGGCGCACCTGATTTATGCCCGCCGCCGTAAAGTCGTTCGATATGTCGATATCGACGACGCCGATGGGAAGAAAGCGCACGGGAATATTCGGCCCCCGCTCAAGGAACATGGCGTTCCCGAGAACGGTGCCGAGCCTTACGGATATGTCCGAGGGCTTAATTTCACCAAGCGCCCGGAGCGCGTTTTGCGACACGCGGGACTTGAGCCTGTTTATCCGCACCGTGTCCACCTGCATGGCGCTTATCTTTTTGTTTTCGTCGTAGGAGAACGTGACAAGGTCGTTATAGTCAAGCCCCTCCTCGGACAGCGTCTCCGATATGGCGCGGAACATGGCGTCGGAGCAGACGTAGTTTATCTTCGATACAGCCTCTGCCTCCACCACGGGCGAAAACCGCTTCTCCGCCGCCAGCATAAGAGATATTATGAGCGCGCACGCCATTATGAATACGGCCGCTCTGTACGCCGTCTCCCCCGTACTGCTGTGGGGACGGCGTTTTTTTAAGCCTGCCCGCCGCATTTTTGCCACCTCCGATATATCATACTATGTTGTTTTTTTGAAAAACGTGATATAATTTTAAAAAAAGCACGAGGAATGATACGAAAAGTGGAAGAGCTCATACAGGCGCTGTCGCGCCTTTTTTCAAAAGACATAATCCGCATTACCGTGAGCAACAAAAGAAGCGCCTCACAAAAGGCGCAGAAGGTGACGGTGCGCCCCATCGTCTCCCGCGGGCAGACGCTTTTTCAGTTCGAGCGCATTATAGAAAACCAGGCTTTCCATGAGAACATGACAAAAGACGCAGCCATGGATATGCTCGGCACGCTTCTTAAAAACGACTACCGTCAGCTTGACGCCCGCACCGCGGGGTGGGATGTTTCCATAAAGCTTTCAAAGAAAGAGAAGCTCCTTTATTCGGAGAAGAAAAACGACCGGACGGGCGTGCCCCAGGAGCATAACAGAGCAAAGAAGTATATCTTAAACGAGGGCGAGTTTTCGCCCGTGCTCTGTGAGCTGGGCGTTCAGACGAAGGACGGACACATAGCGGCGCCGATGTACGATAAGTTCCGCCAGATAAACCGCTTCCTTGAGTTTATTGACGATATCGCATCGAAGCATGACGCGGAGGAGTTCAAGATAATCGACTTCGGCTGCGGAAAGTCGTATCTTACGTTCCTCGTTTACGAATACTTCATGAAGCGCGGACGCAGGGTGCGTATAGTCGGGCTTGACTTAAAGCGCGCCGTCATAGAAAAGTGCCGCGATATCGCCGCACGCTACGGCTTTGACGGGCTTTCTTTCGAGGTAGGCGACATCAAGGACTACTCGCCCGCCTTCAAGCCTGACATGGTGATATCGCTCCACGCCTGTGATACGGCCACCGACTTCGCCATTTATAACGCGATAAGCTGGGGCGCGAGGTATATTCTCGCCATCCCCTGCTGTCAGCATGAGCTTAATCTGCAGGTAAAAAAGTCCGGGCGGCTCCTTTCGTCCTACGGCCTTCTTCGCGAACGCTTTCTTGCACTGTCCACCGACGCCATACGGGCAAAGCTTCTCGAATACTCGGACTACGACGTGTCGGTGATGGAGTTTATCGACATGGAGCATTCGCCAAAGAACATAATGATACGGGCAAAAAAGAGGGCCCGCCCGCGAAGCGATGAAAAAAAAGCCCTCCTTTTAAATGAAGCGGAGGACTTTTTAAAGCAGTACGGCGTCACGCAGACGCTCCATACGCTTATTACAAAGCATGAGTAAACTTAAAACGGCGGTGCTGATGCACCGCCGTTTATATTATGAAGTTATTTTGCCGCAAGCGGCCGTCCTTTATTCAACAGCCTCTATAACGGCGTAATTTCCGTCTTTTCTTCTATATACAATGGAATAAACTCCGGAAATGCTCTTAAACGTGAAAAAGTTGTGGTTCAGCATGTTCATCTGAAGGATGGCCTCCTCGGTGGTCATGGGCTTTAAGGGGAATTTCTTCACCTTTACCACATTGAACTCGCCTTCTTCTTCAACAGGTTCCGCAGGCGCGATATCTATCTCCGTCTTGTCAAATCCGCTTCTTAATTTTTTCTCAAGGCGCGTCTTGTTCTTGCGGATCTGACGCTCTACGATGTCGATGTCCTCCGATAAGGATTCCATCATGTCTTTTGTAGTGCTCTGCGCCCGGAAAATGAGTGAGCCTTGGTAGATGGTGAGCTCGACGGTCTCTCTGTCACGCTCTCTCGTGATGGTGACGTTTGCCTTAGACTCGTTAGCAAAGTACTTGTCGAGTTTCTTTAATTTCTTCTCAACCTTCTCCCTAAGCGAATCACCTAACTCAAACTTTCTTGCTGTGATTGTAATGTTCATAATCTCACTCCTTTGCATCTTTTATGCAACTATATTATACAACAATCACACAAAAACGCAAGGTGTTTTTGTGACTTTTTACATGAAATTCATAAAAAATAAATCTCAAACTATCGAAAATGCCTATACGCTACAACACAGCCGTTTTATGGCGCGTAACGTGACAGCTTATATTTACGGCCACGGGCAGCCCGGCGATGTGGGTCGCGTATGTTTTTATCTTTACGCCCAGAGCGGTGTTTTTTCCGCCTATGCCCTGGGGGCCTACGCCCGTTTTGTTTATACTCTGTAAGATCCGGCTCTCCAGCGCCGCGTAGCGGGGATTTTCGTTTTCCTCGTCCAGCGGTATCTGAAGCGCCTCCTTCGCAAGACGCGCGCACATCTCGAAGGTGCCGCCTATGCCCACGCCCACCACCACGGGCGGACAGGGATTGCTGCCTGCAGAAACGACACACTCCGTTACGAAATCGACTATATCGTCCTCGCCTGCTGCGGGGGTGAACATTTTAAGCTTGCTCATGTTCTCGCTTCCGAAGCCCTTGGGAGCCGCCGTAATCCTTACGTTCTCCCCCGGCACGATGGAATAATGCACCACGGCGGGGGTGTTGTCATCCGTGTTTACTCGCTCAAGCGGGTCGGACACGACGCTCTTTCTTAGGTACCCGCCCACATATGCACGCCTTACGCCCTCGTTTACGGCTTCGGTGAGGTCGCCGCCCGTGAAGTGGACGTCCTGTCCTATCTCCATGAAAACGACCGCCATGCCCGTGTCCTGGCATATGGGCACGTTCAGCTCCTTCGCGGCGTCAAGGTTCTCAAGAAGGCTGTCTAAAATATTTCTGCCCGCAGGCGATATCTCGCTCTCCTTTGCGCTCCGTATGGACTTTTCAACGTCGCAGGGCAGAAACAGGTTCGCCTCGACGAAAAGCTTCTCAAGCGTGTCGCGCACTAAGCTTACATCTATCTCTCTCATTTATTCAATCCTCCGTCGGCGCTTCGTAGACCACTGCGCCATCAGAAAAAACGTACTTTATCCTTGCATCAAAATCCATGGGCTCCCCGTCCGTTATGACTATGTCCGCGTCCTTGCCCGCGGCTATGGAGCCCACGCGGTCGTCTATGGCGCATATGCGCGCCGGCGTTATCGTTATGGCTTTAAGCGCGTCCTCACGGGGAAGGCCGGCCTTGACATACATCATGGCGCAAAGCCGCAGGTAATCTATCGGCGTTTCGGGGTGATCCGTTATTATGGAAAACGGCACGCCGCACTTTTTCATGGCAAGCGCCGCCTCGAACGACAGGTTCTTAAGCTCCGGCTTGGAGCGTCCCGTCATTGCGGGGCCGAGCATTACGCGCGCGCCCATCTGCGAAAGCTCCTCCGCTATCACCTGCGCGTCCGTCGCGTGAACTATGACCGCGTCAAGGGAAAACTCCCGCGCTATGCGAAGGGCCGTGAAGATATCATCGGCGCGGTGGGCGTGAAAATGCGCCTGCACGTCGCGCTTTAAAAGCGGTATAAGGCTTTCGCACTTCATGTCGAACTCCGGCTCGTCAAGCTCGCTGTCGAGCGCGGCCCGCTCCTTGTCCGCAAGGTATCTTTGCGCCTTGAAAAGGTTCTCTCTTATTATCGCGGCGGTGGCCATGCGGGTCGTGGGTGTCTGGCTCTTCGCGTTGTACGCGCCCTTCGGGTTCTCGCCCAGCGCGAACTTTATCGCAACGGGCGCGGCGAGTATCATGTTGTCGATAACGCGCCCGTGGGTCTTTATGGCCGCAAGCTGACCGCCTATCGGGTTCGCGCTTCCCGGCCCTGTTACGACCGTTGTGACGCCGCCCGAGAGCGCCTCCGAGAATCCCCGGTCAAGGGGGTTTATCGCGTCTATCGCCCGAAGCTGGGGCGTTGCGGGGTCGGTGTCCTCGTTTCCGTCGTCGCCCTCGAAGCCCAGGGAGTCCTCCCACATGCCGAGATGGCAGTGGGAATCAACAAAGCCGGGGCAGGCGCAAAGCCCGCTCATATCGCGTGTGTCGCCGTCCTTTGCCGTAAGCGCGTCCATCGGGCCCACGGAAGCGATCTTTTTGTCGCTTCCTATATGTATGAAGCCGTCTTTTACGGCTTCGCCTTCCATTGTGTATATTTTCAGATGGGTCAAAAGCATGGGGTACCTCTTATTTGGACAATTCTTCGTTTATATATCTTCCCGCCATATGCGCGGCTATCGCGCCGTCGGCGGCCGCAGTTACTACCTGTCTTAATTCCTTTTTTCTTATATCGCCCGCCGCGAAAATGCCGGGGATGTTCGTTTTAAGCGTTTCGTCCGTGAGGATATAGCCGGCCTCGTCAAGCGTTACAAGCCCCTTTACGACGCCCGTTTCGGGCACCGTGCCAACGGCGATGAACACGCCGTCCATGGGAAGCTCTGTCTCCTCCTTCGTCTTTACGTTCTGCGCCGTGACTGCGCTTACGTTGAACTTGCCCGATATATCGGTGAGTACCGTGTCGTACATTACGTCTATCTTATCGTTTGCCAAAACGAGCTTCGACAGATGGCGCGCGCCCCTGAACTCGTCGCGGCGGTGCATGAGCGTCACCTTGTTTGCAAAGCCCGAAAGATAGAGCGCGTCCTCAAGCGCCGTATTGCCGCCGCCCACTACGGTCACGTTCTTGTTCTTAAAGAAGTTGCCGTCGCACGTCGCGCAGTAGGACACTCCGCTGCCCGTAAATCTGTCCTCGCCGTTTACGCCAAGCTTGCGTCTGTATGCGCCCATCGCAAGGACTATGACCTTCGAGGAAAGCTTGTCCTCGCCCATATATACTTCCTTAACCTCGCCGAGGTCGCGTATCTCCGTCACGTCGGCCTCGGTAAATTCACAGCCGAGCGACTCCGCGCTTTCACGCATCGCCTCCGCAAGGTCGAAGCCGCTTATCTGCTTAATGCCCGGGTAATTCTCAATGGAATACGTTGTTGTCATCTGTCCGCCGATAAAGCCGCGCTCTATAACTATGCAGGAAAGACCTGCGCGGCGCGCGTATATGGCGCACGAGAGACCCGCGGGGCCGCCGCCTATTATTATTATATCGTACATTTTTTCTCCTCCGTATGATTATTATCTGTTAAACGCCCGTAAAAAATGCAAAACGGGAACGCAAGCAAAACCCGCGTCCCCGCATATTTCAATATCTGCCCGATGAACCGCGTCTTGACATAGCGCCGCGCTTTGATTCCATGTACTTTTTAAGGTCATGCATCTTTTCATCGCTGTCCTGCTTGAACCGGCTCATCTTTTCCTCAAAGGTAAGGCTCTCCTGATCCTTTCTGAGCGGTTCAAAGTCTATTTGAATCGGAGTGGTGTTAGCAGGGCTCGGCCTGTGCTTCGTCTTGTTTCGGGGCTGGCTTTTTTCGCCCTGCGCGTTTCTCTGCGCCGCGGGCTTGCCGTCCTCCGACTGAGGCACCTGCTTCATAGACAAGCTTATCTTCCCGTCTTCGCCTATGTTTATTATCTTCACCTTAACGATTTGGTTGTCGCTCACATGGTCACGAATATCCTTGACAAAGGTATGCGTTATCTCCGATATATGTACCATACCGGCCTTACCTCCGCCCAGGGCAACAAATGCGCCGAACTTTGTAATGCCCGTGACACGGCCCTCCAAAACAGAGCCCACCTCCAGATTCATAAAGAACAAATCCCCCTTATTTGATAAATGTAAGCCTTTATTTAAAGTTAATTGCTGTCAACATTTACAAATACTCGCTCGTTCGGATAAGCAAGTCCAAGTTTTTCACGTGCCACGCGCTCAACATATTCAGCGTCGATAGGCTGTTCAAGCGTGCGTTCAAGCTGTTCGTTTACTATCCTCTGCTCCTCCACCTGTGTACGCAGCGTCTCCAGGTCCCTTGTCTTTTTCTCAATCATGGAGCTGAGCGTAGCCATTTCGTAAATAATATAAACGAAAAAGGCAATCAGTATAATTATAAGAAGTACGCGTCTGCGGCCGTTCGTTCTGTTGGCACCTTCCATGATATTTCCTCCGAAGCGGTACATTGAACATGATTTTCAAATAGTCCGAAGCATACGCATTCATTTTTTGCGTACACATAAAAATATTCTAGCAGACTTTATTCTAAATTTAAAGAGGTTTTTGAACTTTCGCAAAAAATTTCCTGTTTTTTTCGCACTTTTTTTCGATTTTTTTGCCGCAAAACGAATGATTTTTATAAACGGGCGCAGAATGAACAGAATTATCTTCTCCAGAACCGCGAAAATTGCCGAGAGCAAGGCCGAAACGGGGCAGCTCAGGCACGCAAAGTACAAAAATGCGCCCATTGCTGCCCCGACCATAAGAAACGCTCTCAGCTCTCCCGAGTTTACATTATAAACGAACACGAACAGCGACGCGAACGCGGCCAGCCAGAATATAATGTCCTCCGCCATTACGACAAGGTCAAGATGGCGGATGCGGCGTCTTATTACACGAAAGACGTCATATAAAAAGGCGGCCGCCGCGCCGAATACTATCGAATATAAAAATACTACCGTCTGATGAGCGACCGATATACCCATGGCGGTCATTTAAAGAGCCTTGAAATGAAGCCGCCGCCCTCGCGCTGCGCGGGCGCGTCGGAGTATTCAAAGCTGTCTATGTCGCCCTCTATCATGACCTCGCCCGTGTCAACGCTCAGCTTGTTTATCCTGAGCCCCATGCCCCGCACAGTCAGCGCGCCCATGGCCGTTATGAGCGTAACCGTCGATTCGTCGAAGTTGTCAACGTCCTCCACTCCCGAAACGCTGAGCCGCGTGCGGTTCTCCATTATGACGTTGTGCGCCGTTTCCGTTCTTTTTAAACTTTTTCTTTCTTCCATGCGTGTCCCCCGCCTTTCTTTGATTTGTAAAAATATATGACGGGGCGGGACGAGTTATGTTTGTCCCATAAGTTTTTTTGCGTATTCCAAAAGGGCGCCGCGTGAGTTTTCGGTCCTCCCTTCGATGACTGCAAAAAGCAGGCGGCTAAGCGTCTCCCCCATGCGCGGAGACGGCTCAAAGCCCAATGATATAAGGTCGCGGCCGTCTATCGCAAGGGCGTCTACCGTGATGCACTCGCCCGAGTTTATTACGGCCTCCGCTTTTTTGGAGGCGGCTTCGTATATTGATGCGCCGTCCTCGTCGCGTGAAGCCTTCGCCATGCTTTGCTTTATAAGAAGCGCGGCTTTTACGGCGTCCGCGCCCATGAGAGCCATGGCCTTTTTTATGCCCGTCTCGGACGTATCGCAAAGCATGGACGCGGCTTTAATAATCGCTGAGACCTTATTTCGCGCGGTGCGGTCGCTTTTAAGGGAGCAAAGAAAGATGTCGGCGCGCGCATCCGCATCGGGAAAGCCTTTGGCAATATAGAGCGCGGCGGTGCGGATGTAAAAATCGGCGGGAAGGCGCGACACCGTATCACAGGCAAACGCAAGGCTGTATTCGCCTGCCGCCGTTATATCGGGCATGAAAACGGCGATGACATCCGCGTATTCACATATGACTCGGTGCGCGTCGCGGCCGCACATCAGCTTTTTAAACTCCTCGTAAATGCGCTCTCTTGCCACATGGCGTAAAAGCCCACGGCCGCGAAATACGGCTTCCCGCGTGTTTTTTTCAAGCGAGAATCCCAGCACAGAAGAAAAGCGCAGGGCGCGCATTATGCGTAGGGCGTCCTCGCCGAAGCGAGTGTCGACATCGCCCACTGCGCGAAGCAGGCGGGCGTTTATGTCGTCAAGTCCGCCGAATGGGTCAATTAGCGTGCCGTCCTCGTCGAAGGCCATCGCGTTCACGGTGAAGTCGCGGCGTGAAAGATCGTCATTTAAGTCGGAGGTAAACTCAACGCTGTCGGGGCGGCGCATATCCGAGTAGTCTCCCTCAACGCGAAACGCCGTTATCTCCATCATCTCACCGTCCACTTTAACCCGGACGGTGCCGTATTTTTTGCCCTCGTCGCCGCAAACGGCGTCGCCGAAGACGCGGACTATATCGTCGGGACGCGCCGCCGTAGTTATGTCCCAGTCGTG
>JAEEGL013885193.1_pt1 | contig 11644 bp, 6 predicted proteins | sample 9134231 | NCBI WGS metagenome assembly JAEEGL01 (sample SAMN16246548, study PRJNA631951) | gut metagenome | biome: gut microbiome; feature: rumen; material: fiber-attached | host: Bos | place: Iran: Karaj | collected 2018-10 | reverse complement strand
TGTTACCAGTACATTACAAAGCGCCGTGTCATGATGGCCCAGGAGCTTCTTGGTGACACAGACCTATCCGTAATGGACATTGCACTTCAGTCCGGGTTCTTCAGTCTTTCGACCTTCAACAGGGTGTTCAAGGATATGAACGGCTGCTCGCCCACGGAATTCCGCAAACTCTACCTGCAGGGTGCAGATAGAGCCGGAAGGACATATTCGAAGTAATTTACTCCGAAAGCCCTTTGCTCGGCCGACCAAAATTGACCCAGACGCCTTGGGTACGCTTGCGCTCTGACCTCGCTGGCAACGGTACTAAATACCTAAAGAACAGGTATTAAGTGCCGGCCGCTCGCTAAGTCCCGGCGGTCGCCTGAGCAGCGATTTCTCACCCGCCCCCAGGCTTTTCTCACTCAACCATTTCCAGTAACATGATGCCCATCGAAACGTATCTGCACCGCTGCTTTCCCACACCAAACCAATCTCTTAACGGTTCCGGAATCTACGTTTTCGAAGTATCTACTTAAGCATAATCCATAACCTTACAGTTCAATTTCAAATGGACCAAGTGGCAGGTTTGCTTTGTTATAAAGCATTGCACCCGAGTAGGTGTATGCCACCAAATACTTTACTTTCTTGATTTTGTCGGCTTTAAGCGCCGTCTGGAGCTGTATCTTTCCATCCACGATCTCGGCTTTCGCCTCGGTCTCATTTCCCTTATCATCCACCACAACAAAATCTCTGATCTCGGATCCTTTGCCGATGTCACGGCTTACGATACCGTCGGCGTGATCAAAGGTGATATCCACTACGCTGCCCTTGATCCAGCCGGAGTTGGCGGCTTTGGCAGAAACTGGAACAGGTCCTGTGTATTCGCTTGGGTAGCCGTACTTGATGTGGGATGCCCAGAGAGCAAGGCGCTTTCCGATTCTTCTTTTTCCTGTGGGATGAAGATCATTGTCCTCACCAAGGTCCATGTTTACAGTCATGCCAACCATCGGATCATCAAGAAGCTTTGACTGAGTCAGACGGAAGGTAGGCCATGGGTCATTCACAGGCGCCACATCTATAACAAAGTTAGGGAGCTGAACCAGGATATAAGGAAGATTTTCTTCTCCCCACATATCTCTGTAGCCCTTTATCATTCGTCTTGAGAGATCCTCATAATCCCAGGGCTCGTGGGTATTGGACTCACCCTGATACCAGATGATTCCATCCACCGGGAAGTTATGGCAGGGCGCTGTCATGGCATTGTAAAGACCTGTAGGATGCCAGTTGATAAAGTCTGTTGCAGGTACTTCCCCACATCTTGCCGCCACCTTGTAATACCATTTACCATCAAGGCGAACCTCTGCCTCATCATTAAAGATCTTATACTCCTTACCGGGAGTGATTCTTCCAAGACCGTACTCTACGCAGAGTCTTATAACAATGTGATTGTCCTTTTCTCTGGTAAGTCCCTCAGGGATATCATACTTTCTCGGAGGATACTGGTACTCTATTCCTCCAACCTTGACTCCGTTTACAAAAACCTCGTCCCTGTCAACCATGGTTCCAAGGAACAGTCTTGCTTCCTTTCCTGCCAGGGATTCGGGCAGGTCAAAGCTCTTTCTAAACCACACAGATCCGCACATTCCGCTAAGCTCTGTATCCTCGAACATCACCGGAATAACCATTTCCTTCCAGCTGCGCTCGTCCAGATCTTCCTTCATCCACTTCTCGGAGAGACCTCTGTCCTGCTTATCAAGCTTCTCTCTCCAGAGCGTTCCGTTTATCACATTTTTGTCAGCCTGACTCTTTCTGAAATCGTCATCGGCATACTTATCTGCCTCTGCAAGAAGCTCATCATATCCTGAAAGCATCTCTTTTGACATCCAGGAAGAAATTCGCGATCCGCCCAGTGAAGCATTTATAAATCCCACAGTCTGTCCGGTTATCTTCTGAAGGTATGCAGCAAAAAAGTACCCTGTTGCGGAAAAGTTCATTATCGTACTGCTGCTGACATGACTCCAGCTTCCGCTTCTAAGTTCCTCTAACGGTCCGTGGAAATCAGTATCTTCCAGAATCTTAAAGGTTCTTATTCCTGTATTTTCTTCAATATTGGCAAGGGCGGGATATCTGTCCTTAACTCTGGCAATAGGAAGCTCCATGTTGGACTGTCCGGTGCAGAACCAGACAATACCGATCATAACATCCTTGACTGCGATCTCCTCGTCTCTGTCATTGGAGACAATGAGCTCATAGGGACCTCCGCTCTCTTTAGCCGAGAGATAGATGTCAAAGCGTCCGTTCTCGTCAACTTCGCCTCTTCCTATAAGGTTATCCAGCCTTACTTCTATTTTTGTTCCGGGCTCATCCCAGCCCCAAATATGAATTCTTTTTCTCCTCTGAAGGACCATTCCGTCTGAAATGATCTTTGGAAGTGTCAATTTCCCCATAGCATATAACCCCACTAATTATGAAAATCTGTCTTATGGTTGATTATACAAAAAAATTGCAGTCTGCTTCTTCGCATTTTCCGCTATTATTTTTTCATTTTCTGACCTGTTGTCACTCCACCCCAAAGCCCAGAATAGTGAATTTCTTATCCTCATGGCCTTCCTTCATTCGGATCTCCACCTGTCTCTTTGCGCTCGTTTCCTCATTCAAAAGAACTACTGCATTGCAGTGGGTCCATCCGTTGATATGGGGATCCGCCTCACGGATAAGCTTTCCGTCGATGAATACTTCTGCTGTTCCGTGGCTTGCAGACGCGGAGTCCTTGAATACAAGAATGAGTTTACTGCAGGTCAGCGTCATCCTGAAGGGCTGTACCATGCTTTCAGATGAGATGTTTTTGCCGTCACCACCATCCACGCCTTCAGTCTCCGGATGGCACCAGTTGTTCGGAAACTCAGGAACCATCTCGATTGCCTTATCCATTTCAACTGCCTGAAGATCTGTATCCTTTTGGTCAAAAGAGCCTTCATCCACCTCAACAATCCCGTATTTTCCTGAGAGCTTTTCCATCTCCTTGCGGTCAAGAAGCTCTATATGCTCAAAATCTGCACCGATAACAGGCTTTATGCTGTCCAGGTCAGCGCTGTCCGCCATCATAAGAACATTCTTGGAAACTGCATCCCCCTCTCTATCTACGTCTACACCTGCGGCGTTTCCCTGCTTCGAAACATCGCTTACCTTATCCACCAGATTACTGAGACAGTCTGCCATGATCTGATGCCCAAGATTACTTGGATGATATACATCATAGAAGAACTGGTTCTTTGAGATCACCCTGCCCTCCGCAGGAAGCAGCGGAAACTGTGGGCTGACAGCATCGAGAACACTTACCATCGGAAGGTCATAGTTTCTTCCCACCGGTGACAATCTGTCCTGAAGATTCCAGTCATTTGAGAACACTGCAAAAAGAAGTACCACCGCTGGTTTCCAGGGCAGCGCCAGAGTCTTTCTAACAAGGCTCTCATAGCAAACTCCCTTTGTTTCATCTCCCTCATCGTTGACCGCAAACTCGATCACTATAAGATCCGGCTTTGCAGCTCCGTCGCGAAGCACATCTCTTTCAAATCTGATCATTCCAAGCTCTGAGGGTGTTCCACCCACGCCGGCTTTCACAAAGATGCACTCTCCGCCCTTCATATATCTTTTTGCAAAATCCTCATAGAAGACTCTTGCATAGCATTTCTCGTTTATGGGAATTGCCCCTGCTCCCTGGGTAATGGAGCCTCCGATAAAGCCAAGAGTAACATCCTCTCCGTTTTTAGCCTTATCTAGAACCCTCCGCAGCCTATTTGTGTTTCCCATCTGCATAAGGCTCTTTTCAATCATGGATCTGTAGCCTTCGGAAGAAAAATCAACCGCTGTATCTTCCTGTAAAGGTGGTGCCACAAAACCGTCATTCAGGTAAAATCTCACATCCGTTGTTGCCTGAATTCCTTCTGTATCGAAAACGTACCTTATCTGTCCAAGCTCCCGGTCCGCATCCTTCCAGTCTACCTTACCAAGCTCAATGACCATCTCCATGCCATCCATTGGCACGTCAGCTTCAATTACGGTAGCCTCTTCTCCCGGATGATTCGGATACATCTCCGCAATAAACTTAACTGTCTTATCTGCTTCCTTAGAAGATACGCTGACACCGATAGAATGGATCATCTTTTGGATACCTTTTCTGGTGGTCAGGTTCTCTATCATATCTTTGTCTGTAACATTCCCGGTGAGCTTTGCAGCATCAGTAACCCTTCCAAAGTCCATATACAGAAAATGCACAAACTTGCCGTCAGGCTGAGGAGCACCAAAGATCTCCTTATCCTTCATAAGGTAAAAGAAATCCCGCTTCTTTGTAGGATCCTTAGGTGCCACAGGACCTCTGTTCATATTGTCTGCCATAACATTTCTCCGTTTCTTAAACCAACAGTCTGTGCAGGATCAATCCTTCTATCCGCACCTACTCCTCCAAACATCTCTAAGTAAATATCATTTCAGGAACTTCCAGCTGTAGAAGTCGTAGCCTTCGCCCTCAAACACAAAATACAGGTCATGGACTCCCGAAACCTGTGTATCCAGCCTGCAGGAGAACTTGATAAGGCTCTCGCTCTCTGCGCCGCCCTTTACCGGAGCAATGCTGATCTCAACCGCCTCAAGTGGTTTGTTTTCAGGTGAATCCACACATACATCAATTTTTCCGCAATAAGTCTTTGCATCCGTAGCCAGGTGTTTTCCGTACTCGTCGGAATCCTCGTCATCTACTCTCACCTTGCTCTTAGCAGTCAGCTCTTTTGTCCCCAGCACGTTTACTTCAATTACCTTTGCAGGTTCTTTTCCGAAGTCCACTCCGCTGACTTCTATCCAGCTTCCTGACTGAATTCCTGTCACAACCATGTCTCCGGATCCAAACTTTTCTGCCGCTTCTCCAAACTGTCTTGTTGCAATCCCGGCAGCATTGGACATGGTAACTGCCTTGGTTTCAACATAAGGGTCGAAGTTCTTAAGCTGCTTTACTCCAGCTCTTGTTCCTTCACTCTTTGAAGGCTCGCCCTTTTCGTTGATCACAAGCTTATCTATACTAGTGCTCCTATAGCCCTTAAGGAATCCCATCTTCTCCTCCAGGATCCTTGAATGGTAGGTGATGTAATACTCACCGCCGAACTTAAACATGCAGTGGTGGTTGTTTCCGCCAAGGCCAAAGAAATGCTCAGGGTTCTTCAGCACAGGATTGCACATCTTAAATGGTCCCATGGGCTTATCTGAAACCATGGTCACTATCTCGCCCTGCTGGAAGCCTTTTTCCTTCTCTGCTTCAGGTGTCATTGAGAAGTTTGAGCAATAGGAGTAAAAATATTTCCCGTCAATCTTATTTATTCCGGAATCCTCAAACAGGTATGAAACGTTCTCGATCGGGATAGGAGCACCCTCGATGGAGATCATGTCTTTTCCGAGCTTCGCAACCCTTGCTGTTCCGGGATCAGACGCCTTGTCATCAGAAGGCACTCCGCCGCCAAAATAGATGTAATTCTCGCCGTCATCATCCATGAGAACTGCAGGATCAAAGAGCCATGTAACCTCAGCACAGGTTGGTGTATCCCTTGAGATCAGCGCCTTACCGATGGGGTCTGTAAAGGGTCCAACCGGCGAATCAGCTGTAAGGACAGCAATGCCGTTTCCGCTGTTGGCAAAGTACAAAAAGAACTTGTCTTTTCCATCAATTGTCTTCCAGGCTGCTGCCGGAGCCCAGGAATTATTTCCCCAGGTTGCCTGTCCGTTCTTACCTGCCGCATATACTGTTCCGTGGTCTGTCCAGTTAACAAGATCGTCGGATGAGATCACGCTGATCTTATCGATCTTGCTGTAGGTATTCTCCATAACCTCTCCGGCATCATTCAGTTCCGGATCATCCAGGGTCATGTAAATATATATTCTGCCCTTGTACTCCAGGGCATAGGGATCAGCTCCAAATCTCTGGACCATAACCGGGTTGTGATCTCCAAGGGGTTTATTGCTGCTGATAATCATCTTTTTTTCGCTCATTTCATGTACCTCTCCCGCACATTATCTGATAGTATTTCATATTGCTCTATAAATATACACTTAATTCAAAGCCCCTCTCCACCAAGAAAATGCGGTCTTCTTTTCAATTATTGTCAGCCACCTTTCCTTAGCACCTAATGGCAAGCCCCTGCCATTATTTGATTGGAAGATTTTGTCCGGATTGTTATAAATTACAATTAGCAAATTATGTATTGGATTAATGAAGCAAACTGCTTCAACTAAAGTTTAAGGGGATAATACATGCTTAGAGAAACTACTACTGAAAACGGAAAAGTCAGGGGTCTTCCGGGAAATGACCCCAGAATCACTGCATTTAAAGGCATTCCCTTCGCAGCGCCTCCTGTAGGCGAAAACAGATGGAAGGCTCCTCAGCCCTGTAAGGACTGGGATGGAACATTGGATGCTTTTAATTTCGGTCCCATTTCCATGCAGGACACACCGGGTGTCGGGGACGACCTGGTCTACAACAGAGAATGGCACGTGGATCCACAGATTCCCATCAGCGAAGACTGCCTGTACCTCAACATCTGGACTCCCGCAAAAACTGCTGCAGAGAAGCTTCCTGTTCTGGTCTGGATCTATGGAGGCGGCTTCCAGTGGGGCTACACTGCAGAAATGGAGTTCAACGGAGAAGCTCTTGCAGAGCGCGGCGTTATAGTTGTCAGCATCGCATATCGTCTTGGATGCTTTGGCTTCATGGCTCATCCCGAGATCACATCAGAGTCTCCATCTGCACCTTCAAACTTCGGTCTTCTTGATCAGAAGGCAGGCCTTGCCTGGGTTAAAAGAAATATTGCTTCCTTCGGCGGCGATCCAGACAGGATCACAATAGCAGGTCAGTCAGCAGGCGGTGCCAGTGTCCAGCATCAGCTAGGCTGCATGGACAACAAGGATATCATTAAAGCAGCTGCCATCTTTAGCGGAATCATCCGCCTGAAAAATGCCGATGCTGATATCTTTAACCCCTTGAATCTGCAGCAGGCAGAGGATCTGGGAGAAGAATTCTTTGAAAGCCTCGGGGTAAAAGACCTTGAAGAAGCAAGAAAGCTGACTTCAAGACAGCTCCTTGACGGATACAGCAAATTTGCCCAGGATCATCGCAGAATGTTCCCCATTGTGGACGGTTTCTTTAGCAAAGCCGATCCCACAGAGAACCTCATAAGCGGTAACTGCATCGATGTTCCCATCATTGCAGGAAACACCACCGACGAGTTCTCAGATGCCGGAGTCAATATGGTTGAGCTCTCAGTAAAAGACGTGCTTCTTAAGGCTGAGAAAAACCGCCCAGACCAGAATTTCTACTACTACAGATTTGATCCCGACATTCCCGGAGACGGACACAAGGGCGATTCCTATCCCGGAACCTTCCACTCCGTTGACCTCTGGTTCTTCTTTAATTCACTTCATATGTGTCACAGACCTTATGAGGGAAGGCACTTTGACCTGGCAAATCAGATGTGCGATTACTTCGCAAACTTCATAAAGACAGGCGATCCTAACGGCAACGGAAAAGACAGAACACCGCTCCCAAAGTGGGATACATACAAGGATGAAGCAAGAAATGAGATGGAATTCCTTGGTCGTGGTGCTTCACCAAAGATTGAAGGCGGCATAAGACAGAACAGCAAGAAACAGGCTGTGAACCCTTACCTTCCATCCTGGGAATATATTCCGGACGGTGAACCTTACGTTTTCGGCGACAGAGTCTATGTTTACGGATCCCACGACATCTGCAAGGGTGAAACCTTCTGCCTTGGAGATTACGTATGCTGGTCTGCAGCAATAAATGATCTTGGAAACTGGCATTACGAAGGAGTGATCTATCCCAAGACTGCAGATCCTCTTAACCCGGATGGTCACATGTGCCTCTATGCTCCCGACGTTACTGTAGGTCCCGATGGAAGATATTATCTCTACTATGTTCTTGATAAAGTCAGCGTTGTTTCCGTTGCGGTAGCCGATACTCCCGCCGGACCTTTCGAGTTCTACGGATATGTTCACTACGAGGACGGAACAAAGCTTGGTGACAAAGAGGGCGATGAGCCCCAGTTCGATCCCGGAGTCCTTACTGAAGGCAACGAAACCTATCTCTACACAGGCTTCTGCGGCCAGGGCGACAAGTCAAGACACGGCGCAATGTTCACAGTACTTGATACGGATATGCTCACAATAAAGAAAGCTCCAAAGTTCATCGCTCCCGGCAACATGTACAGCCAGGGCACAGACTTTGAGAATCACGCTTTCTTCGAAGCTCCTTCGATCAGGAAGCACGGAGACACCTATTATTTCATCTATTCCTCAGAAGTAATGCACGAGCTGTGCTATGCTACATCCGATAAGCCCGAAGGACCATTTACTTACGGCGGAGTTATCGTAAGCAATTGTGATCTTCACATTGGTTCATACAAAAAAGCTGAGGACTCAGCCTGCTATGGTGCCAACAACCACGGAAGCATAGTTGAAATGGGCGACAGCTGGTATATCTTCTACCACAGGCACACCCACGCAAACTGGTTCTCAAGACAGGGCTGCGCAGAGAAGATCTCTTTTGAAGCAGATGGCAAGATAAAACAGGTTGAGATCACCTCCTGCGGACTTAACGGCGGACCACTTTCAGACAATGGTGAGTATCCAGCATACATCGCCTGCAACATTTTTACTCCGGAAAAGAGACTGTACGTGGAGGAAAGCGCTCCCCGCATAGTTCAGGAAGGCGGAGACGGCGAGCAGAACGACGGCTACATAAAAGGCATCGTTGATGGAACAACAGTTGGATTTAAGTACTTTGACTTCAAGGATGTGAAGGGTCTTCGCATTAAGACAAGAGCCTACTTCGACGGAGAATTTGAAGTCAGAACCGCCCTTGAATCCGCACCGGATGCAAGTACCTCTGGCGCTGATGCAGTTCTTGGCCGCATCAAAGCAAACGGATCCAACATCTGGACAGCCCACGAATGCAGCTTTGCTCCTGTTTCAGGAACAAACGCCCTCTACCTTGTCTATAGAGGAACAGGCAACTGCTCACTTAAATCAATAGAATTTATCCACTAATATTCAGATATATACTATCGGAAAACATTTCATATCAATCAAAAATAACCCGGAGCCTTTGAAGCTCCGGGTTTCTTAATGTCATAATGTAGTTTACTCTTTAACACCACCGATTGTAAGACCGGCAACGAAGTATCTCTGAAGGAAAGGATACAGCATTACGATAGGTGCCATAGTGATAATTGTTGCAGCAGCTCTTACTGAAATAGGTGTGATATTTACTGATGTTCCTGTAGTAGCAGCTCCTGCATTTCCCTTAAGTGATGTAACCGCAGAAAGCATCTTCATCAGCTCGTACTGAAGTGTTGTGTACTGATCTGCCATACGGTTGTAGAGCATTGTATCAAACCATGAGTTCCACTGTCCTACAGCTACGAAAAGAGCTATTGTAGCATAGATAGGTTTGCAAAGAGGTGATACTACAGATACAAATATCTTCATGTATCCTGCACCATCGATCTGAGCAGCTTCCTGAAGGGAATCAGGAAGACCTTCCATATAGGTTCTCATAACCAGCATGTTGAAACCACTGAGCATTCCCGGGATAACATATACCCAGAAGGAGTTTGTCAGGTGAAGGCTTCTGTAAAGGAGCATGATAGGGATCATTCCACCATTTACATACATTGTGATAACCCAGAAAAGTGAAAGCTGTGATCTGAAAATGAAGTTCTTCTGGCTTACAATGAATGCCAAAAGCGCATTAGCTATAACTGCGAAAAGTGTACCAATAACTGTTCTTAAAACTGAAATTACAGCACCGCGGCCGATGTTTCTCAGAGCAAGTACGACGGTATAGTTCTGAGTGGTAAACATTCTTGGCCACAGGTGTACGCCTCCCCTCATGGCATCTACTCCATCGTTAAAGGAGATAGCCAGGGTGTTGAGTACCGGGTAAATGGTTACAACACAGAAGATCAGCATGAACAGATAGAGAATTATGTAAAAGATTATGTCCCCTACTGTTAATTTATGTATTCCGCTTGATTGATTCTCAATTTTTGCCATACTGCACCTCCTTAGAATAACCTTTCTCCGCCGTGTCTCTTTGCGATCTGGTTAGCGATCACAATGATAACGATGGATACCACACTCTTAAAGATACCTGCTGCAGTACCGAGGGAGTAGTCATTCTGACTGATACCCCAGGTAAGAACGTAGATATCAATGGTATCCGACACGCTCTTTACAAGTCCGTTACCTAAGAGATACTGTACTTCAAAACCTGCATTAAGCAGATTTCCCATGTTCATGATAAGCAGAATTATTATTGTAGGTCTGATTCCTGGAAGTGTAACATTCTTTATCTTTCCCCATCTGCCTGCACCGTCGATGGATGCTGCTTCATAGAGGCAAGGATCAATGGAAGTAATTGCTGAAAGATAGATGATAGCATTCCATCCTGTTTCCTTCCATACATGTGCGAAGGTTACGATTGGCCAGAACAAAGCAGGTATCGAGAAGAACGGAACAGAATCCTGCACCAGACCGAATTTTCTAAGTAACTCGTTTATAATACCTGTTGATGAGAGAGCATCGTTCAGGATACCTGTAACGATGATCCATGAAAGGAAGTGAGGCAGGTAGGAAATAGTCTGAACTACCTTTTTTGCCCTCAACAATCTGAATTCATTTAACAGAATCGCAAATACGATAGCTGTAAGGGTTGTGAATATAAGATTCAAAGTACCCATACAGAATGTGTTTCTGATAACTCTGAGGAATGTGGCATCAGAAAACAGGAATTTGAATTTCTCAAGGCCAACCCACTGTGAGTGGAAAAGACCTGTTTTGTTCTTATAGTTTTCAAAAGCCATCAGCCAGCCGGCAAGTGGCAGATAACAAAAGATAAATCCGTAAATAACAAATACTGCAGACCACGCTATAAGAACCTTCTGCTTTGCAAGCTCTTTTCTTGTAATGACCGTTTTCTTCTGTTTTGCTACGGTTTTACTCATGCTAATGGTTCCTTTCTTTTCAATAGATCTTTCAATAAATCTGTAAAAAAAGCAGCCATAGCCATTCTTGGATTTTGATCCAAGAATGGATCAACCAGGCCATTTAACGGCGACTACGTCGCAGGGCCTGGTTGACTCCTGAATCATTTTCTTACGCCCCCGCAACCAGTGCGGGGGGCTGTAATAAATATTTATCCTTCATTTATTAGGCATATGGCTGCCTTATCAATTCACTACTTAATTCGAACTTAATCAGCCTGCATTCTTTGCAGCTTCAATTCTTCTGTCAAGCTCTGTCTGCATCTGTCCAAGGAAGTCCTGAGGCTGGCATCCTTCGTATGCCTTCATGTAGTTAGCCCACTCGCTCTCGAAATCAGAAGCCATAACAATCTTAGGAAGCCACTCGTGCTTGCACTCGCCCATCTTTGTCCAAGCTACACCACCAGGTGTTGATGTGTCGAGGTTGTTTGAGTATGACCACATAGGGAACCAAGGATGTGTTGCATTTACATCTTCCTTAACTGATCCGATAAGATCAGGATAGTTCTTTGCGCCATAAGCATCGAAGCACTTCTGAAGAGGCTCAGCCAGCTTGTCATAGA